>ERZ1673743.584-NODE-584-length-53296-cov-6.247685_pt1 | contig 53296 bp, 51 predicted proteins | sample MGYA00580197_ERZ1673743 | MGnify/ENA primary metagenome ERZ1673743 (study PRJEB41218, sample SAMN15661795) | gut metagenome | host: Homo sapiens | place: Canada: London | collected 2015-08-20/2019-03-30 | study: EMG produced TPA metagenomics assembly of...
TCGTCTTTCCATGCCCAAAGCTGGTCAAGATATTCTTTTCGTTCAACCATATCTGCATTCCTCCTTTTTTCTCAGTATGGAATATTATACGCAGAATATCAAATTATTTTCCCTTTTCGGAAACCTTTATTTTATTCAGCTTAATATTTTCCAATTTCAGAAACGTATCGGATACGAGGCACAGCCCCTTTTCGGGGCGTGTACCTTTTGGGTGCTGTTATGCATTGGGCTTGGCTTCTTTCCAAGCCTCATTGTGAATTTCCTCGATAATTAACTCTCGAAAACCTAAGAACCGCCAAAATGCGTAGGTGTTAATGCGTCTTGTTTGATTCTCTCGCATGAACAGTGCCGGTGGCAGATGCCACGACAACGCCAGATGTGAGAGCATGCGGGCACGATTCAAAGATGAATTGCTTTATGGTCGTTACGATACTACCTCAATGACTGTAGAACAGTTAAAAACGCTCATCTGGAGATATTTCATCAGTTACTGGAATAATAGGAGGATCTGCTCTGCCAACGGTGGACTACCTCCGATGGTTAAGCGACAGCAATACTATGCTTCAATGAAGGAGGCAGCATAAGGTCAAACATTCTTGAGAAAAAAGTGTAAACCAATATTGACAATATCATAGGCAATCTATCTCTTTATTTCTCACATCTGCTTTGCATTCCATGAGTATCTTCTCTAATACAAATGAGCTATTACCTTTTCTTTATCACTGCTGTAACACCTTTAGCAATGAAATTTATACTTTCCTTTAAAATATCTCGATACAAAATAGAAATAACTATTATTGTCATCATTGCAATTGCTAAGAATGCAGGCGTCACATTCATAAAACTTGCAATAATCGCTAGCATATAAACAACCACACTTGAAATAAAAAAACGCCCTAAGGCAAAATTTATTCTGTACACTCTGTTTGCTAAACCAGTTCTGGCAATGAAAAAAAACATATATGACAATCCAGTAGAAATTGCGGCTCCCTTTGCACCAAAATATTTAATCAAAAAATAATTACCACAAACATTCGTTAATGCTGAAATCAATGAAATCCAAACATGATAAGAAGATTTTTTCATGAAATTAATTCCCATCACTGTTGATTCCGAAACTGTATACATAATCGGCATAAATGCAAGAAACGGGAACACATAGACAGCATCCCTATATTTTTTTCCTAAGAATAAAACAACAATGTCCTTTGTACACAACAACAGAATGGCAATCAGTAGCATTCCATACGATACAATTTTATTTATCTTGATGAAAAAGCCTTTATCGGCTGGCTTTTGGGCATAGTGCTCATAAGCTACTGGCATCCAAAAAGTCGTAAAGACTGTTTGAACCTGTGTCAATAGATTCACGATATTCTGTGCTCCAGAATACAAACCAACTTGATTGTAATCTGTCATAGCGTTCAACATCAACTTGTCCGTCGAATGAAAAATCAGAGTTACTGTTGTGGAAAATATAAAAGGAAATCCGTATTTGAACAAATCCGTTGTTTTTGTGGCAATTTTATTTGAACCTTTCCTCCAATTTCCGCGTTCTGAGAATCTACACCCCAAAACCAAAATAGCCTCAGCCAAAGATACTGAAACAATTAAACTCCAACTGCTATCGCCAAATAACGTAAAGTACAGCACAACAGCTATAAAAAGATACGCTAGCTTTCGAATAACATTTAGAAGAGAATACGCGCTAGCCTTTTGATTCATCCTAATTTTCAACAGCCAGAATCGATCAATAACCAGTCCAAAAAGATAAAAGTCAAACACCACCACTAAAACAATGGAGCCATACCCAATAATGATATTAGAAAGTGTTTTATAAAATACAATTGAAAAGGCAGCAACAATCGCAGTAGCAACCATAGGATACTTCAAGCATTTATCCAGCAATGCTACTTGACTTTCCTTGGATTCATCGTTGTAAAAACGCACATACGATTGATCCAGTCCTAAATATAGTATCGATGCAAACAAACTACCTATTGTTATAAACATCGAATATTTTCCCATTTCCTCCGTGGATATAAGTCTTGTCAGAATTGGTGTAGTGATTAATCCTGCAAGCAAGGCGAACATCGATCCTGTTGCATATTTAATAAAGGTCTTCAGCAATTTCAAACGCTTATTCCTCCCATCTATCTCGATTCTGAAGGGCTCTAGTATATATTAGCATTCACACTCGATTCTTAATTAGTATTTGCCCTTCCGTTCATCAGTAATCATTATCCCTGCGCATCCAACCAACGCAAGTAATACCGCTAGACGGTGCATATGTGTTTCTGTCAAAAACTGAACAAATAGCGAAAAGTACAAGGCTGTGAATACTCTTGACACGTATGTCTCGCTATTACTTTCCAACACCCTTTTTGAAAATATAAAAAAAGCGTAAAAAAGTGCAAGCAAAACTACACCGCCCTGTAATATCATAAACAGATATTCGTTATGAGCGCTTGAACCATGAATCAAACTTTGAAATGTAGTATTTATTCGATAGCCAATACCAAGCAACCAATTATTGGAAATAAGTCTTAATGCGTTTTCCCAAATAGTGGTTCTACTCGTAAAATTCGTTGTTCTATGTAACACATTGACTATAAAATCCGCAATTAATCCTTTTGTTTGGATATTAAAAAAAACAATCCCTATACATGCTCCAGTTCCAATCCAAATTGCCCATCCCGCTTTCAAGTATTTTTTTACCTTGCCACGCTCTAAAAGAAATAATACACCAAAAAAAACACCTAATCCAACCAGTGAGGTGACCGAAAATACTTTAATAATTGAACCAAGTGAAAATAGAATCGTTGTTAGCATTTGCCATCTTTTTATAAGATTCTTTCTGTAACCAATTAAAGCTACACATATTGCTGGAAGAACATATGTTATTGTAGTATTCTGATGTCCAAACATGTAATATCCTCGTCCATACAAAATCCATTCACTCAGATTATACCCTTCCGGTTTAACAAACATATAAAAGAAATTCGCTATGATAAGGACTGTGTATGATGCGTACACTGCTTTTAGACAATGAAACATATCTTTTCGCATCGCATAACAAATAAAGCAAACGATTCCAATATTTGTATAGGCCACTATAAAGCATTCATATAAATCTGCAGATGATGTTCTAAACAAAGTACACAAGACTAGCCATAAATTCATCACTATATAGACCATGTTAGTCATTGGTATTGAATGTGATTGAATAGCTATGAGTATTGTAAAACCTGATAAAACCAAGCATGCCATCCTAGATATGCTCTCAATTCCTAATACGTGCACTAGCCCAGCAGGCCGGATTAGAATGCACATACAAAGTGTCCATAGAAGCACACGTTTATTTACTTTAATCGACTTATTCATAACTCTTTCCACTTAATATGTTGATAGTGATTACACAGCGCATCAATAATAGCATCATTTTTTTTCATTCCATTATTCTCTTTTCCAAGAGCAACCTTCTGTGTTTCCCCGATTACAAATGGAATTTTAGTGTGAGGTGCTATCTTCATAACCTTAATTCCAAGTCTTAACTCCGTGAATTTTAGCCATATGTCATCTGCCGTATAGGCCAAGTCCTTAATCAGCTTACTATTAAAGTATTCTTCGTCAAAGCATCCAGTAGGATACAATACACCCCCAACACCTAGCGCAACAAATAAATCCGACTCTCCACATTTCCCTATTGCCCCACCATTCCAGTTATCGTATTTATCTGGCAAGCCATTATCTAATGTAATCTCATGTGCCATATTGCAACATACACTATGGGGATAATTTATATGTGCAGCCATTAACTTTTCAATCAGTTTTAAACTGTATACAATATCATCATCGACACTAATTACAACCGCATTCGGATTTTCCTTTAATGTATAATACAGTTTATTATGCGGTCTTAAATTTTCTGACGCATATTTAATTTCTAATCCATACCCACACAATTCTTCCAGTTCCTTTGGAATCTCAACATTCTGACATTCTTCCTCTGTAAGCCAAAGTATAATCCGATCCGGCTTATATGTTTGACTCATTAATGCTTTAATTCCATAATGTACAACATGAAGTCTCGCCGGAAATGATGTCAATGAAACGATCAATTTTTCTTCTCGCGGTTCATGATTTAATCCATTTTCCACGTTCATCTTTTTGGTGTGCCTCGGGTAAAGTTTACAAAACAAAAAATCAATTACATGATTCCACGCTGAACACACTTTATTACATCCAATTCTAAATTTCAAAGCATAAAATAATTCTATCATTTTTTCCACCAATCAATTGAAAACTCTTTGCATAGTTCCGGATGTTTATCAAAATATAATTTAGGCATCAATTTTTGTTCAATGACCCGAAATCTTGATTCATCTTTATTCATAAGAGAGTGATTATCTCCTGTCTCCCTCACATAAATACTCGCAATAAAAGGGAACGGTCGCAACGGTCGGCCAAGCTCAGCACAGATTTTAGGGATGTCTCCGTGTTTCTTTCTTATAATGTGAGGATTTGAGTTAACACTTGCGACCATTTTGTCATAATATTTATCAGGTAAATCCTCAACAGAATACTTTACTATCGTTGAACTTCCATTAGGAAATTTATGGCCTTTTTTAATATAAATATCGCCAACATGCCAATAATAACCGCTATGAGATAAAAAACCATTTTCATCCGGATGCTTATTTACATATTCCGCAATACGGTTACTTTGTATATCATCTGCATCTACCATCATCGTATAGCCGCCACCATACTCTCGGATTCTCATGCCAATCGTATGCACCTTGTATCCTTTATCAAGCATCATTTCCTCTTTAGTATGTGGAATCGGTGCTTGTACCTGAATAAACTCCACACGACTATCAAATTCATGCTTCAGTTTGGGTATATCATGGCAGGCAACGATAATTCTAAAATTGGGGTCCGTCTGATTGTATACAGACCATAATGTTCTATTAAAAAATTCAGTCACTTTATCCCAGTTATTAGATGTTTCCTTGCTTCTAAGTGGGATACCAAAATAAATCATATACAATCCTCTCCTTCTTTGATGCATTCGTTATAATCTACCCATCAATCTATGTACTATTTCACTTAAACCTAATGTAACTACTACAAACACCATCAGTGACGCCGGCTTGGGCAAGGCGGAAAACAATTATGGAAAGTACCAAATATAAACACGGCATGAACCATAAATGCTTCGTAGGAAATCTTTCCCAATCTTTTAATCACTATATCCTTTGCTATCAAATTCTTTCCAAATTCAATAGCTGAAAAAACAATTTAAGAAAAGTAATGCAATTAAGCTTTTGACTGGATTCCTTATCATATGCCAATTACTGTTCCCACCAACAAAATAGTAAAGAACAAAACTTACTATAAATAAAAGCACTGATACTTCAAAAAAGTGTAGCTTAATGTACGTCTTTTTCGCTTTTTCTGCACCGTAGAGACCAGCACTAAAACTGAATGCATTCAATCCCCACATATTAATAGATGTGTTTCCAAACAGTATACTTAGGACTAAAATACTTCTGCTGATTATCAACTCTGGCCTAACTTTTCTTTTCATGCATATCCAGTATACAAAATAACAATACCACATTAGTCCAATATACCATGTGACAGGGTTTACAACGTTACTGAGACCAATACAGCCCAAAATAACATCTATTGTATTAAATCACTTATTTTTAAACACATAACATATAATGGAGATAACGATAGTAATAAAGGTTAACGATGGAATTATTCTTTTAATTCGCTTTCCCCAAAAACCTTTCAGATCAACTTTATCATATGATTTTCTTAGGCCATATCCAGATAGGAAAAGAAAAATTGAAACGCCAAAATATCCCAACGGATTTAATACATTCCCCCATTACTCTCGGTAGATGTGATAGAATTATAAAAATCAATACGACTCCCTTACAGAAGTCCCATTCTTCCTTACTAACTCAATGTCCATCAGTATCTCCCCAAACTGCAGTATTCAGTCACATCAATATTTTCCTTAAGTATTTTAGCTGGTACTCCACCAACGGAGCAGTTGCTAGGAACATCATGAATTACAACAGCATTTGCACCTATAATAACATTATCCCCAACTGTTATATCCCCCAGAACCTTAGCCCCTGTAGCTATATACACATTATTGCCTATAATGGGATTCCCTTCCTTGTTAGATCTTCCTCCAGTTAACACATTTGTTCCTATAATTACATGGTCACCAATTTTAGTTTTCTTACTTATCACACACCCGATTCCACCATATAAGAATTTACAATTTTCACCAATTTCTGCCTCATATGGTATCGAAGAGTTATGAACAACATATATGATTGCTTTCATAATCTTAGGTAGAAGTGGAACATGATGCAGATATAACCACCTCTCTGCCCTATACATTTTGTATGCATTCACAATTTCACCCACCTTTTTTACAATATTCTATTGCGTCTTTAAAACCTTGGAACATCCTATCGATACTTACTTCTTTATTATAAACTTCCAAACAAGCATTGGACATTTTCTTGAGCCTTTCTTCATCTCGCAACAATTCAATTACATATTTTCTAAAATCGTCTTCGCTCTCAGCAAGATAACCAGTTACACCATTCTTCATGTAGTAGATTTCTGGACCATGAGTCCCTTGCAACAGTACAACAGGCATTCCCCAAAAAAGGGCTTCATTCATAGCTAGACCAATATGGCTAGGTATACTGAATACGTCTCCCATCTTATATATTTCATTTACATCGGAGCCATACTTTTCTCCTAAATAATACAAGTTCTTGTGAGCGTCAACTTTTCTCTGCTGCTCTTGTGAAAATCCGGGTCCAACCATAACCACAGCTATATCTTCCATGTCTGCAAATGCATCCATAAGAAGATCACCTCGCTTATATGGCATCATTCGTGAGATATATAGAATCACCTTGTTTTCACTGATACCATACTTCTTCTTTGTGATTTCCTTATCCGGTACTGCTTCCTTATCGATATCGGTAAAATTCAGCGTATTGTATGCTACAAAAAGTTTTTTCTGATTCTTTTCAGAAAAATATTTTCGCATGTCTGGCGTATATGTGATTAATGCGTCACATCGGTTATGAATAAAATGAAAAATAGCATTCTTAATCCTATCATTAGGAGTTTGAATATTGATTCCATGATTCCAATAAATGACTGCAATTTTATGTATTTTACAGTACTCAATAATAGGAAACATTACCTTATCTTTTAAATGCAAAAACAAAACAACATATTGAGGATTAATCTCTTTTATTTTTGCAATATACTGTTTCGTTGAGAATGGAATTTCATAATGTGCAAACTTCAACTCATAGTTCACATTTTGAAACTTGTTGCTCAAAATCTGAAAATCGTAGTTTCTCTCCCGAAATCTATCAAAAAAATAGTTGTAAACCTTTTCACGATAATGCAAAACGTCATTTGAAATCAGAAGTATTTTTTCCATTTCTACCAATCTCCTCATTCAAATTTACCAGTAAAAAATTTATCGTAGCCTTCCAGTAGTGCTTTGCTCGTATGTTCCCAGCTCAATTCATTTACAACTCTATTACGACCATATGCACCCATCTTCTTGCGTAATTCCGGATTATCCAACAATTCCATAATTTTCTTTGCCATATCCTCAGCATCGTTATTCTTTGCGTACAAAGAGGCTTCCTGTGCGGAGTAACGGCCTTCCGTCAAATCGAACTGAACAATGGGCTTTGCCAACGCCATATACTCCAGAATTTTGTTCATGGTACTCTTGTCGTTCATGCTGTTATACTTATCACTATTGACGCAGACATCTGCAGTGTTCAGATACTCCAGCATCTGTTTATCCGGCGCACGACCAGTGAATTCCACACAGTCATCTAGCCCCATGTCATGTGCCTGCTTCTTCAATGCTTCCAGATGAGGACCACCGCCCACAATGCCCCAGAACACATTGTTGTCGTGCTCTTTAATATATTTCGCCGCTTCTAGCAGATACTCTATTCCTTCCTGCTGACCGATTACACCGAGATACCCAACCATGTACTTGTAACCACGTTTAATGTTCTCTACTGGAGGCATAATCCGCATACGTTCAAGTTTCGGTCCACTACGCAGAACGATTACCTTGTTGGAATCCATCTGTCCTCGCTCAATGGCGATTTTCTTATAGCTTTCATTTGTTACGAAAGCAAATGTGCAGTGCTTATATGTCTGCTTTTCCAGCCACAACTGGCTCTTATACAGAAGTCCACTTGTTTTTCCAAATTTAGCTTCAAAAAGCTCTGGGCAAATATCATGATGGTCGAATACATATTTCACACCGTACTTTTTGAAGTGCTTTGCAACCATATAAATGTCATCTGGTGGATTGCATCCATGAATTACGTCAAAACCAATCTTCTTATAGATCTTTTTTGCAAGCCGCAGTTCTTCTTTCAGCGCAGTCAAGTATTCTTTTGCATAGCCAACTGCGCCATTGCCCTCTACAGGAAGATCATGCCGGAAGATATGCACATTCTGAAGGTATTCTTCTTCCTGCGTATATCCTTTCCCCTTAGGACAAATAACCGATACTGTATAACCTTTCGCCGCCAAAGTAGTTGCTTCCTGCCATACACGGGTATCGAACGGTACCGGAAGATTCTCGACTATTATCAATACTTTTCTTTCTTTATTCATCATAATCCTCTTACTACTTATTCCTTTATATTTTGAATCAGAAGCTTGAATTTTCCACGAGCTGTCAACTCAATTTCATCAAGAATTCGTAATTCAAATTCAATTGTTCCTTGTGCTTTATCGTTCAAAAAAATCTGCACTTTATTTATATCTGTTTCGCTTAGCTCTTTAATGGGCACAATATTCACCAATACAGCACCTAATTTATCTTGAACAAACTGGTATCTCCATATTTTTTCAAAAACTATACTTGTATCTGTAAAGGATGCCAAAGAAACTCTTTCACCATTTTTTCCATAAAGAACATCTACTCTATGACCATAAATTGTCCACAAACCATCCCCTACCATTTGGGCGACATCATCAGTTTTGTATCGCAGAAGTGGCATACCTCTATTGATAAATCCAGTGCCAATTAAAAGTCCGCCTTTACTTACCTCTGTGAAGCCATAGGCATCATTAAACTTATAAACCGGATGCCCATTATATCGTTTCGAAGGACTAATTTGTTCTGCAAAAATAACCCTTTCTGTGCTTCCATAATGGGTTAGCGAAATTGTCTTGAGCGTTTTTTCAATATATGATATCTGATCCTCATAAAGATTCTCCGATTGGAAAATCACGCCTTTACACTTGAATTTTAGTTCAACGTCTGTTTGATTAACAAGTTTGCAAAAGAAAAAAATAGCAGACGGTAATCCTCTAATAAAATCCGGTTTATATTGATTCATATCATCAACAACGGTCTGAATTGTTGATTGATTTATTTTCATGGAATTGTATTGTCTCATATTATATAGTGGACTGTTCGAGGCCAAAATGCCCCCCTCTCCATATCCACCAATATAAGCCATTTTGCTTTTCTTTAAATCGTACCCCCCGCCAAATTTTCTATAATGGTTATATATAAATGCATTCTCTCGGTAGAGACAATCCATAGAATTTGTAACAACTAATCTTTTTCCAGATGATCCACCTGTAATAGAATCATATGTACCCTCATGTACTGTACACTTAATATCATCTATATTTTCAAGTACCTCTTCTTTGGTAAGAATTGGAACCTTAGATGTATACTCTTCAAAGGATGAAAGTAATGCGGGCTGACATCCAACAGCATCAAATATACGATGATAATACGGTGAGTTCTTATATGCAAAAACGCAGAGCTGCTTAAGTCTCTGGAATTGAAGTTTCTTTATTTCTAACTCACTTAAATCATCCATTTTAATAAGTTCTTCGTACTGTTTAATAAAAACAGGATTTTTAATTAACTTATTACGAATAGGTTTTGCTAATAACGCCTTAATCTGCTCTGGCATTTTTTCATAAAATTTTTTAACAATTGTTTTATTCATACTTTTCCTCACAATACAACAATTTTTACAACAGCAATACCAGATGGCACGTCAATCGCAATGCATGTCGTTTTATTCTGTTCTCCGTAGTTCTTGGAACAATGAACTTTTTTTAGTGATATATCAACATCGGAACTATCAATAGTCATTTTCAGGTTAACAGTACCATCACAAATATTGATTATATTCTTCACCATCTGCGTCTGACAGTCTGGGGAAAGAAGGTAATTAATCTGTATTTTATCGTCCGAATTCACATTTTCGACCCGATCCGTAATCGTCAATACAGACTCTCCATCAAATTCATACTTTCGTGTATGCTTTACAGGTGAATATCCATCCTGAGAAGCTGTAAGTTCTATTCTTCCCTGCGCATTTGAGTATGATATTAGCTGACTCTCTGCTCGTTTTCCCCACAAAAAAGCTCCAAGCATCTCTGACTGATCTCTTCCATTGATGCAGACCGTATTATGATTCTCAGTTTTTCGATAGGCGTTTCTGCTTTCAATATCACAATGATAAATGTATGTACCAGGATCTATAAAAATAGGTAATCCATTTACATACATTTGAAAACTCAAAGCATCCGCATGACCGTGCGCTGCAATGGTTCCAAACCCTAACGCCGCGTGATCAATTCCAATCAGAATCCTGTGATCCCGGCTTCTAAGAATTGTATTTCCACCACATTTATAGCAAGCATCAAGCGGCACTTGGTGTAACGACTTGCTTAGAGCTATATTGCAATCCTCGGTGCTAAAGAGCCAATTCAGATTTTCATTACTTACTTTTTGAAGATTGATATACTGCTCATCCAACAGAAAACTGAAAAGTCCAAGTACATATTGATAATGATTGAAGCCCCCTTGCAGATCAAGAATTTTTCCTTCATCATCATCTCCAAATACCACCGTTTCGCCATAATCACCCATGCAGTCTGCCATATAAGAACACATTTTTTTCAGCATTGCTGTCCAGTTCTTCGGAACAGATATTTGATTCTTCACAAGCAATCGCATCATCAATCCCATTGCTTCCATATAAAAAGATTGATAATGCAACGACAGTTCCTTATTTACACCATCAGAATAGTTTTGCAAATGTAGCTCTCTTGTGAGAATATTTACCGCTAAGTCAATCCAAGGCTTATAGTCACACAAAACACCCGTCTGCCCTATTGCGTACGCCTCAACAATCAGGTGATTGTTAGCTGATGAATACCTTGAATAGTGCCTAGCAATGTAGTCCGTCATGTTAAAGATTCCTGTTTGCAGTTGCACTAACAGCTTGTCAGGTGCACCCGCTTTTTTTAAGAAACACCAAGCATAACACCAATTGCTACACCGAATGGCAATTTCCATGACACTTGTCCATGAAATGCCCCATAGAAAGGGATTTTTCATATTCCAATCTTCAAATAGATCTACAAGTTCAGATAAAAATTTTGAATCACCACTAGCTGCATAATCTTTTGCTAACAATGCAACCTGGAAATGACGGTTCAGTTCCCAGTTTATTCTGGCATCACCAATGTCATCCCGTTGCTTATATTCTAGAGCGTAGCTGAATATTTCTGGCCACTCATGTTCTGTCTGAAATCCGCCATTCCACTGCTTCTTATAGATTTCGTAATCGTACCCTCCAAGTAAAGGGATCTCCGTATTCAGCGAATAATGCTGATTATCCCAATTCAGGTGCATTCTATCTGCATCCAACTGCAACGCAGACAGCTTTTCGTTAAGCAAAATCTCGGTCACGGCTGTTTTACGCGACTTGAACCTATTTTCTTCACTTTTCTGAATCGCTTTCTGCGATAACCGCCAAACAACTTCTGGCACACTCATCGCCTTAAGTCGCCGCACAAGCCACGCAAAATCAGCCATGACCGAACCTCCAAATTTTCTTCTTAATTAAAACTCTGTAGTAGCCATATCCCGAACCAGTTTATCATTCTGAGCAGGATTCTGGTTGATGTTACTCCAGCTGATACCCTCGTAGTTGCCTTCGTAGTCAATCGTCTGGAACTGACGAATCAAATCAACAATGACCTTATGGGGATACTTTGCAGGGACATCCATAAATTCCTTGCCCTTGTTGCTAATAACCAACACATCACTTGCAGAGCAAACGGAATCCAGATCGTCTGTAATAATCCCGTGCAAATGAGGCAGCTTTGCTGCAATGAAGTCCGCATTGGTGTTCGTCTTCTGGGAAATGGCAACGTTCTTGTCGTAGATTTTAATCTCATATCCCTTACCCAGGAGTGCGTTGGCAACATCGATAGTCGGACTGCAGCGCAAATCGTCAGTACCTTGCTTAAAGCTCAAACCCAGAATGCCGATTCGGCGCTTACCCTTACTCTCAATAATATCGATAGCTTTTTTCTTCTGTAGCTCGTTCGAAGGATTGATAGCATTGATAACCGGGCAGTCAACATACAGATCATGCGCTAGTGTGCGCAATGCCTTGGAGTCCTTTGGCAAGCAAGAACCGCCATAAGCGAAACCAGGTTTGAAATAGTAAGGAGAGATATTCAGATGCTTATCTTTGCAGAAAATTTCCATAACCTTATGACTGTCAATACCTAGAGCCTTGCAGATATTGCCAACTTCATTTGCAAAGGCGATCTTCAGTCCGTGATAAGTATTATTAACATACTTCATCATCTCAGCAACACCAATATCTGTAGAAATAAATTCGCCCGGGATATCCTTGTACAGCTCATGGAATTTAGCTTCTGCAACCTCACTGTCTGTACCGATGAGGGTCAGCGGTGGATTCATATAGTCCTGAACAGCAGTTCCTTCACGCAAGAACTCAGGGTTGGAAACAACAGTGAACTCCTTTCCGCGCTCTTTACCGGATGCCTCAGCAATAATCTCGCCGACCTTTGCATTGGTTCCAGGAAGAACCGTGCTACGAATTGCTACAATATGGAAATCGTCCTTATCTCGCATTGCTTCACCAATCTGACGGGCAACTTCATAGATGTATTTTAAATTCAGATGTCCTTCCTTGCTGCTTGGCGTACCAACAACAATGAAGGAAATTTCAGAGTTATGAACAGCGTAATGGTAATCCATCGTTGCCTCAAGCAACCCTTTATCATGAGCCTCTTTGCGCAGTTCTTCAATTCCAGCCTCGATGATGGTCGGTCGCCCCTGATTAATAAGATTTACCTTATTTTCAGAAATATCATTACCAATCACATGATGCCCCAGCTTTGCACAGCAAGCTCCGCCCACACATCCAACATATCCAAGTCCAAAGATACTAATATTCATTTGCTATTCCTCCAATTTATTGTTCAAGGTGCTTATGCACTCATTGAAGTTTTCTTTAACACCGAATTTGAGCAATTCGGCATCTGCAACTACAAGACATCTACCCAATCCAGCCGGAAGGAACAGTGTTTCACCTTTGCTAAATCTCATCGGTTTCCTCTCTGCATCCATCGTCCGAACCTCCCCATATCCATCCAAGCACATCAACACCTGAAAGGAAGTCTCCAATACTGAGAATGTAACCCCCTTTGTAACCTGTATCTTTTCTGTCTCAAAATACTTGCAACGGCAGAGTATTTCACAAGAGCAACCTGGATAATGTTTAACCGTTCGCGGCTTCTGATTTGCATCTAGAGCTACACTCATATCCATAACTTGAACTTCTTTATCAAAATGTAGTTCACGCCTTTTACCGTTCTTATCTTCACGGTTATAATTGTAGACTCGATAAGTCACGTTTGAACTTTCCTGAATCTCAGCAACAAAAATACCCTTTTTGAGACTCAATTTCCTATGGCAATACCGTACAATGCAAGTGTGCTATAATAGAACCATGAACAAACAAATGAGTCCGTCAGCCCTGAGCGATGAGCTATCACAGGTACGGAAAAAGAAACGAGATTTTTTAGCAGAGATCGACCGAATCGTACCATGGAGAGAATGGATCAGTCTGATCCGACCGTACTATTACAAAGGAAAGTGCGGAAATAAGCCCTACGATCTATAACAGGTAACTGCTGTCAATGTGCACGATGTCTGTGTTACTGCCAACCTTCTCACCGGTGAGGAAGAACAAGTCTACGGTGACAGCAGATATCTTGGTACGGAAAAACGTTCCGAAGCCCGGAAGAAAAATACAGTCGGAAAGAAAATCCGATACAAAATCAATTGTCGTCCCAGTCAAAGCAAAAATAACTCTACCCGTTCTCGGACACATATTAAGCGGCGCAAGCATGAAAAATCCTCAGTTCGTGCCAAAGTCGAACATGTCTTTGCGGTTCTGAAGATCCAACTTCGATACCAAAAGACACAATACCAAGGCTTGCAAAAACAAACTGCAAAAGTGAATATCCTGCTTGCATTAACAAATTCATGAGTGTATCCAGCTGTTTATGGGCTGGTTGCTCTCCTTTTTTCTTTTGTGGCTTTGCGCGGTATTGCCCTATGTTTGTAATTGACCTTTTACAACAATCCTACTTCAGTAAACTGCGTTGACCGTACATTTCATCATTTCAGCAACTTCGATATCAGTAGAGATAAATCACACGAAATTTCCCTGTAAAGTTCACGGAACTTTGCTTCCGCAATTTTGCTATCAGTATCAATCAGTGTACATGGCGGATTCATATAGTCATGAACAGCTGTTCCTTCACGCAAGAACTCGAGATTAGACACAACTGTGAATCCCTCTCTCCTCTTCTTGCCAGAAGCCTTAGCAATAATTTCTCCAACCTTAGTATTTGTTCCCGGAAGAACCATGCTGCGAATTGCCACAATATGAAAACCGTTTTATCACGCATCGCTTCACCAACCTGACGAGTAACATCATAGATATACTTCAGCTTCAGATTCCCTTTCTTGCTACTCGGTGTTCCGACAACAATAAATGAAATTTCAGCATTATGTACTGCATAATGATAGTCCATCGTAGCTTCAAGCATTCCTTTATCACGAACTTCCCTACACAGTTCATCAATTTCTGCTTCGATAATAGTCAGACGTCCTTGATTAATCAAATATACCTTATTCTCGGACACATCATTGGCAAAACATGATGTCCCAACTTTGCACAGCAGGCATCACCATCACAGTCAACATAGCCCTGACCTAAAATACTAATATTCATCTTTATTACTCCCCTCATCTTCCACCTTCCGGCGTTCCTCTTTTTCCACATCATCCATACTCATCTGTACCGGGATCAATTCCCCGACCAGCGATACGGCTGCTGTTACACTCCGATTTTTTTCATTTACTGAAATCACCTTAAGAAGCTCATCTCCATAAATTCCTGTGGTATTGACTACATAATCCCCTTCTGTAATCCCACTTTCATGCAGATATTCCTGTCCGGTCTTCTGTCCTGTGCTGACTTCTTTCTGTGTATCAGTTCCTGAATGCCCTGAGTTTTTCTTTTCAAGCCGCCTTTTCTTCGCTTCCTCCAGCCACGGAATTGCCGGATCCTTGCTCGACCACAGACCGAATTTCAGTCTTCTTTTTTCACCAAGAAACGGCATTTCCACAATAGCTCTCCGGTGAGGCAGATCGATTTTCACGATATATTCCTGATAGTCTGCCAGCGGACCTGCCACAAACGTGATCCGCCCATTTGCATTTCTTTCTATATAGCTTACACGCATAAGACCGTCCCAAAGGACATTGTCAAGGAACTCTTCTTCCTCCTTATGAATTGGCCAAAAACGCTTGCCTGTCTGATCCTCTTCAGAAAGCAGTATTGTAAGTCCCGGAACCTTTCGAAGCTCCTCATAAACATCCTCAGGTCTGTCCGTTTCGATAAAGAGATAACCGCCAAACATCTTCCGGATGCTGATATTGCCGATGCCTTCCTTTCGCCAGACATCCTCATATAATGGGATAAAGCACCGCCTGAACAGTGCCCTGTCCATCCTTTGGTTGATCCAGGTACAAACCTGCTGTTCTTCTCCGTTTACTGTCTGAATTACATACCACATATCCTATCTTCTCCACTCCTGTTTTTGACATGGCTTCGCCATCACCGGACTTTGCCGGTTTCTTTTGCTCCGCTATGACTGTTCAAAAGCTTCAGGCAGCGTATACTACTCAGAAGATTCTTCACTTTTTACATAATAAAAGCTCCCGGAATAAGACAATTACATATCTTACACCGGGAGCACCCGTTTTCTTTTCAGCTGTATTCTGCTTTTACCAGTAGAGCTTCATGTTTTCTTCGATTTCACTGTCAGGAAGCTTCAGTTCTCTTCTGATACTGTCTGCCGTATCCTGATAGCTTATATGAAACCGCTTGCAGGTACGGATCATGGCAGGTATCACTTCTGCTCTGCCTTCAATCCTTCCTTCTCTTTTTCCTTTTCTGATATACTGGTCAAATAATTCACACATACTGATTTCATCCTCCTCTTTCACATTCATTTCCTGAAGTATAGCCTCTGTGTCCTCTACATTTTCCTCTCCGGAGAGTACCCTTAGCAGCTTGATCAGAGCCTCCTTATGTACCACCTTCTGTTCTGACCGGTAATCTTTTCCTTCTGCAAGATAATCAACCACGATCCGCATGTCACTCTGAAACTGTTTTCTTACTTTTTCCGGCAGATTTCTGAGTTCAAATACATGAAGCTTCAGATCATCCACATAAGACATTGTCTTAGCCGGAAGTCTCTTATCCCGAAACATTTCATGGACACTTCTGTTTTCATTCCATCTTCTCTTTCCCCAGTAAAGAACCAGCTCGATCACCGGGAATCTGTTCTGTGTCTTCTTTTCATACTGCTCTCTGTAGATGCCTCCAATATAGCCAGCTTTGCGAAGCAGCATATCAGGATCCTTCTTCGTCTGATTAGCAAAGAGATACACAGTCCGTATCTCTCCGTCAGCCATATCATACTTTGCAATATCCTCCAGTTGATTTCGCAGCTTTTTCTCTCCCTGATACAAGGTTTCCGTTGGAGATGCCAGAAGGTTTTCTTCCTTTATCTCGTTCTTTCCCTCATACAGAAGTACATTGAGAATATCGGCTGCCACATCCGGATACGCTTCAAAATTCTTCGTTACAAGATCATTGGTACTTTCCATTCATTTCTCCCTTCCTCTGGCAGAAGAGAAAATGAACGCCCCCTGTTATTTCAATCTCTCCGCCTGTTTAGTTGTGTCATAAGTGAATCTCTGGCGAAAAGCCTGAAACTACATGATATGATTTTTCTGATAGAAACACTATATCATATATACTCACGCTGTGCAAGGAGTTTTTTAAACATGATTTCGTTTATTTTTCAGTATTCATCTCGATGTAAGATATGCAATTGTCAAGGTTCTGGCAAGGACGGCTGTCTATCCATCCTTCCTTTTATATCAGCCAGAGGCTTACGCCCCTGACTGACGACCACACCCGGAAAATAATCATGCATGATTACTTTTAAATCCCATTATGCAGTCAGGTTGAGAATGCCTGACTGCTAAAAAACACTAATACCGGATTGGATTACTGTGCTGCAGGAACCTCAATAAAGGCAAGAGTTCCGTGGCTTGTCATATCGACAACTACGTGATCCTCTCTGATCTCTACAACCTTAACCTCAACCCATGCACCGTTTACCTTCTGGTAAACCTTGATGCTCTGGCCTGCCTTCACGCCCTTCATGTAGAAGTTAACCTGAGCAGATTCGAACTTGCCGACAACTGCTTTGGTTCCAAATACAGAAAGAACCTTTCCGCCAAGCTCAGTAGCCTGTGCCTTTGCATCCTTAACAGTAGCTGCATTAGCCTTTGTTAAGAAGAAAATTACATTACTGGGGGCTCCGTTAATAATAACGTGTCCACCCTGTCCTGTCGGAAGTGCATCCGGGAGTCCGGGAGTCTCAACAATTGCATTGTTGGTATACTCACCGACTGACTTACTTTCAGCTGCTGCAGCTGCTTCTACTGTTGCAGAAACGCTGGATGCAACTACTGCTGCAGAAGGTGATCCTGCTGCAGATACAGTCATACCGCAGAGCATTGCTCCGATCAGGGTACATGCGATAAGCTTTTTCATTGGACTGTCTCCTCCTTTCTTTTCAGCAAAAAGCCGAAAGCCTGAGTGTGGTTTTATATCATCACCGTTTTACCGGTGTTGATACCTGCATAGTCTGTACCTGCATCACAGGTTACTGTGTCATTTTTATTCAACAACTCTGTCTATAGTTCCTGCAGCATCTCCCACAAGGGCTGCGATCACAACAAACTGTTTATCTGAAGCTGCATCCTTCTTGGTCGTAAGGGTGATCAGGAAATTGTATGGACTTACCTCTCCAAAGCTTTCCCGCAGGTTCATTCCCATGACACGGATTCCATACAGATCATCTATAAACTGCTGGCATCCACTCTGATAGGTAAAGTCATAGGTTCTGATCAGACTGGTATCCTCTCTTTCATAGGCTGCAAAGATCTCATAGGTCAGAAGATTGCCATCGATATAAATATAGGCATATTCATGCTTTTCAAAAAAATCCGGATCCGCAAAATCGTATAATCCTGCAAAGGGTGCAGCTTCGCTGTCTCCCCTTCCATGAATAACTGTGTTGAAATCACACATATTTTTCAGATTGGCAAGCTCTGTATACAGAGCGCCTGCAGCATTATCCCTGCCATAGGCATCTCTTGTTTCATAATAATCATCCGCCTCTTCGCTCTGCAGGATGGGATCATCGATCCCGGTTCCCGGTATATAGAGCCAGCCGAAAATATCCGGATTTTCTGCCTGAAGTGCTGTGAAATCAATCTGGGAATCGGAAGCGCTTTCACCTGCGATCCCTGTCTGCTTCTGATCTTCTGCAGACTGTCCCGCATTCTCTGTCATTTCCGTTTCTTCTGTTTCTGCTGTATTCTGGTCTTTGCCGGCACACCCGGTCAGCAGGCTGCTGGCCAGTATTATCCCGGCAAGTCCCAGCGTTAAAAATTTTCTTTTCATTCTGCTTCCTTCTTTATGTATAGTGCTTTTACTGCTCCACCGGCTCATAAAAGATATTCAGGATCATTTCATAAAGAGCATCCTCATCCGGATAGAACTCTTCAAATTCATCTCCCATGACGGTTTCTCCTTGCATCATGTAAAAGCTGTTTTCATCAAAGCTGTAATCCACAAGGATCGGCGCAAGGTATGCCACCTCGTCTGCGGAAATATCCGTTACCATCTGTGGCACTACTGCCTGATACAGATCAAGGGCTACTGTGATATCCTTCTTTGCTGCCGACTTGGCTGCCTGTACATAGGCATTCAGGTACTGCTTCTGTCTGGCAAGCCGCATATCCGCCGAGCCAAACACATTCACATCCCTGGCCTTCACATACCAGAAGGCAGCTTCTCCCATCAGATGCACCTTGGCATCCTTTTTCAGGGAGCTGTCATACTTCGTCAGATCATCAAGCACTGTCACATCCACACCCCCTACCGCATCATTTATGGTCGGGATCGCACTCATGTTGATGGCGGCATAGCCATGGATCGGCAGTCCGTAAAACAGTCTGCTGACTGCTTTTTTCTGATATTCACAGCTTTCCTCTACACCGTTTCCAAAGCCGTGCTGGACAGCGATCTGTGCTTTTTGGGTCGTCACATAGGCGCCGCTGTCATTATAAATATCCACATCTGCCATAGTGTTCCGGTTGATGCCTACGATCTTAAGTGTCTTATCATGGGGATTCATCACTGCCAGAAACAGGGCATCTGCCTGGCCGCCCTTTGTCCCTTCTTCTACTTCCTTCACATCACTCTTCTTATCAATTCCCATAAACAGGAAGGTCCTGACATCTTCGTTGTAGGCATAAATGCTGCCATTATACTTCACCCAGCCCTCCTGCCACTTTGTTTCTTCCTCTTCCGTCAGTGTCTCCGAAGCACGTACCAGGTTCAGATCCGGTGCAGCTTCCTCTGCCTTGCTGGTAAGGCTTTTTTTACCAACTGCGCGGACGATCTGGAAGGCTGCCACGATCAGGGCTGCCACCGCTATCAGTTCAATTAGAATTGTGAGCGCCAGTTTTTTCTTTCTCTTTTTCTTTTTTGCTGCCACGTATTCAGGATCCAGAAGATATTCCTTTTCCTGATTGATCCGAAGATCCCGTTTTTCCTTTTTAGTCATGTCTTTGCTGTCCTCTTATTCTCTCAGTGCCTGCCGCTCTGTCCTACTGCACCTGTATCGTGATCGGCACCGCTGCTGATCTGTTGCCATCCGAATCCTCTGTCTGGACTGTCACTTCATAAGTACCCGGTTTATTCACATCATATTTACTGACCTTCAGGTTCCTGAACAGGGTTTCATAGCTGTCCTTGTCATCCCTCAGGGTACCGATCAGATTCACCCATGCCGGTGTAGAACCAGCCGCTACCTTCACAGAATTCTGCTTCAGGCTGAGTACCGGTGCTGCGTCATTTGTTTTTGGTGCTTCCGCTGGCTTCTGCTCTTCTACTGCCTCCTGTTCCGGATCTGGCTTCGGTGTATTCTCCGGTGTTCTAGTCGGTCTTGGTGAGGCCGCAATAGACGGACTTTCTGAAGGCTCCGCATCCTCTTGCTGTTCCTCATTCTCTGCATTTTCAGAATTGTCTGTTTCATTTTCCTGATCCGTTGCAGCATCTGTAGATTCAGCCGTCAGGCTGCTTTCCGATGCAAAGGCTGCATCATAGCCTGCCTGCGTCAGCTGGTCTGCCAGCTCTTCGTTTTCTCCCTCCAGGGAAGCAGGGAATACCTTGGAGCACTTGGCGACATTGCCGGCTCTGTCACTGACTGCGAAGAATACAACTGCTGTATTTTCTGCCGGATCCGTTACGATCTTTTCCACAACGATCCGGTCTGTGATATCACCATCTGCATTGTCCCTGGCTGTGATCCCTTCCTTCAGCTTTTTCTCATCCATCCCTGTCCGGTAAACAACCTCCGCTGCCTGAAAATCAAATACCGGCTTTGTTTTATCCTGTCCTACAGAAAGGATGATGCATACAACAGCCAGTGCTATATTCAACACTACAAGAATTATTCCGATCACTTTGCTCTGTTTCATACTCTGTCTTCCTAAATGTCCTCAATGAATTCAATATCTTCCCGAAACTGACGCACCTCATTCTCCAAAGAGCTCTTCTCCTGTCTGGAAGCCGTTTCAGATCCGTAGTTTCCATAATATTTTCCGTAGTATTTGCCATAATATTTTCCGTAATGGCCATAATAGCCCTTCCCGTTCATGTCCACCTTATTCAGGACTACACCAAGGATACGGCTTCCAGTCTTATCGAGCTGTTCCTTGACCTTCTGGGCAAAACGGTAGCTGATGGCATTGCTCTCGATGACAAGTACTGTACCATCACAGCTCTTTGCGGCAACAGCCGCATCAATGACACTGCCAAGTGGGGGTGTATCCACGATCACATAGTCAAAGGAGCTTCGAAGGACATTCAGGATAGAGCGGAACTTTTCTCCTCCGAGAAGCTCACTGGGATTTGGCGGTACCGGTCCGGAAAAGGTGACATATAGATTTGGAACATTTGTCTCACACATAACCTCCAGATAGTTGGCCTTTCCGATCAGGCAATGTGTCAGTCCCTTCCGGACAGCACCTGTCTTATACCGGCCGACAAGGACACTTTTTCTCATATCCGCGTCGATCAGCATGGTCTTGCTTCCTGCCTCTGCAAAGGCTCTCGCCATTTCCATTGCCACACTGGATTTTCCTTCATTCGGAGTGCAGCTCGTAACTGCGATCACCTTCACATCCCCGCCACAGAATTCAATATTGGACCTGAGTGTCTTAAAGGCCTCCCGGATCCGGTAATCATTATTCTTTTTCTCAAACTGTAGTTTTACATTCTGCATGTTTTTTCACCTTGTCATATGGTAATTTTCGGCTTCACTGCTCCTGCCCTGTGTCAGTGCTTTCTGTGTTTTTTCTTCTTATTCTCTGTTTCCTCTACTGCGACCGGGATCAGTGCCAGTGTGCTGAGTCCCAGATATTTCTCCACATCATCACTGGTCTTGATCGTATCATCCATAAGATACTGTATGATCACAATGGCACTGACGAGAAGTACACCGATGATCCCTCCGATCAGGCTCCATTTCACTACGCTCGGTCCTGCCTTTTCAGTAGGCATGTTTGCTGTCTCCACCACATTTACCGCCTCTATATCCATTACGTTCTGGATATGGCTACTTGCAGCCTCCCGGATGGCATTGGCAATATTCATAGCCATTACAGGGTCTGAATCCTCTACCGTGATCGAAACGATACGGGTATCTGTCGGCGTAGATACACTGACCTTTTTCAACAGCACATCATAATCCATATCAAGCGCCAGCTCCTGGATCACCTCCTCCAGGACATACCGGCTGTTGATCAGCTCCGCATAGTCCTTGGTCAGCTGGCTGCCAAGCTGTACATCACTGTAGGTCACTGTAGATTCACTTGTCTTATTCAGGATATAGATTTTGGTGGTGGATTCATAAGTCGGAACCAGTACGAATTTGCTGAAGGCAAAGCAGGCAAGTGCGCAGAAAAGCCCGGCACTTATGATCAGCCAGATCCTGCCAAGAAGTATCTGGAAAACCTCCAGCAGATCGATCTCTATCATGTCATCATCATTTCTGCCCGCCACAGAGGTGTTTGTTTGCATTTGTTGTTCCATAATTTCCTTTATCTCCCGTATTTTCTGCTATATATATTCATTCTGGACGAGCTTCATTGGATTCTCATAAAGCAGCTCCCGTGTGTAATCTTCTCCAAACTTTTTAACCAAAAATCTGGCACACTCGCTAAGCTCCGGAGCTCTGTTTTTCGTATCATGGGCATCCGTTGCCACGAAATGGACCGCTTTTCTTTTCAGCAGACCTCTGGTAAATATTTTGGTCTGCAGACCATAGCGTCCCATAACGCTGCCTGCATTTACCTGTATGTAAGCTCCCATGCCGGTCAGCTCCTCAGCCCGGTCAGCTTTGCCGGTCATGCAGCGGTATCTCTCCACATGTGCCAGGACAGGCCGGAAGCCCTCTGCCAGGAACTGGTACAGACCATTCCTGATATATTCAAACTCATCCATTGGATTAAATTCCACAAGTACATAGCTGCTCCCCGCCATGGTACACAGCCTTCCCTCAAGTGCCTGTGAGACAGCTTCACTGTGATAGTAAATCTCGTTTCCTGGATAAAGCTGGATCTCTATCTTCTCTTCCTTCAGCTTTTCTTCTATCTCACTGATCAGCCGCCGGATCGTAGCCGGTGATGCATTATGATGCATGGGTTTATAATGGGGTGTCAGGATCATTGCCCCGATCCCGTTTTTCTCTGCGATGCGAAACATTTCCATGCTTATTTCAAAATCCCTGGCCCCATCATCAATGCCAGGCAGCAGATGGGAATGAATATCCATATATTTCATGCCGTTTCACCTCGTCATGTAAAATATGTTTGCTGTATATTTGTTCCATATATCGTAAATAATATTTTTCGTAAAATTTCTTATTTTGCGAAATGGCTGGAAAGCATAGAAAAACAGGACGGTTTCCCGTCCTGCTGACCATTATTCTGACGTATTATAGGATAAAGGCGGATACTGCATTTCTTCCGGTGGCTTTGCTGTAAAAAGATTCATTAACTGCTTTTTTCGCTGCATGGTAGAGTGGACATACAGATTCATGGTGATCTGGACATTGCTGTGTCCCAGGATTTCACTGAGACTTTTGACATCGAATCCCATATCGATGCATCTGGTGGCAAAGGCATGTCTGAGCATATGAAAATGAAAATCCTCGCTCTGGCATTGCTTAAGGATCTTTGAGAAACGGTACTGCACAGTCCTTGGCTCTGCAAAGGGTTTCTTTTTTCCGCGGATCACATAACAGGGATCCGGCTGCCTGTATTGCTTCAGGAAAGGAAGCAGTACAGGCGGCAGGGGAATGCTCCGGAGGGAGGTCAGGGATTTGGGCTCCTGCAGGACGATCTCTGTTTTTCCTGCTTCGATTTTTCCTGATGTCCGCTGCATGCTTCTTTTGATAGAAAGAACGCTTTCCTCAAGGTCAATGCATTCCCATGTGAGGGCACAGAGCTCCCCCAGTCTTATACCCGTATGAAAAGCGATCAGAATCCCAAGGCAGGTATCGTCTTCCGCATGTGTGATCAGGTAACCCTCCAGTCTGTTGAGACTGTTTTCCCCTGGAAGCTGGAGCTGCTTTTTCTTTTCTGTGGATATTGGATTTTCAGGCAGTATCATATGATAACCATATTTTTTCCTGGCATAGGACAAAATTGTCAGCAGAAGTGCACAAATGCTTCTGCTGTAGGTAAGAGACAGAGAATATCCTTTTTCGGCTGAACGGAGACCTGCTGCGAAGCGTTCCATTTCCCTCTGTGTAAATCTGGTCACTTTGATATTGCCTGTCTGTGGGATAATATGTGTTTCAATGATATTTCTGTAGGCTGCTATGGTGGATACCTTCAGATAGGGATCCCTGTCAGTCAGCCAGATTTCTGCTGCAGCCTTTATCTCAAGATCTTCGTAATTGTTCAGTACCCTTAACAGCTCCCGTTCCTGCTCCATTTTCTGTTTTGTTTCCTGATAGGTCTTTCCGTAGACGGAATGGTATTTTTTTTGATGGGAAGGATGCTCATAGGGAATCCTCCCCTCCCATCTTCCATCCTTTCGTTTGTAGATATTGGTACCTCTTCTGGGCATTTGGTAACTCCTTTCCTGCTGACCATAAAAATGACGGTTCATAAAAAATTAGTATTGGATAATGCCCTTGAAATCGGTGTTTTTCAAGCTCTGCCAGTTATGTATTGCTAAAAAAACAATTAAAGTTCATATTGAAACATTGATTTTATACAAAATATATTGTATATTAACCTTTGTATCAATAGAAAGCATTTTCCGTATCGTAAAATATTCCCGCTTTGATCTTCGCAAAATAAGAAATTCCATGAAACAGTTTTGAATGTGATCTTCGCAAAATAAGAAATTATACGAAATTCACTTCGCATAGTCTGTATTTGTCTTATTCTGTAGAATCTGTCATTCAGTTTATCATTATTTGCTTTTTCATTCAATCCAAAGCTTGCTTCTCTGGATCTTTTTTTCCAGATACAAAAAGGCCATCACAGTATCACGCCTCCGTGCACTGCAACAGCCTTTTTGTCTATCCTGTCTTAACCTTCTACAATCAGGTACCTTCCATCTCCTACATCAAATACTTCTTCCGCCTTCAGGATATCGTCTCCCTTCATGCCCTCCGTATCAATTCCTTCTTCTTCAAAAAATTCCCATACCTCCTTCAGAGAATCAACAACAACGGCAAAGCAGTCCTGCAGAAAGGCTTCTGCTTCCTCCGGTGTCTCTGCCACATTCTCTGGGAACAGCTGGCGCTGCTTTTTTAAAAAGCACCGTACTACTGCATCATCAAACTCATCCATATCAGTTCTCCTTTGGTCTGTTTATATTTCAGGCTGGTAATCTCTGATCGCTGCAAGAGAGGGAAGCGCATGTCCTTCATAATCAAAAAGCGCCTGATTGGCCCACTCATTTCCACAGGGTCCTGGATCTTCGATATAGGCAAGAGAGCTCTTTGTGGCCCATCCACTGCCTTCTACCGGAATCCATGCCGGTTCCCAGTAAAAGAAGCCTCTTGCCAGATGCTCCGGTACCTGCTTAAGACGCCGGAACAGCTCCTTCATAAAATCCCTCTGTCCTTCCTTCGTCATAGGAAATTCTATCCTGTCTACAAGCTCCTGTCTGGTCGCCATTCCCTTTCGTTCAGATGGTGCCAGCCTTTCATAGGCAGCATAATCCTCCATGGTAAAGCCCATGGATACCTCGGCTATGATCAGCTCCTTATGGTACCTCTCAGCCATATCCTTCATATTATACTCAAGCATATCAAAGGTGCCATGCCAGAAAGGATAATAGGAAAGACCGATGACATCAAAGTCCTCGCCACGCTCCGCATAATGATCGAACCAGTCACGGTACATTTCATTATTGCCGCCATTGTCAAGATGGATCATCACCTTTATCTTCTCATCCCGGAGTCCTGCAAGGAGCGCCTGTCCCGAGATCTCCCTCACGGCCCTGATGCCGGCACTGACAAATCTGGCGATATTATCATATTCCGGTTTCCTGCCATATGGCCAGAGCAGTCCGTTCGTAAGCTCATTTCCTACCTGTACCATATCCGGTAAAAGGTCTTTGCTTTCAAAAGCCAGCAGGGTTTCCCTGGTGTAATCATAAACTGCCTGTTCCAGTTCTTCTACAGAATATCCCTTCCATGCTTTTGGGATAAACTGTTTGCCCGGATCTGCCCAAAAATCACTGTAATGGTAATCTAACAGAATGTCAAGTCCTGCTTTTCTGGCTCTTTTTGCAAGAGCCAGTGCTGTCTCGAGGTCATTGGTTCCCGCCCCATAAGGCTCTCCCTTTTCTGAATAGGGATCATTGAACAGACGGATCCTGACCGCATTCATCCCATACCGCTTCAGAATGGCAACAGCATCCTCTGCCTCTGCCCCATCATAAAATTTTCCACCACAGCTTTCCACCTCGATCAGCGTGGAAAGATCCATTCCCTTATAATATTTCATCGGGTACTCCTTCCTGATAATGCACAATGTCCCCCGGCTGCTGTGCGGCCAGGGGACAAAGGCAGATACAATCAATCATCTGCAATCAAAAACCGTAAGAAACGGTCTTCTCATTGCCATTACTCAAAATCGAATTTCGTAAAGCGCTTATACATATCTTTATAGCGGAACCTTACCATTTCGTTCTTTTCAAGTACATCTTCTTCCGTACCTACATACTGGCAGCGCATGCAATAGTACTCATTTTTCTCTTTATCATAAAACATATCAATGTCCAGATCTCTCATAAAACAGGAAGGACATCTGTAATTTAATCTGCCTTTTCCAGCCTGAGCCATGTAGAAACTACCTCCTTATCCTTTAACTTCGACTTATATCCCAGCGTAAACATCGGTGAAAACGCATATCCCTCTCTGATATAGCCTGCTGCACTGCTGTCAGAGGATCTCATGGAAACCTTTGTTTCTACAGGAGGGATCACTGCCTCAACGCTCGCTGCCCCCTCTTCCTCTTCTTCTCTGCACTTATAGGCATAGGCAATGCTCTTATCTTCCTTTCCCCTGCAGGTCAGAGTGATGCCTGTCATATCCTCCGGATATTCTGTGGTGCCATAGCAGGCTACCATATATTCATTCAGTTCCACCTCTGCATCAGGATTGCTCATGGATAGAACGCTTCTTTCCATCTCGATCTCAGAGCTTCCCTCTGTAAAGATCACTCTGGTCTGAAGGGTTACTGTCAGATCATAAAACTCAATATCTACCGGGTTCAGTGTCAGGATCCTCTTTTTCTTACCGTCCTCAATGACTTCTTCACTGAACTTCGCATGGGTGCGGCAAAGGCACAGATCCACCTCTTCTCCGTTATAGGTCAGCTTGGCACTTCTTACGGTTCCCTCGCCTGCATAATGGGTAAAGTAGCCGGCTCTATATTTTTCCTGGATCAGGAACGGATAGGAGGCATCCTGGACATGAGGTGTTCCGATCCCCACTTCCCATTTCAGCTTGGCTGCATAGGGACGCAGATCAACAAGGGCACCGCCCTGGTTCATATTGATGCAGGCTCTCATATAAGGATCACAGTACCAGAAAAGCTGCTTGTCGGATCCGTACAGGATATCTCTCCAGAGTGCACATTCCGGTTCTGTATAGGTCTTCTTACTGCGGAAGTAATCTGCAAATTCCGCCATGGTCATATCTTCCAGCTTGCCTTCCTTCTTCAGCTGTCCATAATAAGCCATACCATCTTCATAAGACTTTTTCAGCAGCTCATAGGGTGCCTCCCAGCGTCCCATCTTGTTTAACCAGCCGGGTCCGACAAACATCATATTATAAGCATAACCATTATTATACTTCTCCAGATCCCTGTACTGGTCGATGAGATTATACAGATAAGGATACTCCCAGGTTTTGGTGTCATAGATCATGCCACGCAGTACATTCTGGGGATGGGTTCCAAAATTGGATCCATTTCCGTCATAGCAGGCAAGCAGGTCTCTGGACAGATGTGGGATCGCCACGATACCGCTGTCCTCTGCTTCATTTGCTGCCGGTGCATGAATGTTCTGTTTGCTGGGGATCCATGGATTCCATGGGCCGCCATCCATCAGTGTATACCAGGAATTATTACAGGTATGGTAGGCCTTTGGGCCTTCCTCCCAGCACGTCGCTACTGCACACTTGACAGAAGGATAGGTCTCCTTAATATAGTTGGTCAGCTCTGCATCCATGTAATAGGAGCCTGTAGACTCCGGATAGAATCCAAAAATGTCATGGAATTTTCCAAACACATCATCAACGATAGACTTCTTGTCTTCCATGGAAAACATCCAGATGCAGAAATCCTTGGTCTTATATTTCTCCCGGAATTCCTTACAGGGCAGTCCAAGCAGGGAAAGTGCGATCTCATCTCCATACCTTTCATGGTCTTCCTTTGCGATAGTGATCGCTTCTTCATTAAATAAACTGGCGTAGGTCATCTGAATGGTTGTTTTCAGTCCATTCTTATGTGCCGTTTCCTGCTGGAATCTGAAAATATCCAGAGATTCTGTAAGCAGTGCTTTTCTGCCGATATTTTCTTCCTTGCCATGTCCGGTCACCTTTTCTGCATATTCAGGAACCATCTCCGGGCGATGAATGATATTTACAACAAATTTATCCATATCTCCTCCATATTTCAGGTCATTTCTTATTTCCTTTTATTTCTGTGTAGATTCCTTCATCAGCACTTCATAGCCAAGAAGGGTTTTTCTATTTATTTCTTTCTTATCGATAGCATCCAAAAGTGTACTGCAGCATACCATGCCAAGCTCCGTCACATCAAAGTTCAGCGCTGTGATCGCCGGCTGATGCTGCTCCAGCATCGTACTGTTGTAGAAGGATGCCACCCTGACATCCTCAGGTATCCGGCACTGCTCCCTGCTCAGCTTGCTAAGGACGTAACCACAGATCGAATCGTCCATGGCAATGATACACTCCGCTTTTTTCTCCAGGATTTCTTCCACAGCACCTTCTATTCTCGCAGGATTCTCAATGTCTGTATAGACCAGGCTGGTGTCCAGAAAAGCTCCTGCCTGCATAAAGGCTTCCCGGAATCCCATCAGTCTTTTCTGATTGACAATATAGCTGTTGCTGCCACCAATTAATGCTATCCTCCTGATCCCTTTATAGATCAGGATGCTGGTCAGCTCCTTACAGGCAGAAAAATGGTCATTATCCACCTGTATGATCGATTCCTCCGCCGCAGATCCGGCTGTCACAAACGGAATCTGATTTGCCAGCAGATATGCCGCCGGTTCATCCTTTTCTGTTGTTCTTGCCAGGATGACCCCATCAATCTTCTGTCTGTCTACCAGTCTGACAAGCTGGGAAATATCCCCTTCTTCCACCATGGATACGATCAGGTCATAGTCCATCCGTGAGGCCGTCCGGCTGATCCCCCACATACACTTCTGGAAGAAGGGCAGATCTGAACTGCTGTAATCTCCCGGCATCACGAATGCAATATTAAAGGTTCTGGACTTGGCAAGTCCCTTGGCGATGGCACTTGGCCTGTAATTATATTCATTGATATAGGCAAGCACCCTGCGCCTTGTTTCCTCACTGATCCTTCCCTTTCCGGAAATTGCCCTCGATACCGTGGTCTTGGATATATGAAGATCCCTGGCAATGTCATCGATGGTCTTTTTCTTTGTTTCCATACGATCAACCCTTTACAGAACCTCCGGTAATTCCTTCTACATAGAACTTCTGCATAATGACAAACAGAATGGAGATCGGGATAGAAACGATCACACCGCCTGCGCAGAAAATAGAGAAGTATTTATTCACCAGAGACTTATTCAGCATATTATAAAGTCCGATAGCTACAGTCCAGTCTGTAGAAATACCTGAGTTCAGCATCAGCTTTGCAAACACGAAATCTCCCCAGGGAACCAGGAAAGAACTGATTACGGTGTATACTATAATAGGCTTTGACAGAGGAAGAATGATCTTCCAGAAGATCTTCGCCTCGGATGCTCCTTCAAGCCTTGCTGCTTCACGCAGGGAGTTTGAGATCGTATCCATAAAGCCCTTTGCGATCAGGTACCCAAGTCCGCTTCCTGCCGAGTAAACAATGATCATGCCGACATGGCTGTTGGTAAGGCCGAAGCTCTTTAAAATAAAGTAAACAGCGATCATGGACAGCACACCGGGGAACATATTCAGAATGATACCAAAGCTCATCAGCTGCTTTCTGCCCTTAAATCTCATACAGCTCATGGTATAGGCAACCATCAGCACGAAAATGGTAGAGATCAGTGCGGTAAAGATTGCGATCACCAAAGTATTGGCAAACCATTTCTTATACTGGACTACGGAGTCCGGCTTTAGGAACAGTGCCACATAATTATCCAGAGACCATGTCTGTGGAAAAAAATGGGCAGTATTGATCCCCTTATATCCACTGAAGGAGGTAACGACAAGCCATACGATCGGTATCAGCCAGATCACAGCAAGTAACAGTAAAACCAAATGTCTTCCAATAAATTTAAACTGCTTTTTCATTATCTGAACTCATCCTCCTTATCTCCCTTAATAGTTCTTGTGAAGGTAACCAGTGTAAACGCTGCACAGATCACAAATACACAGATACCAATCACAGATGCCATCTTGTAGTTGTAATATTCATTGGTCAGTCTGAACAACCATGTTACTAACAGATCGACTTCCTTCGCATTGGAGTTCGCCAGTGCCTGGTTGGATGTCACGAACACATCCTGTGTCAGCAGGTAAATTACGTTGAAGTTATTGATATTCTTAACAAAATCAGTGATCAGCGCCGGTCCGGTAACAAACAGCATATAAGGCATTGTGATCTTACGGAAGATCTGAAAGCCAGAGGCGCCATCGATCCTGGCACTTTCAATCTGATCCTCCGGAATATTCATCAGGACACCAGTTGCGATCAGCATCTGGTAAGGAACACCTACCCAGATATTGATCATAACGATCATGAACTTCGCCCATCCTGGATTTGTCAGGAACGGAATATAACTGAGGCCCTTATTTACCAGACCGATATTCTTCAGAAAATCTGTCACACCTATGTTGGCACAGATCGTATTCACGATACCGTTATCCCCAAAGAAGTTACGTACAAGAAGCAGTGTTACGAACTGTGGAACCGCAATAGCGATAATAAACAGGGTTCTCCAGAGCTTTGGACATTTCGTTTTCTTGTCATTGATAAACTTGGCAAGCAGGATACCAAGAATATAGGTGGTAAAGGTTGCCAGCACTGCCCATTCCAGCGTCCAGACCAGAACCTTGGTAAAGGAATAACCAAAGGTGATGGTCGCAGATGTGGTAAACAGGTTTTTAAAGTTCCTAAGACCAACCCAGGTAAACAGGGCACTTGGCGGCATATGCTGCTGATCATAGTTGGTAAATGCCACTGCGATCAGCACAAGGATCGGCAGAATGTTCATTAATATGATACCGATACAGGGAAGTGTCATCAGAGTGATATGGAACTTTTCATTAAATAAAGCTCTGATATCTTCCTTAAAGGTATTGATATGTCTGCCTTCCTTCTGATCCATCTGAAGACGATAAACAGTCTTCACGTTGGAAATATATACAAGAATAAACACAACGATCAGAAATAATGCAATAATGGAATTCAGCAGTATCTGAAATGAGTTATCATAATCGTTGACTGTACTTTTCAGTGTAAGCGGGTCAAAGACCTGTTCGAACTGTACGGTACCAAGTGTACCGAACTTGGCAAGATTGGGGGCTGCATAACCGACACACATAACAGCAAACACAGCCTCAAGCAGCATCATGATAATACCATTGATGATCTGTTTTCTTGCAAAATAGCCTGCTCCCATAAAAAGGAGGGAGAGTTTTACGAAAATATCACCTTTGGAAACGGCAATACAAAATTCTTTAAAAAATTTATTATTCATGTGAAACCCCTCTAAGAGTTCTTTCGATTGATTCGATTGATTTGATTGATTTGATTGATTGTACCTTCTTTTGAAAAATACCCCACATACCCGGAAGGTATGTGGGGTATTGGCAATTCATCTATAGAATTACTGTACGGGAGCTGTGATACCGTCTACTGTTGTATCAAGCAGTGTCTGAAGATCTGTTCCATCAGGATTGCCAGATGCAAGGATCTGTCCTAAGGTTTCAGCAGGTGACCAGAAGTTTCCACCTACACGCTGAGGTGTTGCAAAAGCTGCCTGGGCTGCCAGTGCGGAAATTGCAGGATTTGACTTAACTGCATCACTCTCTGCTACTGCAATGTTAGCAGGTCCAAGTCCTCTTGCTTCAAATCTTGCAGTCTGGGAATCCTCATTTGTCAGGAACTCTGCAAGGAGCATTGACCAGCCTACATTCTTGGAGTAGGGGCTTACACCGATCAGCTTGTAACCAGAGTAGGAGCTCATCTGCTTGGGTTCACCTGCTACATTGAAGGTAGGAAGCTTGGTTGCTGCATAGTTCTCTCCCCATGCTTCCTGAGCTGTCTCAGCTCTCCATGTACCGTTTACACACGCTACTACTGTTCCTTCAGCAATTGCTGTTGCCTGATTTTCATCATCCATATCTACAAGTACGCCTGATGAGAACAGATCAAGAATGGACTGTGCTACATCTGTACCGCCTGCACCGTTCCATGTACAGGTATTGGTAGTACCGTCATCATTCAGGCTAAGCTCAAGGCCTGCACCCTCAAAGAAAGCGTAGATGTACCAGCCGTTTGATACGTCCATGGCAATCTTCTTGCCAGCTGCCTGCGCAACCTCGATCATCTTCTCAAGTGACTGTGTATCTTCCTCAGTAAATACGGATGAATCATAGAACATGAAGTATCCGTTATCTGCTGTCATAGGATAAGCATATAATTTGCCGTCTACTGTTGCTGCTTCTACAGAGCCTGCAGCATTTGCATTTGCAACATCATAAGTATAAGTAGCACTTACCTCCTGAAGTGCACCTGCTGCAACCATTTCATTGATCTGGTCATCAGCGAATGCAAATACATCTGCGGAAGCCTCTACGTCTGCAAGAACGGTATCCTTTGCTGTAGATTCAGATTCGGAGCCAAGCTGGATATCGAATGTTACATCAGGATATGTTTCTTTGAATTTCTCAAGAAGCTCTGTGGTAAGAGCCTGATCTTCTTCTGATGCCCATACCTTAAGAGATACGGTGTCTGTCGTAGCTGCGATCAGGTTTGCAACTGCATCAGATGCATCTGTGGTTTCAGCGGCTGCCGTATCCTCGGCAGGTGCCTCAGCCTCTTCTGTGGTCTCTGTAGTCTCTGCCGGTGTTTCTTCTGCCACTGCAGCGTTTCCACATCCGGTGAGCATTGCTGCTACCATGGAAACAGTAAGCAGAGATGCTAACAATTTCTTTTTCATATTACTTCCCTCCTGTTGATTTGAGATACGCCATGCGTTCCCTTCTTGAATTTAGTTGGGGATGCGCTGTGCGCTCCCTGTTCCTGAACTTCTGCTGTGCAATATGCGCAACCGTTTGCTCGTGAACCTAGAATATCATCCATATACGTTGCTGTCAATGTGCGAATACATACATTTTGCAGCATATTTTTTGTATATTATGCACAATAGACATTCTTTTTTGCTGGTTGTATTATCTATGAATGTGTTTACATATTTTCGTAATGCGCAATCGGTTGTTCCCCAGTGTTTTTCATATATTTTATTATTTTTTTCGTATTTTTTCAAATCGTATAAATCTGTTTTAAAATGTCATTTTTAGAAAACGTTTTCTTGTTTTCCTATGGAATTTTCATGATAAGACAGTTATACTGATAACAGCTTATTAGATTTATTGCTTTTTACAAAAGAGCAAAGGAAAGGAACCTGCCATGAATCTTACAGCCAATCAGACAGAAATTCTCTATGGAACCGCTTATTATCCGGAGTATATGCCAGTCAGGCGTATCTCCACAGATATGGAAATGATGAAAAAGGCCGGGATCAACACGATCCGTATTGCCGAATCCTCATGGAGCAGCTTTGAGCCCTTAGATGGTGTTTTTGACTTTTCGATCGTAAGGGAGATCCTGGACAATGCAAAAGCTTACTCTCTTCACGTGATCGTTGGTACGCCGACCTATGCTATCCCATCCTGGCTTGTCAGGAAATACCCCGATATCCTTGCAGTTACCCACAGTGGACCTTCTCTCTATGGTCACCGGCAGAATATGGATATCACACATCCCGGTTACCTGTTTCATGCAGAACGGATCATACGCAGGCTGATGGAGGTCTGTGCCACGCATCCTAACGTGATCGGTTATCAGCTTGACAATGAAACAAAATCCTACGATACAGCCGGTGAACGGGTACAGAAAATGTTTGTGGATTATTTAAAGGACAAATTCAAAACCACAGATGCCCTGAATGAAGCCTTCGGTCTGACCTACTGGAGCAACCGCATTGCCTCATGGGAGGATTTCCCGGATGTACGCGGCACAATCAATGCCAGTCTCGGAGCTGAGTTTAAGGCCTTCCAGCGCCGCCTTGTCACCGACTTTCTTTCCTGGCAGTCAGGGATCGTACGTGAATACGCAAGGGACGATCAGTTCCTGACACAGAATTTTGACTTTGCATGGAGTGACCATTCTGAAGGTCTCCAGCCGGAAGTAGACCAACGCTCTGCTGCCAGGGCGCTTACTATCGCAGGTGTCGATATCTACCACCCCTCTGCCGGTGATCTGACGGGTGCAGAGATTGCCATGGGCGGTGCAATCGGCCGTTCTATCAAAAAGGCTCCCTACCTGGTTCTGGAAACACAGGCCCAGGGAAATCCAGGCTGGCTTCCCTACCCCGGACAGCTCCGTCTTCAGGCATACAGCCATCTTGCAGGGGGAGCTGCTTCTGTCATGTACTGGCACTGGCATTCTATCCATAACTCCTTTGAAACCTACTGGAAAGGCATTTTAAGCCACGATCTTCAGGAGAACGAAACCTACCTGGAGGTCTGTCAGATCGGTCAGGAGCTTGCTGCACATACAGATCTCCTCTCTTACCATCCAGCAGCCGAATGTGCGATCCTTCTAGGGCACCGTTCCCTGACAGGGCTTTCCTATTTTCCGATCGGTGGTCTTTCCTATCATCAGATCATGCGCTGGCTCTTTGATGCCCTGTACCGATTGAATATTGCCTGTGATGTGATCTATCCGGAGGATGTGCTTTCAGAAGATACAGATGTTCTCTGCCAGAAATACCGTATCATCCTGACACCCGCCCTGTATTCTGCTTCTGATCCCCTGATCGATCGGCTGAAAAGGTATGTTTTCCACGGTGGCCACCTGATCAGCACCTTCCGCAGCTTCTTTTCTGATGAAAGCCTGTCCGTCCATCCGAAGGTGCAGCCCTGCGGTCTCACTGAATGTTTCGGGGTCACCTATGACCAGTTTACGGTTCCATCCGGCTTCGTTCCGCTCCGTTTCACAGACGGGATCATTTCCGTGGATGCTGCTGCCACCCAGTCTTCTGCCCTGGCAGCTTCCTTCATGGAGCTGCTGCGTCCTCTCTCAGAGGAGACTGAAGTGCTTGCAGCCTATGATCACAGTGCCTACGAAAAATATGCTGCTGTTACCTGGCATCCATTTGGCAAGGGCTCTGCCGCGTACCTTGGCTGCTTCTTCACAGATAGCCATATACTGGAAGAGCTGCTCAGGAATCTTTGTATCCGTATGGGGATCCTTCCTCCCGGTCCTGTATTCCCTGTGATCTGCCGCCGGTCAGTAAACGAAAACGGCAGCAGTGTACTTTATCTCTTAAACTATTCCGGCAAGGAAAAAACCTGCTTCCTACCGGAAACAGGTTCTGTTACTCTCGCACCCTATGATGTACAGTTATTTTACAGCTCATGATACAACCGTCCGACAGGAAGTCCTACTACATTACTGTAGTCGCCGTTTATACCCTGGATATAAGCGGCGAAGCTTCCCTGTATGCCATAGGCGCCCGCCTTATCAAGCGGCTCTCCCGTCTTCACATAAGCAGTGATCTCTTCCTCACTCATGGGATATACCAGTACATCTGTCTTTTCGAAAAACTGCTTTTTCTGTATACTGCATGTATTTGTTTCGTCCTCAAAAGGCTGCAGGCCACCCTGCCTAAGGATCGTCACGCCGGTATAAACCTGATGGGATCTCCCCTGAAGAAGCTTTATCATCTGGAACGCTTCCGTCTCATCAGCCGGCTTTCCAAGAATCCTGTCGTCTACAGCAACTACTGTATCCGCGCCGATCAGGATACTCTCCTTCTTCTCTTCCTCTGTCAGCTCATCCCATACGGCCAGTGTCTTCCGCTCCGACAGAATGCAGACAAGCTTCTCCGGTTTCGTTTCCTCTGTATGTTCATCAGCCTCACTTACCCTTACCGTAAAGGAAAGGCCGATCTGGGCAAGCAGTTCCTTTCTCCTTGGGGAACCGCTTGCCAGTATGATCTTCTTATTATTCATGATGCATCTCCGGGATAAATACTCTGTGATTTACGGTTTCTTCTAAAACCCTTGCTGCCTCCACTGCTTCCCTGCAGAAGGTCTGCTGGGAATTGATCAGCTCCTTGCCTCTCTTATCAACCTTTTCATAGATTCCCTCGGCCGTCAGGATGCTTGCCTTGACAGTATCCTTAAGCTGAGTGGTCAGGATGTGCATCAGCTTTTCACGAAGTACCGGTTCCTCCACCGGGAACATGATCTCCACACGTCTTTCCAGGTTTCTTGGCATCCAGTCAGCACTGGCACAGTAAAATTCCTCTCTTCCGTCATTGGCAAAATAAAAGATACGGCTGTGCTCCAGGAAATTTCCTACAATGGAACGCACTGTAATATTTCTTCCGATTCCTGGAAGCCCCGTTTTCAGACAGCAGATACCTCTGATGATCAGCTCGATCTTCACTCCTGCCGCACCGGCTTCATATAAGGCTTCAATAATATCCTTATCACAAAGGCTGTTTACCTTTGCTATGATATGTCCCTCCCTGCCTGCCTCTGCATTTTTCTTTTCCCTGTTGATCAGATACAGGAACTTATCCTTCAGCCACAGAGGCGCTACAGAAAGCTTATTCCAGCCAAGAGGCTCCGAGTAACCGGACAGCATATTGAATACTGCTGTGGCATCCTCACCGATCGGTTCTGCACATGTCAGAAGTCCAACATCAGTATAAAGCTTTGCTGTGGCATCATTATAGTTTCCGGTTCCAAGATGTACATATCTGCGGATACCGTCTTCCTCCTGACGTACTACCAGAGTGATCTTGCTGTGTGTCTTCAGTCCCACCAGTCCGTAAATAACGTGGCAGCCTGCCTTCTCCAGCATCTTCGCCCATACGATATTATTTTCCTCATCAAATCTGGCTTTTAATTCTACCAGTACAGTAACCTGTTTTCCATTCTCGGCAGCCTGTGCAAGTGCTGCAATAATCGGGGAATTACCGCTGACACGGTACAGTGTCTGCTTGATCGCCAGCACATCCTTATCCCTTGCTGCCTGCCTGATGAAATCCACCACCGGGGTAAAGGTCTCATAGGGATGGTGCAGCAGGATATCTCCCTTGCTGATCTCTTCAAAAATATTACAGTCTGCCGGAAGCTGCGGTACAGGCTGTGGCTTTGCATAGCCCTGCTCCTTCAGAGCATCAAAGCCCGGCAGCCCATACATCTTCATAAGGAAGGTCAGATCAAGCGGTCCATCGATCCGGTAAATATCTCCATCCCCGATAGACAGCTCTGCCTTGATGATGGCAAGCAGTCTCTTATCGATCCCATCCTCCACTTCGAGTCTGATCGCCTGTCCCCACTGTCTCTTCTTTAACTGCTTCTCAATCTCCTTCAGGAGATCCTCTGCCTCATCCTCATCCAGGGAAAAGTCAGCATTTCTCATGATACGGAAGGGATAAGAGCATACGATATCATAATTCAGGAACAGCTTCTGGATATTCCGTTCAATGACTTCTTCCAGAAGGATCACTGTCTTTTCTTTTTCCTCTTCCTCCGGAAGGACTACAATCCTCTGCAGGACGCTTGGCACCTGAACAGTAGCAAATTCCAGCTCTCCTTCCCCATTTTTCTTCTTCACAAGGGCGCCGATATTCAGTGACTTGTTCCTGATCAGTGGAAATGGCCTTGAGCTGTCAACCGCCATAGGTGTCAGGACCGGGTACACATTTTCTTCGAAGAAACGGTCCACAAATTTTCCTTCTTCCTCCGTAAGCTCTTCATGGCGTCTGATCACCCTGAGCCCATTCTCCAGAAGAAGAGGGAGCAGTGTCTTATTGTAAATACTATACTGTTCCTTTACCAGACTGTGTGTCGCCACATTGAGTGCCTCCAGCTGCTGAAGCGGTGTCATGCCGGCGATATCCTTCTTCTCATAGCCCGCATTCACCATATCCTTCAGGGAAGCCACCCTTACCATGAAAAACTCATCCAGATTAGACGCTGTGATACTAAGAAACTTAAGCCTCTCAAACAGCGGATTCTGTTTATCCCTCGCTTCACCCAGAACTCTCTTATCAAAAAGCACCCAGGAAAGCTCCCTGTTTATGTAATTAGAAGGATCCTTATAGCTGCTTTCACCTTTTGTCTCATTCATTCCTGTTACTTCCTTTCTGTCAAAAACTCTCATCCATTGACCGTACGCTTCTGCTTTATGACTGGCCGCACATTATATACCTCCTGGAAGAACCCTGCCCTGGCATCAAACAGCCCCTTTTCCAGTGTAATATCCTCATTCGTATCTACTGTGATAATAAGCTTATCATCCTTCAATATAGTACGTACATCCTTGAATTTCTGTTTATGGCTCCTGTCAAGTCCGTTTGCAAGCCGCAGGATCGCTGTCAGTTTGGCAACTACAAGATAAGCCTCTCTGTCGATCGTACTGTACCTTGCCATCTCCTCATAATAATCAAATTCCAGATGATTAAATTTAACTACATTGGCCACGATCTCCCTTTCCTTATGGGACAGACCAATGATCTCTGTTGCCATGATGATACTGTATGAGCACTCCCCGAGGTTTACCATGCTGATATACTTGCCGCAGTCATGCAAAATCGTTGACAGCTGCAGAAGAAGCCTCTCCCGTCTGCCAAGACCATGGATCTTCCGCGTGTGGTCAAATATATGCAGTGCGATCTGTTCCAGTGTGGCACTCCTTTTGCTGCTGCCACGATAACGTTTACTGATATTCTGCGCACAGGCTATGATATCCTGTTCAAAATCATGAGAGGCTGCTACTATTTTATTCTTCTCTGCATATTCATATGCGATACCGTCACAAAGAGTCACCCCGGGTGCCCAGATCAGTTCCGCTCCCATGATCTCCATGATCCGTTTTAACAGCATCAGGGAAATATGGAGCATTGGCATATTCTCTTCCGGAACATCCCATTTCTTTGCCAGCTCTCCTGTACGCTGCGAATGATAGGCTTTTTCAAACTTTTCAAACAGCTCTCTGCCTGCATAGCCTGTCATTTCATGCTCTAGGCTTTTTTTGCGGAGCAGCATGGAAACATAATCATCTACGATGATGATATTCCGGATCTCCCTGTCCTTCAGGTACAGCTTCTTATAGGTCAGCATCTGGGAATCTACAAGCTCTGTGATCAGGTCATCAGACTGCTTCACCCCTGCATTCATATGGCGGAGTCTTTCCTGCAGACGTAAAACCCCGAGCTTCATATTCTGAGTAGAAACAAGCTTGTCCTTATCAAACAGGGAGATCTGTATACTGCCGCCTCCGATATCCACAATTGCTGTCGGATTTTCAATGATCTTCAAAAAGCCCTCTCCCTGGAAGGCAATGGACTTATAATCCAGGAAGCGCTGTTCAGAATTGCTCAGCACCTGGATATGGATACCTGTCCTGACCTCGATCTGATTTAACAGGATTATAGTGTTCTCAGTCTCCCTTATGGCACTGGTACCGTAGGCAGCGTAATCACTGACACGGTATGTCTTCATGATATCAGAAAAGGCCAGCAGAGCCTCACACAGCTCTTCTACTCTCTCATAGGAAAGCTTGCCTGTGGTATAGCTCTCTGTTCCCATGTTGATCTCCCTCCTGATATGGTCGATCTCCTTCATCCCTCTCCTTGAAACCTCAAAGATCTTCATGGAAAGCTCGAAGGATCCTACATCAATTGCCGCAAATGTTCTGACTGCCATTTTATATTCCTCGCTTACTGACTTTTCTTGTTTTATCCGGTGTCCTTTAATAATTGCCAAGGATCTTCATGTTCCTTGCTTCATCCCGAAGTCCTCTCAGTGCATTCTTTACCGCACTGTCAGACAGGTTTCCGTCAAAATCGATAAAGAAACGGTACTCCCAGTTCCGATCCTCGATCGGCCTGCTTTCGATCCGGTTCATATTCAGGTTATTATAAATGAAATGTGACAGCATATGATACAGGGAACCACTTTCATGGGCTACCTCAAAGCAGATGCTGACCTTTCTGGCATTCTTCAGGAATATCTTCTGATTGGTCACGATAATAAAACGGGTGGAATTGGTGCTGGACTGGTTCACACCCTTCTCAAGGATCTCAAGTCCGTACAGCTTTGCTGCATATTCACTTGCAATGGCTGCCTGTGTCCTATCCTTCTCCTCTGCTACCTTTCTTGCAGCAAAAGCATTATTCTGCATGCTGATCTGCTGCCAGGGATGTGTATTCAGATATCTGGCTGACTGCATCAGGGACTGTGGATGGGAATATACCGTCTTAATATCTGACAGCTTTGTTCCTGGCAGTGCCATCAGACAGTGTTCGATCTTAATGATCTGTTCCCCTACAATATAGTTTTCAAATTCTACCAGAAGATCATAAATCTCACTGACAATCCCGGCTGTTGAATTTTCAATCGGAAGTACTGCATAATCTGCGCTGCCCTCGTCAATGGCGATCATGGCATCCCGGAAGGTATCTACATGAAAGCTGTCAATCCTGTCCCCGAAATACTGATGCATGGCTGCCTGGGAATAGGCTCCCTCTGCTCCCTGGAAAACCACTCTTGCCTTCTCTGTTTCAAGCTGGTCAACCTGAATAAAAGGAAGCTTATTCAGACTTCCTCTCTCAGACAAAAGCTGATATTGCAGTTTACGGCTCATGGACATGATCTGTTCAAAGAGCTCTTCAATCCCATGACTGTTGAAATCGTTATGGGTGAGTGACTTCACCTTTCTGATCTTTTCTTCTTCTCTTGCCTTATCAAATACCTGTTTGCCATTCTCAATCTTGTACTCTGCAACCTGTCTGGAAATATCCATCCTTTTTTCGTAGAGATCCACAATGCTGCTGTCTATTTCATCGATCTGCCCCCGCAGTTCTGTCAAGTCCATATTCTTCCGTTCCTTTCGCATAAAATCTTTATTAATTTTATACCAAACGGATAGGGATAGCAAGCAATTGCCTCTATTTTACCTGTTCTTTACTTTGCGGAAGCGCAGCAGGCATCTGCCCCACATTTTCATTGCAGTCCCTGCCTGTTTTCAGTATAATAAAGAAAACTATTTTACTTTTATCCAGGGAGAAAACACCATGAAAAAAAATGGAAAATATATCATTTTTGCTGTGATTATCGTTCTGTTACTTATTACCGCAGGCTTTCTTTCCACACTCAAAGGAAGGGTTCCGGACAATGATATTTCCGTTACAGGCAACACCGCCGGAAATCTGAACCAGCATGGTCTGTTCTGTGAATCTGATGGCAAGGTGTACTTTGCCAATGCCTATGACAACTACGCACTCTACTCCATGAATCCTGACGAAACAGAGTTTACACGTCTTGGAAATGGCAGTGTTTCTTCGATCAATGCTGCAGGTGATTACCTGTACTACTTTATGGATACCAGTAAGGCCGGTGAGGGCTTTGGTTATGTCCTTCGTACTTATGGTGTCTTCCGTACAAAGAAAAATGGCAATAACACCGTATGTCTTGTCAGAGACGGTGCCGTTACCATGCAGCTGTGCGGAAACTATCTGTATTATCAGAGATATAATAACAAAGACTTTACGAAGTTTTATAAGCTGAAAACAGACAAATCAGAGAACCTGCTTATCTCTGACGACATCATCAATCCTGCTTCCTGCGATAATGGCATTATCTACTACAATGGACAGGATAAGGATCATTACCTGTATGCCTTAGATACCAGGACAGATACCTCTTCAGTCATCTATGAAGGAGATCTCTGGTTCCCGGTTTATAAAGACGGTTATGTTTACTATATGGATGTTGGAAATAATTATCAGCTCTGCAGATATTCCCTTTATGATCAGAGCGTGGAGGTTCTGACAACAGACCGTGTGGATTTCTTCAATGTGGGAAATACCTATATCTATTATCAGAAGGTAGACAGCGCATCACCTGCTCTTATGCGGATGCGCTTTGACGGAAGTGAACCGGAGGTTGTTGCAGAAGGCAACTACAGCAATATCAATATCACTTCCCAGTATGTTTACTTTAATGAGTTCAATACAGAGGTTCCGGTTTACCACACACCGGAGAGTGGCCCAGTTTCCGTCAGTACCTTTGACGGTGCAAGAAACGCTGCCATTACATCTGTTTCCTGACGACCAGGTATTCGTTTCCCGGCTGATAGTAGGGGCAGTCCCTGAATTCATCAGCCAGGAACCTGGCCATTTCATCCTCATCAAGATCCTGCTCACAGGTATAGCACTCATAGTCATCATCATAGGTATAAAAGTTACATTCCTCGCAGATTCCTGCGGGGGATTTTTTATTTCCGGTCATTCTTATCTCCTTCCAGTTCCAGCTTCATCTGCCGGATCGTCTTCTGAAGCAGTGGATGTACATAGCCAGGATTCAGTTCATCCATAGGATCCAGTACAAAGCTCCTGTTCTGCATATCCGGATGAGGCACGGTCAGTTCCTTTGTCCCTGAAACGAAATCCTCATAAAAAAGAATATCCAGATCCAGTGTCCTTGGTCCCCAGTGGATCTTCCGCTCTCTTCCTGCTTCCAGCTCAATCTTCTGAAGGAGATGCAAAAGCTCCAGCGGCTCATACAGAGTATCAAGCTCCAGTACACCATTGATAAATGCATCCTGCTCTACTCCCCCGTAAGGCTCTGTTTCAATGAGCGTGGAACAGCGAAGATGTCTTATTTTCTGATCTGCCTTCAGTTTTTCCACTGCCTCCAGAATATAGTTCCTCTTATCTCCCATATTGGAGCCGACAGCCACATAGGCACGTTTAAAGCCACGCTCTATTCTGACCGATACGGACTCAAAAGGAAGACCGATCGGTGCGGAAGGCTTCCGGATTTCCAGGATCACTCTGTCTATTTTATCAAATGTCGTAAGGATCTCTCTGACACAGCCCTCTGCCACTGCCTCTAAGAGCTGGAACCGGTATTCCCGAAGAAAATGAGAGATCAGTCTTGCGATATCTCCATAGCTTGTAGAATCAGCAAGGGCATCACTTTTTCCAGCCCTTTTCAGATCAGAAAAAAGAACAGCATTCACGAAAAATGACTGTCCGTTTCTCTTCTCATGCTCATATACACCATGTCCGGCGTAAACCTCCAGATTGTCAATCCTGATCTCATCCATTCCTGATCGCCTCTGCCATTTTAATGGCTCTCACATTCTCTTTGATATCATGTACTCTCACAAAGGCACACCCCTTCATTACCGCAAATACGGTTGTCACAAGGGTTCCCTCTACTCTCTCTTCTACCGGCAGGGAAAGGGTCAATCCGATCACTGATTTTCTGCTTGTTCCAAGCAGTATCGGGTAACCAAATACCTTCAGCTCCTCCAGACGGTTGATGATCTCCAGATTATTTTCATAGGTCTTGCCAAAACCAACGCCCGGATCCAGGATAATGCCGTCTTCCCGGATGCCTGCCTTTCTGGCAAGAAACAGGGTATCAGAAAGATCTGCTGCCACATCCTCCATAAAGTTATGGTAATCGGTATTGTCCCTGTTGTGCATCAGGCAGCAGGGCAGTCCTGCTTCTGCAATCACGCCCGCCATCGTATCGTCATATTTCAGTCCCCAGATATCATTGATCAGGTCAGTACCTGCCTGTATTCCAGCCTTTGCTACAGCCCCCTTGCAGGTATCCAGGGAAATGGGGATATCAAAGCGTTTCTTCACCGCCTCGATCACCGGGATAACCCGGTCTGTTTCTTCCTGCACACTGAGCACAGTGTAGCCCCCCGGTCTTGTGGACTCACCGCCAATATCCAGAATATCCATGCCTTCTGCGATCATCTCCTCTACATGGAACAGTGCCCTGTCCATGTCGTTGAACTTACCGCCATCTGAAAAAGAATCCGGTGTCACATTCAGGATCCCCATCACATACGTATGATTGTTTACATCAAATTCCCTGTTTCCTATTTTCATGATTTCCCCCGTTTTTTCTGTTTCTTTCCGGAAAGCCGTTTCTTTCTGTTTTATTGTGCCAGCAGATGGAAAAAGGTATCCTGCAGCTCTTTATTATCCTTGAAAACGCCCCGTGATACCAGTGTCACGGTCTGGCTGCCGGGCTTTTTCACCCCACGCATAGTCATGCACATATGTTCAGCACTGAGCTGCACCATGACTCCCCTCGGCTTTACATATTCCATAATGGCATCAGCGATCTCAGCTGTCAGCTTTTCCTGGATCTGCAGTCTTCTTGCATAAACCTCTACAGTTCTTGCCAGCTTGCTGATCCCTACCACTTTTCCATCCGGAATATAGGCAATATGTGCCTTTCCATAAAAGGGCATCAGATGATGCTCACAGATGGAGTAAAAGGTGATATCCTTTTCCAGGATCATCTCATTATTTTCTGCATGAAAGGCTTTAGACAGCTGCTCCCCGGGATCCTCCTCCATGCCCTGACAAAGCTCCTCATACATTCTCGCTACCCTGTCTGGGGTATCGATCAATCCCTCACGCAGGGGATCCTCTCCGATTCCTTCTAACAGTAATGTAATTCCCTCTCTGATTTTATCCTTATCAACCATGTTTTACCGCCTGGCCTTTCTTACCATTCCTGACTGCCGTGATCAGCTTCCCCAGATACGACAAAGATCCAAACGCCACGATCACCGTATCCTTATCTGCCATAAGATATGCAAGCTCTATCGCTTCCTCCACACTGTCCGTACAGGTCACATTCTGATGAAATCCTTTCGCCTTCAGTGCCAGCTCATAAGAAGTAAGTCCTCTGCTCCCTTCTGTTGACACTGTCAGGATCTGCTCTGCATAAGGACAGGTAACCTTCAGGATCTCCTCCTGTTCCTTATCTCTCAACATTCCTATTATATAGATAATCCTTTTATTTGTAAAATAAAAACCAATGGAATCGGCAAGCCTTGCGGCGCCATCTCTGTTATGTGCCCCGTCTGCGATAAAAAGAGGCTTCTGACCGATCACTTCAAATCTTCCTGGCCAGGTTCCTTCCGCAAAGCCCTTATAAATATCTTTTTCCTTGACGGGAAATCCCTTTTCTGAAAGCTGCTGAAGGGCAAGAAGAGCTGTCAGGGCATTGTCAAGCTGATATCTGCCAGCTAATGTGACCATCAGATCCTGATACTTTCCATAAGAAAACCTCTGTCCCTTTATGGTACTCTTGATCTTTTTCAGGCTGCCAGGATCTGCTACGTCAAGCGACACCTTCTGCTTTTCACAGGCAGCCTTCAGCACAGAAAGAACCTCTTTCTTCTGAGGTGCACTGACCACGCTGCAGCCTGGCTTGATGATCCCGGCCTTTTCCTCTGCGATCTCCGCAAGCGTGTTTCCAAGAAACCTCATATGGTCAAGACTGATGGATGCAAATACAGCAACCAGTGTATTCTGAATAATATTGGTGGCATCCAGTCTGCCGCCCATACCGGTTTCCAGTACAACAATGTCACAGTCCTTTTCCTTAAAATATAGAAAAGCAAGCGCTGTCTCTACTTCAAAGGGTGTAGGCTGACTGTTTCCTTCTGCCTTCAGCTCCTCACATGCTTTTTTCAGCCTTGTCATATACAGACACAGATCCTTTTTGCTGATCGGCCGCTCCCCTATCTGGAACCGCTCTCTGTAGTCAAAGATCGTTGGTGATATATATCTTCCGGTCCGGTAGCCCGCCTGCTTCAGCACACTGGAAACCAGACAGAGAACAGACCCTTTTCCATTGGTTCCTGCAATATGCACGAAGGAAAGTGCATCCTGCGGATTGCCAAGCTTCTCACATAATGCCCGGATATTATCAAGTCCCGGTACGATCCCGCCGCTCTGCAGGCTGTCAATATAGTCCATGGTTTCCTGATATGTCATCATTTTTTTCTCATCTGTCTGCATAATTTTCCTTCCGCCTGGCCATACTTACCTTATGATGAAAAAATGGTTCAAAGACTTTCTCACCTGCGGTATGACCGGCTGGTGCCTTGAAATAGTATATACTGCTCTCGGTTCCTTAAGAAGACGTGAGCTTTCCCTGAAAGGAACAACCTCTCTCTGGATGTTCCCGATCTATGGGAGTGCTGTCCTTTTAAAGCCACTGTTTGTCCTCCTCCGAAGACTTCCTGTTTCTGTCCGGGGAAGTATTTATGCCCTGTGTATCTTCACCGGCGAATTTCTCTCCGGCCAGTTCCTTACAAGAAAGGGAATCTGTCCATGGAGCTATGAAAACTGCCGCTGGCGCATCAAAAACGTGATCCGGCTGGATTATTTCCCCAACTGGTTCCTTTCCGGCCTGCTCTTCGAAAAGCTTCTCTCAAAAAAAGCGGTATGACAAGTCATACCGCTCTTACTTAATCCGGAATCCCATCTCCGTCAAGATCTGTCACATCTGCCCCGATATTCAGTGTGTTCACTGTCCTGCGCTTTAATCTGGCTGCCTCTGACATCTCCAGGATAAAATCCTTCACTGCCCTTGCATTCTTAATATGGGTCAGAGGAAGCTTGGGATCTGTCGTATCTCCTGTATAGCAGATCACCGTACCAAGTCCGAACATTCTTTCAAACAGTGTACTTACAAGCTCCACATCCTGAATCTTGTACATGTAACAGTCACTCTCAACCTTCTTCAGAAATCCACTGTTTACTGTCAGTACATTCTCCTTGACTGTATATGTGGTAAATGTAAAAGGAAGCCCGAAAAACAGCCATCTTTTCTTCTCTTTCAGCTCTGTAGCCATAAGCCTCTCCCTCTCTTTTCCTCTGTGATAAGGCTATTGTACAATATCCCTTCTTAGAATGCAAAGTATTCTTGAAAGAAATTTATTCTTGTGCTATGATAGGAAAAATAGGCAAAAAGGAGGGTTATCATGACTGCAAAAGAATGTATCATGGGCCGCAGAAGTATCCGCAAATTCAAGGACACTCCCGTTGACCATGAGGTAGTAAACGAAATTATTGAAGTTGCTTCTTATGCACCGAGCTGGAAGCATTCCCAGATCGCAAGATATGTTGCTGTAGAAGGTGCCCTGAAGGATAAGATCGCTGATGAATGTACAGATGCTTATCCCCACAATGGTGAGATCATCAAAAATGCTCCCATGCTGATCTGTCTTTCCTTTATCAAGGGAAGAAGTGGTTTCGAAAGAGATGGCTCTTATTCCACAGACAGAAAGGATAGCTGGCAGATGTTTGATGCGGGGGTTGCCTCTGAAGCATTTTGTCTTGCCGCATATGAAAAGGGACTGGGATCCGTTATCATGGGTATCTTTGATGAAGCAAAGGCTGCTTCTTTATTAGAGCTTCCTGAAAACCAGGAGGTGGCTGTTCTGATTCCTGTTGGAATTCCTGATGAAGAGCCTGTTGCACCAAGAAGAAAAGCAGTTGCTGATCTGTTAACATTTAAATAATAAAAATAAAATCGAAGAGTTTTACCGCTCTTCGATTTTCTACGTCAGCACAGGAAATATTTTCTGAAGCTTTCCTGTGGATCAAAATTTTATTTTGAAAGGAGTTCTCTGTTATGAGACATTTAATGAATCCTCTTGATTTCACGGTAGAAGAACTGGATCAGCTTTTTGTTCTTGCCGGTGATATCGAAAAAAACCGGGAAAAGTATGCCCATGCCTGTGATGGCAAAAAGCTTGCCACCTGTTTCTACGAGCCAAGCACCAGAACCCGTTTAAGCTTTGAATCTGCCATGTTGAACCTTGGCGGCAGTGTGATCGGATTTTCCGATGCCGGTTCCTCTTCTGCCTCTAAGGGTGAAAGTGTTTCCGATACGATCCGCGTGATTTCCTGCTTTGCAGATATCTGTGCCATGCGCCATCCCAAGGAGGGAGCACCCATGGTTGCTGCCAGCCACTCTTCTATCCCGGTGATCAATGCCGGTGATGGCGGTCATCAGCATCCAACCCAGACACTGACTGACCTGATGACGATCCGTTCCCTGAAGGGACGCCTGTCTGATTTCACCATTGGTCTTTGCGGTGACCTGAAATTTGGACGTACCGTACATTCCCTGATCAATGCCCTTGTCAGATATCCCGGCATCCGTTTTCTCTTCATATCTCCGGAGGAGCTCCGTATCCCGGATTACATCACAGATATGCTGAAGGAAAAGAACATTCCTCACGAGGAAAAGATCCGTCTTGAGGATGTCATGGGTGATCTGGATCTGCTGTATATGACACGAGTACAGAAGGAGCGTTTCTTCAATGAAGAGGATTATGTCCGTCTGAAGGATTTCTATATACTGGATGAGGCCAAAATGAAGCTGGCAAAGCCTGACATGATCGTTCTTCACCCACTTCCGAGAGTAAACGAGATCTCCGTTGAAGTAGACGATGATCCGAGAGCTGCCTATTTCAGGCAGGTACAGTATGGTGTCTATGTGAGAATGGCACTGATCCTGACGCTTCTTGGTATTGACACCGCTTCATTATAAAGGGAGGTACGATTATTATGTTAAATGTAGGAAAAATTGAAGAAGGATTTGTTCTTGATCATATCAAGGCAGGAAAAAGCCTTGCCATTTATCATCATCTGCAGCTGGACAAGCTGGACTGTACTGTTGCTATCATCAAGAACGCAAAAAGCAATAAGATGGGAAAAAAGGATATCCTGAAGGTAGAATGTGACATCAATATGCTGGATCTGGATGTCCTTGCCTTTATCGATCACAACATCACTGTGAATGTGATCAAGGATGGAGAGATCGTTGATAAAAAGGTACTGGAGCTTCCAAAAGAGATCAAAAATGTCATCCACTGCAAAAACCCGAGATGTATCACCTCCATTGAGCAGGGACTCCCCCACATCTTTGTCCTCGCAGATGAAGAACGGGAGATTTACCGCTGTAAATACTGTGAAGAAAAATATCGTGGAGAGCTGTAAAAACGAAGGCCACCGCAGCACCAGTACGTACAGCTGTGGTGGCTTTTTCATGCGCTGGCAGTTACAGATGTCTTCTGTGGTAACGCTTTGCCCGCATGGTACGGAATACCAGCGTCGTCAGTGTAATTCCTGCCGCCATGGATGCTGCAAATAAAAAGGCATAGATTCCCTCCCTGGCAAAGTCCTCCACACTGCCATGCATAAGGCTGTTCATGGCCCGGTACAGGGGCGCTCCTGGTATCAGCGGGATCGCAACCGATACCAGGAATACAGTTACCGGTGTCCTGAATATAATAGCCATTACTTCTGCATATAAGGTCAGTGCCACACAGGCTGTAAAGCTGCTGGCATAGTCATTTCCGGTAAGCTGCTGTGTTGCAAGATAAACGCCCCAGGCAGCAATTCCCCCGGCAGCTATCACCCAGAGCTTTTTTCCGCGTATATTATACAAAACCGCAAATCCCAGTGATCCTGCCCCTGCCATCAGAAGCTGTATGATCTCCTTCATGTTCTTTTCTCCTTATATCCTCAACGGAAATAAAATCCCGCAATGTTAAATCCGAATGCAATGATCACAGCAAGCAGGATCGATTCCATAAACCGGATCAGTCCTGTGATCGTATCCCCAGAGAACATGTCCCTCAGAGAATTGGTAAAGGCAATACCCGGAATAAGCAGCATGATATTACCAATACTGATCCTGTCAGCATGATCCGCCACCGATGCAAATACAGCAAGATTAGCAAGAAATCCTCCTGCCACTGAGCAGATCAGCGCATTAAAAAGGTGGTTGGCTGCTGTTTTCTGCATAAAGGTCATCAGAAATTTAAGAAGCACACCGATCAGTGCCGAGATCACCATGTCCCTTGCATTACCTCCAAAGAAAACGCAGAAGCTTCCGGATATCAATGCATAATCGAGCACAAGCCACCAGAATGAATACCCCTGCTCCTTCTGTATCCTCTCGATTTCTCGTTCTATTTCGCCAAAGGTCATTCCATCTTCACATATTTTTCTGGATAAACAGTTCAGCTCCTCCAGCTTGTGAAAATCATTAACGGTGTTCACCACCCGTCTTGTCTGGGTACAGCTCCCAAACTCCTTCCCATAAATAGAGGCGCTCATGTTGGAGGTAATAGAAAATACATCTGCCCGCTCTGCTCCACCTGCCAGACAGATCCTCCTTACGGTATCCTCTACCCGTCCCACTTCTGCTCCGTTTTCCAGAAGAAGTTCTCCGATATTCATGGCATAATATAAATACTGTTCTGCTTCCTGCCTGTTCACGATCCGTTCACCCGATTCTATATTTATAGTTTCCTCTGTATTGTATCTGATTCTTTCTGTAACCGCAATTCTAAAATTTTTCTAAAACATATTGTTAATTTTTTAACACATGCTATAATAATGATCATGAAAACAAGATAACAGGCGCATGAACCCGTTTCAAAATGGTAACAATGATAGAAGGAGGTTTTACCATGAAAATTTTATTTTATGATACCAAGAGTTACGATAAAGAGTCCTTTGATGCTGCTCTTTCCAGGTTCCCGGAAATTGAAATTGAATATATCAAATATGACCTCGATCCACGTACTGCTTCCCTTGCAGAGGGTTTTGATGCTGTATGCGCTTTTGTCAGCTCAAACGTAGGTGAACAGACTCTTGAGATCCTGCACAGCAAGGGTGTTTCACTTGTACTGATGCGCTGCGCCGGATTTAATAATGTAGATTCTGCAAAGGCCACGGAGCTTGGCATCCGTATCATGCGTGTACCCAATTACTCCCCGGAGGCTGTTGCCGAACACGCCATGGCTCTGGCTCTTGCCTGCAACAGAAGACTCTACAAAGCCTATAACAAGGTAAGGGAAAATGATTTCAGTCTTGCCGGTCTGATGGGTTTTAACTTCCATGGAAAGACCGCCGGTATCATTGGTACCGGCAAGATCGGTGCTGCCATGTGCCGGATCTGCAATGGTTTTGGCATGAAGGTTCTTGCCTATGACATGTATCAGAACCCGGACTTAAAGGATTTTGTAACATATGTTTCACTGGATGAGGTGCTCTCAGGGAGCAATCTGATCTCCCTTCACTGCCCTCTGACGGATGACACCTATCATCTTATCAATATTGAAACGATCAAAAAAATGATGGATGGTGTGATCCTTGTCAACACCTCAAGAGGTGCCCTTGTCAAAACGGACGATCTGATCGAAGGAATCCGTATGCATAAGTTTGCCGGTGTTGGGCTGGATGTATATGAGGAAGAAACCAAAAATGTCTTTGAAGACCGCTCAGATGAGATCCTGGAGCATTCTACCACAGCCAGGCTGCTCTCCTTCCCGAACGTTATGATCACCTCCCATCAGGGTTTTTTCACAAGAGAGGCTATGGAAGCAATTGCTGAAACCACTTTGGAAAACGCACTTACCTATGCTGCCGGTAAGGAAAGCAAAAATGATGTGAAGTAAGAATGACTCAGGCTAAAACGAATACAAAATAATATGGCTGTAAAGCGATATCGCCTTACAGCCATTTCTTCTTTTTGAAATACCGTATCAGGAAGATACTGACCAATATACTGACCACGATAAATACCGGATATCCATATCTGCTGGCAAGCTCTGGCATATTTTTGAAATTCATGCCATACCATCCCACCATCAGGGTAAGCGGCAGGAAGATTGCCGTGATCAGGGTAAAAAATTTCATCAGGGAATTCTGTTCAATATCGATCTGAGACTGATAGGCTTCTCTCATCTGTGTCACATAATCCCTGAGGTTCAGAACGCCTCTGTAGCAGCGGTCAATACGACTGTCTATGATGCCCAGATGCCTCAGTGCTTCTCCTGAAAGAAGTCCATTTTCATTATCCAGAAGTCCGTCAAAGATCACCTGCAGCTGCGTATAATACCGCTTCAGCCGGAGGAGCTCCTTCCTGTACTCTATGATCTTTCCAAGATAATCCTTCGTATCCCCTGCAAGAGCCTGATCCTCAGCCTCAGTAATGGAATTCTCCCAGCTGTCGATAAAATCCATATCGTTTTCCAGAAGTGCTGTAAAAAATCCACGAAGCGCCATTTCCTTGTCTGATTCCTGCTCTGGCAGAAGTTTTTTCATGCTCTGACAGGTTCTTTCATCCTCACAGAAAATGATCAGATCCTCCCTGTCAAGATACAGAAGTACTCTGGCGGTATCTACCAGAGTACTGTCTACATCATAAAAATCAAAGCTGCACAGATTAAAATTTATATAGGATTCAAAGGCGGCTGTTCTGCGCTTTTCCAGATAATCCTTCAGCACGCCCTTCTGCAGTGCCATATTGTCTATGATACTTTCTGCCTTATAGGCCTCTTCAAAACGCAGTACCCTCTGCATATCACTGCTGCTCCTTATTCAGGATCTCCATAAATTCCTCTCCTGTGATTGTTTCCTTTTCATAAAGGAATTTTGCAAGCTCATCCAGTTTTTCCCTGTTATTCTTCAGCAGTGAAATTGCCTTTTCATGCTGTGTCTTCACAAGGCTTACCACCTTTTCATCGATCAGAGCCTGTGTCTGTGGTGAGCAGGCAAGGGAAGCATCTCCGCCCAGATACTGGTTCGTTACTGTCTCCAGTGCAACCATGTCAAAGTCATCTGTCATGCCATAACGGGTAACCATGCCTCTTGCCAGCTTGGTTGCCTGCTCAATATCATTGGAAGCGCCTGTGGATATACTGTTATAAACTACTTCCTCTGCCGCACGTCCACCAGTCAATGTAGCGATCTTATTCTCCAGCTCTTCCTTTGTCATC
>ERZ1673743.587-NODE-587-length-53016-cov-35.595174_pt1 | contig 53016 bp, 44 predicted proteins | sample MGYA00580197_ERZ1673743 | MGnify/ENA primary metagenome ERZ1673743 (study PRJEB41218, sample SAMN15661795) | gut metagenome | host: Homo sapiens | place: Canada: London | collected 2015-08-20/2019-03-30 | study: EMG produced TPA metagenomics assembly of...
AGCAGTTGGAAGAATTAGATACCCTCATCAAAGCCAGATTTGTCGAGATGTTTGGGGACCCAGTATCAAACTCTTTCGATTTGCCAGAGAAGACACTACCAGAGTTAGGAGAGTTTGGAAGAGGCGTTTCAAAGCATAGACCAAGAAATGATGCAAGGCTATTAGGTGGACCATATCCATTGATACAAACTGGAGAGGTGGCATCGGCAGGTCTTTATATAGATTCTTATAGCAATACATACTCTGAGTTAGGATTACAACAAAGTAAGATGTGGAGCAAGGGGACGCTATGTATAACAATTGCAGCGAATATTGCTAAGACAGCAATTCTGAATTTTGACGCATGTTTTCCAGATAGTGTTGTGGGTTTCAAAGCTAACGAGAATAACAATAATGTATTTATTCATTATTGGTTTACATTTTTTCAGGCAATTTTGGAATCACAAGCACCTGAGTCAGCACAGAAGAATATAAATCTTAAAATATTGAGTGAATTGAAAGTTATAGCACCTGAAAAATCAAGACAGGAGGAGTTTGCCGCTTTCGTCACTCAAGTCGACAAATTAAAGTTGAAGTAAGGAACATCTTCCTGAACTGTCGCTCAAGAAGCAGCCTTCGCTATGCTCAGTCAATTAAAGGTTGTAAATTAGGAACTCCCTTTTCTTATTTGTGTATCCATGGGAAATGAGCTTATAAATATACATTGCAAACAGAAGACAACTATTTTACAATTAAACATATAAATCGGAAATTTGGAGGTGTAAGTTATATTGAAATATTTTGTTAGAAATAGCGAAAGAGATGGCACTTGTTATCATGAATTTTATGAAGGAAAGTGGGATGAAAAAACCTTCTGGAAGGAGGATTCTTCGTTTTTGCATGATAATGTTTTGTTTAAAAATCAAGGATTTGAAGATGCTGTTATGGAAGTTATTCCCACATATGATCCATTTGGAGAAACGGAAATATCCCTTGAAATATGGAAAAAATCGGACAGGTTATTAAAGAGAAAGATGAAAATTCCAAAGAAATATACCAGGAAGCAGATGTTTGGTTAAACGATGTATTTAAAGAATATGAATGCATTACTATATTAGGTATATAAATTTCGATACAAAGAACAGATCGGCAACATCCAATCTTTCGGTAAGATTGGAACTCAGCGACAACTCGGGCATTTATCTAACAGTTTAGAATTAATGAACTGATAATTAAATAATTAGGAGAAAATGATGGAAAGTAAAGTATTTGATGTTGAAGCTGCTGGACTAACCCTTCAGTTTGAATTTTATACATTCAATTCTATACAAGATGACCTCAAAAAAATTTTTGGAGATCAAGTCCAACAATACGATATGTCAATTTATAAAAAATGGAGCCAAATTCGTCAAGACAAGGATGGAGAGACTAAATTTTTTACTTATATTAAATTCTTTATTGAAAAAAATACAAATAAAACATATGGTCTTATTGGCGGAAAAACTAATTATAATAGTCCAGATATTTCATTAGATGATAAGAAAGAAAATGAATGTAGATTTGGACGCCTATTCATGAAAAGTGATAAATATAAAATGAGTAATAAGATACTTGTTGTTCATCATAAAAAAGCAGATGAAGACTCGATGCAAGCGTTTTTTATTGAAAGGTATGTTCAACGAAAATATAATTTATTTGATAGCTAAATTTAGTTCAATTGAAAGTTACAAGAGGAGAGTTTATGAATATGATGTTTGATTTATTTGATTTGATTTTTCCAATTATGTTTTACTGATATTTGGGATGATCTTGTTTACCTTTATAAGTGGAATAAGAACTTGGAATAAAAATAATAATTCTCCCCGTTTAACGGTGGAAGCCAGAGTGAATGGCTAGGCTATAAGAATCAAAGGAGGAGCCGTATGATCACGAATTTTGATTATCTAAAGAATGAATCTAAATTTTCATCTTTTGCATCTGTTGCTATATCAGCAGAAAAAATCATTCTTATGGATCCGGAAGCTAGTATTATCAATAGTCGTAGAGCAATGGAATTTGCCATAAAGTGGATGTATTCTGTTGATAAGGAACTGGAGATGCCTTATCAGGACAATCTGCAGAGCTTGATGAATGCAGAGGATTACAGGCAGATCGTGGGACCAGATCTCTGGAAACGAATGGATTATATTCGCAGGTGCGGCAATAATGTGGCTCACAGCAATAAGAAGCTGGGCAGAGACGAAGCAATGCTTTGTCTAGAGAATCTTTTTATCTATTTGGACTATATTGCCTATTGTTACTCGGATCAGTATGAGGAGAGAACTTTTAATCAAGGACTGATCACAGAGCGTATTGAGAAGGCCAAGGCTTCAAAAGAGGTTGCTAGTGCAACAAAAGAAGAGCTTGCTAAGGAACAAGAAAAATCAGCCAGACAAGAACTTGATCTGCAAAAGCTGATTGCAGAGAATGCGTCTCTGAAAGAAGAACTGTCAGCTCGTAGGCAGGAACAGCAGCAGACTTATGTGCCAAAGCCTCTTGATTTGTCTGAATATAAAACAAGAAAGCTTTATATAGATTCCATGTTAACGGATGCTGGCTGGATAGAAGGCAAAGACTGGATTAATGAAGTAGAGCTTCCGGGTATGCCTAATAAGTCGGAAGTTGGATATGCTGATTATGTTCTATACGATGATATGCACAGACCATTGGCTGTGATTGAGGCGAAGAGAACCTGTGTGGATGTGGCAAAAGGAAGGCAGCAAGCAAAACTCTATGCAGATTTATTAGAACAGAAATATAAAAGAAGACCGGTGATTTTCCTTACAAATGGATTTGAAACACATATCGTTGATGGACAATATCCTGAGAGAAAATGTTCCGTTATTTATTCAAAAAGAGACTTGGAGAAGTGGTTCAATTTATTGACCATGAGGACAAGTCTTAAGTTCGTTTCTGTAGATAAAAATATTGCAGGCCGTTATTACCAGAAATCTGCCATTGAGGCGGTATGTAACAGCTTCGATGAGAAGAATCGTAGAAAGGCTTTATTGGTTATGGCAACAGGTTCTGGAAAGACAAGAACCGTGATTGCCTTGTGTGATTGTTTATTAAAGGCTGGATGGGTGAAAAACATTTTATTCCTTGCAGACAGAAATTCATTGGTTACTCAGGCGAAGCGAAGCTTTGTAAATATGTTGCCGAACCTATCATGTTCAAATCTGGTAGAAGAGAAGGATAATTATAATGCACATTGCATTTTCTCAACTTACCAGACCATGATTAATTGCATTGATACGGTGGGAGACGATGAGGGAAAACTATTTACCTGCGGACATTTTGATCTGGTTATTTGTGATGAAGCACATAGATCTATCTACAATAAATACAAGGATATTTTTACATATTTTGATGCTCCGTTGGTAGGCCTTACTGCAACTCCTAAGGATGAAATTGATAAGAACACTTATGAAGTGTTCGAACTGGAAAACGGTGTGCCGACGTATGGCTATGACCTGGCGCAGGCGGTAAAGGATGGTTACCTTGTAGACTATGTATCAGTGGAATCTAAGCTGAAATTCATTGAGCAAGGAATTGTATATGATGAGTTATCAGATGAGGATAAGGAAGCATATGAGGAAACGTTTGAGGATGAACAGGGTGAGCTGCCCGAGGCAATTGCATCTTCTGCGTTAAATACCTGGATCTTTAATGAAGATACTATAAAGCAGGTGTTAAATACATTGATGACGGAAGGCATCAAAATTGATTATGGTCAGAAGATTGGAAAGACAATCATCTTTGCCAAGAACCATGATCATGCTGAAAAAATACTGGAAGTATTCCGTAAAGAATATCCACATCTTCCAGAGTATGCAAAGGTTATTGATAATTATATGACCTATGCACAGAGTGCTATTGACGAATTTTCTGATCCTAAGAAAATGCCACAGATTGCAATCTCAGTAGATATGTTGGATACAGGAATCGATGTGCCGGAAGTATTAAATCTTGTGTTCTTCAAAAAGGTTATGAGTAAAGCAAAATTCTGGCAGATGATTGGTCGTGGAACAAGACTTTGTTCGGGGCTTCTTGATGGAGAGAATAAGGAGAAGTTTTATATATTTGATTTTTGTGGCAACTTTGAGTTCTTTAGAATGAATAAAGGTAAAGCAACCGCAAATATGATTGCACTTCAGGGAGCGATCTTTAATCTGAAGTTCGAAATCTCATATAAGCTTCAGGATATTGATTACCAGATTGATAGGTTGATCGCTTATCGTAAAGCGTTAGTAAAGCAGATGAGTGAGAAGGTGCAGGAATTACCGCGGGATAATTTTGCAGTACGCCAACATTTGAAATATGTGGATCTGTATGCGACAGAAGCGAATTATCAGGTGCTAACCTATGAAGATACCTTGATAGTGCGAGAAGAGGTTGCACCACTTATCTTGCCTGATGGTGATGAAGCAAGTGCGGTTCGATTTGATGCACTCATGTATGGAATAGAATTGGCATATCTGATTGGAAAGAAATATACAAGGGCTCGTTCAGATCTGCATAAGAAAGTTGCAGGAATAGCGAGTGTTGCAAACATACCAGAGATCCAAGCTCAATCAGAATTGATTCATAAGATATTGAATTCAGACTATGTGGATAATGCAGGAATCAACGAGTTTGAAGAAATCAGAGAAAAGCTTCGGGATCTGATGAAATATATCCCACGAGGCAAAATTAAATATGAGACTAATTTTTTAGACGAACTGCTTTCTGTTGAATGGAAAGAATCTGAACTGGAAAATGATGAGTTGAAGAATTACAAGGCAAAGGCAGAGTACTATATCAGACAACACCAGGATAATGTTGCTATTGCAAAGCTGAAGACAAATCAGCCATTGACTGAGACAGATATTGAAACATTAGAGACAATTCTCTGGAAAGAGGTTGGAACCAAACAAGACTATGAACATGAGATTGGTACAAAACCACTGGGAGAATTTGTTCGTGAGATCGTAGGCCTGGATATGAATGCGGCAAAGGAAGCATTTTCAGAATACTTGACTAGCACAAGCCTGGATAGCAGACAGATTTACTTTGTGAATCAGATAGTGGAGTACATAGTTCATAATGGAATGATGAAGGATCTCTCTGTCTTGCAGGAGTCACCGTTTACAGACCAGGGAAGTGTGGTAGAGATATTTAATGATTTGACGGTGTGGATGGAAATTAGGAAGGTTATAGAGTCGATAAATGCCAATGCGGCAGCGTAAAAAATAATTAACAAATATTATACGGTAGAGGATGCAAAACAACAAATTTCTTAGTAGTAAGGATTTTCATTTTACTACCATTTTTACTACTAAGAGGAATATAATTTGAATGAAAAGTCTAATCCCCCAGCTATGCTGGGGCGAATAGAGTAAGTGGAAACGGTGAGGATATCAATAAAAAACCTCCTATGTTACAATAAGAATGGTGTCGCAAGCCAAACTTAGTTTAACATAGGAGGTGGTCCGAAATGGACAATAAAAGCATATCACATACTCGTTGGAAATGCCAATACCATATAGTGTTTATACCAAAATATCGGAAAAAAGTCCTATATGGAAATCTGAGAGATGATGTGCGAGAAATTATCAGTACATTATGTCAATATAAAAATGTAGAAATAGTTGCAGGAGCGGTTTGCATAGATCATGTACGCTTAAGTGTGGCAATACCGCCTAAGATGAGTGTATCAAAGTTTATGGGATATCTAAAAGGAAAGAGTACATTAATGATTTATGACAGACATCCGGAATTGCAAAGTAAATGGGATAAGGCATTTTGGGCAAGAGGATATTATGTTGAGACGATTGGTAATATCACCGATGAAACAGTACAAAAGTATATAAAAGAGCAGGCAGAAGAGTCGAGAAAAGAAGATTCGAGAGGTATGTTAAATAATGCACACCCCCATCCGTAGTTTGAACCCCCTTAACCGACTACGATTTGACTACTACACAAGGCATTGATTTGCACCGTTTTGCATTATTTTGCAAAAAGTGTAGTCTTAGAGAATAAAAATACGATGCTCAGAAAAGCCGACAAACCAACGCAAAACACGGCATTTCACGGCTTTTTATGATAGGAGAATTTTATGATACGAGTACTTTTCATCTGCCACGGCAATATATGCACTTTGCCACACAAACGGTACACAATAACACCGTTGAGATAAGAGCAGCGATATAAGGAGGATAAAATGATAAGAGTAGCTTTTTGCTGTCATGGAAATATTTGTAGATCGACTTTAAGTCAGAGCATATTTACCTACATGGTAAAGAAAAGAGGCTTAGGAGATCAGTTTTATATAGACAGTTTTGCAACGAGTACGGAGGAGATCGGAAATCCTCCCCACAGAGGTACAGTAAGAAAACTACAGGAGGTAGGAATCCCTTTAGTACCTCACAGATCTAAGCAAATTACCCAGAAAGATTATGATAGCTTTGATTACATCATAGGGATGGATGAATGGAATATGAAAAATCTTAGGAGGATGCTAAAAGAGGATCCAGAGGAGAAAATATATAAATTTCTTAGCTTTGCAGGATCAAGTAGAGATATCGCAGATCCATGGTACACCGGTAATTTTGATGTGACTTATGATGATGTGCTGGAGGGATGCGGGGGATTTCTTATGTATTTGCGGGAAAATGGAGAAATCTAAACAATTATAAAATTTTCCTTGAGATATTGCATTTTTTACCGGCATGTGTATAAATAATAGTACGGTAAAGCTAGCACAGATAGCTAGTAGCCATGCATTTGGCGTAAGGGCATCCGCATTTTGCGGATGCCCTTATTTTTGCTTTGGCAGAAAATGTCCTGCTTCTTGTTTTCCACCCGTGAATAGTATATAATGTAATTTACATAATATGACGGAGGAACCGCGCATGAAGGAAAGGATTTACAAGAGATTTCAAGAAGTATATGGTGCAGAGGGTGATATCGCCGTTTACTTTGCGCCGGGACGTGTGAATCTGATCGGAGAGCATACGGATTACAATGGAGGACACGTTTTTCCGTGTGCCTTGACGATTGGTACATACGGTGCAGTACGCAAGAGAAATGACAATAAGCTTCGTTTCTATTCTATGAATTTCGGACATCTTCCTGTGATCGAGTCGAGTCTGGATGATCTCAAACCCCGTAGGAATGCCGGGTGGACCAATTATCCCAAGGGCGTGATGTGGGCTTTGCGTGAGAAGGGCTATAAGCTTCCCTGTGGCATTGATCTGATGCTGTTTGGCAACATTCCAAACGGTTCCGGTCTTTCGTCTTCTGCCTCGGTGGAGATTCTGACCGGCTATATTCTCAACGATCTGTTTCAATTAGGGATTTCCAATCAGGATCTGGCGCTTTTGGGACAGTTTTCGGAGAATCATTTCAATGGCGTGAACTGTGGCATTATGGATCAGTTTGCCATTGCCATGGGTCGGAAAGATCATGCAATCTTTCTGGATACGGCAGATCTTTCTTATGAGTATGCGCCAATTAAGCTGGACGGAGCAAAGATCGTGATCTCCTGCAGCAATAAACGGCGTGGTCTGGGAGATTCCAAGTATAATGAACGCCGTGCGGAGTGTGAGAAGGCGTTGGAGGAGATTCGGAAGGTACGACAGGTGGACAGTCTTGGGGCTCTTACGGAGGAGCAGTTTGAGGAAGTCCGGGATGCTGTGAAGGATCCGGTCCGCCGGAGACGGGCACAGCATGCGGTATATGAGAATCAGCGTACCGTGAAGGCGGTCGAGGCATTGAAGGCAAATGATATTGCACTGTTTGGCCGACTTATGAATGAATCCCATATTTCCCTCCGGGATGATTACGAGGTGACGGGCAAGGAGCTGGACACTCTGGTGGAAGAGGCCTGGAAGGTAAAGGGCGTTCTCGGTTCCCGTATGACAGGAGCAGGATTTGGCGGCTGCACCGTGAGTATTGTAAAGGATGATGCGGTAGACACGTTCATTGAGCAGGTGGGCAGGGCATACAGGTCAGCAATCGGTTATAAAGCTGATTTCTATGTGGTAAAGATTGGCGATGGCCCGGCAAAGCTATAGCCGGTTTTATATAGTATAAGCATTATGAAATGAAATTAATTGCACCTAAGGAGAAAGAGACAAAATACGAAGGGGGTGTGTGGTATGAAAAACAATACAGAAAGTACGACAGACAGTGGCTTTGAAATGCATAGGGAGCAGTTTGCGCGTCTGGCAGGAATGTCTGAGTGCGGTATGATGATCGCCAAAATGCAGGCTGAGCCGGAGATTATGTATGCCAATGACGGATTTTATAAAATATTTCAGTATACCCCGGAGGAGTTTCGGGAATGTTTTGAAAACAGAGTCATGGGACCGGCTCTTTCGGAGGAAAAGCAGAGAATGAAGGCATTGATGGCGCGTCAGGTCAGCATGGGGGGAAGTATTCATCTGGAGTTCCGGGCCAAACGCAAGGATGATTCCATTATATGGATCTCATTCCGGGCCAAGAGAGAGGCAAAACCGGGGAGTATGATCTATTACTGCTCGTGTCTGGATATATCCGGTTCGAAACGTCATTTACAGGACGTTTATAATGCGAAACGGGAGCTGGATCTGATCGCCAACAGTATTCCGGGCGGCGTGATCAAGGTCCGGTTAAATGATTTCAAGATCATGTATGCCAATGACGGATTTTTCCGTTTGGCGGGTTACAGCCGGTCGGAGTATAGTATGCAGTTTCACAATGATACGTCGGAGCTGGTGTATCCGGAGGATATGGATATGGTGAGCATGGTGATACGACAGGCTATTGAAAACAGAGGTCCCCTTGCCATGGAGTATCGCATCATGGCCAAAAGCGGAGAAATCCGCTGGTCGTATATCAACGGTACCCGGATTGATGATGACAATGGTCAGCCGGTATATTTGTGCGTGATCGTGGACATTACCGCCAGAAAGCAGGCAGAGGCAGAACTGGCAGATAATAATCATCGTTCCAATGTTATTACAAAGATGTTGAGGGAAACAATCTGGACCTATGATATGGATGCGCATGTTCTTCACCGGGACGGAGATCTGGGAGGGACTTACTCGCCGGAGACGATTCTGGAAGGACAGTTTACTGATGAAAACATTCGTGCGATCATCCATCCGGACGACGTAGAAAAGTTTATACAGATGCGGAATTCCTGGGATGCCGATGCCGGTATGCATCAGGACATTTTCCGTGTGATCAATGGCAACGGAGCATATCAAAGAGTGCAGATCAGTACCAGCACGGAGAAAAAGAAGGATGGACAGGGAAGCGTTGTTTATGGTCTGACCCGGCTTCTTTTGGATAATGAGCAGAATGCAGTGAAAGCCGAACAGGTCAAAAATTCCGAGCTGGAGCTTACCCAGCTCGCGGGTAAGCTGAAAAAGATCGCGGCTTCGGCAAGGGCCAAGACAGAGGATACCATTACGGGACTTCTTCCGTATGCTTCCTTTTTAAGAAAGGCGGAGAAGATTCTGGCATCCCGCAGGGAAGATTCTCATTATGCGCTGATCTGTGCGGATATCAATGAATTCCAGAGTTTCAGCCATCATTATGGCTTTTATGTAAGCAACCGTATACTCAAAGCATTTTCTGATGTGTTGTTAAATCATTTGACAAAGGACGGAATGTGTGCGAGAGTAGACGGGGACTATTTTGTCGTATTGTTCCAGTATGGTACACATAAGGAGCTGGTCAATGCCATGTCTGCTGTGGTACGTCATCAGCAGGTGGTTGAGGCGGAGGAGGACAATATTGACTTTGGTTCTACTGTAGGTGTATACCTGATCCAGCAGGAGGATCAGGAGCTTCTGGAGATGCTGGAAAAGGCTGATCTCGCCCGGAGAAGTATTAAAGGACTTCGGGGCAATCATTATGCGATCTACACAGAGGATATGGAGGAGCAGCTTTCCAGAGAGGATGAAATGGTAGGTGAGATCCGCCGTGCCATGGACGAGCATAGCGTGGAGATCAGTTATCTGCCAAGGATCAGGGGTGATAAGGATCATGTGATCGGATGTAAAGCGATTCCGAGAATTTTGATGAAGGATGGCCAGTATTTTGAGTATACACAGATCATGCATCTGATGGAGCGGGGGGCTCAGTTGGAGGAATTCAGCTTCTATCTGCTGCAGGAGGTGGCTGATAACATTGGTGCCTGGAAGGCGAAGGGCAATCAAGTTATTCCGGTTTCGCTGGAAATGACAGCAAGCCAGTTGTCCACCAGACATGCCGTGGAGCGTATACACAACATTGTTGTGGAGCAAAATAAGCTTGAACCGGTGGATTTCATTTTTGAGATTCCGGAGCGTTTCTTTGCAGATGCCACGACGGCATTTGAGGTGGCAATACGCAATCTGACCAATCTGGGATATCAGGTGGTGATCAGCCGTTTTGGTGCAGATCACACGGCGGTTAATTCCATGCGTCGTCTGCCGGTGACGGGCATTAAGTTCCACGGGGAATATTTCAGCGAGCATATGATCAATGAAAAGGATACCGTGATCTTCCGCAAGACGGTGGAGATGGCAAAGGAGATGGGACTGACCGTTACCTGTGGAGGAATCCACACCCGGCTTCAGGAGGAGTATGCAAAAAAGATTGGATGCGATGTGTTTGAGGGCATCATATATTATGGAGCTATGAAAAACGTTGTATTTGAAAAATGCTTTTTGAGCGAATAAATCATAAAGGAGAAAAGACATGTTAGACTTGAAATTTGTCAGAGAAAATCCTGACATCGTAAAACAGAACATCAAAAATAAGTTTCAGGACGAGAAGCTTCCGTTGGTGGATGAGGTGATCGCACTGGACGCAGAGGCAAGAAAGACACAGCAGGAGGCTGATGAGCTTCGTGCCCGCCGCAAAAAGATATCCAAAGAGATCGGTGGTCTGATGGCGCAGGGTAAAAAGGATGAGGCAGAGCAGAGAAAGGCAGAGGTAGCCGAGATCGCCCCTCGTCTGGAGGAGCTGCAGGCAAAGGAACCGGAGCTTGCGGAAAAGATCCAGAAGATCATGATGGTCATTCCAAACATTATCGATCCAAGCGTGCCGATCGGTAAGGATGACAGTGAAAATGTCGAGATTGAAAAGTTTGGTGATCCGGTAGTGCCTGATTTTGAAGTACCGTATCATACAGAGATCATGGAGCGATTTGATGGAATCGATCTGGATGCTGCCGGCAAGGTAGCCGGAAATGGTTTCTATTATCTGATGGGGGACATTGCCAGACTTCATTCTGCAGTGATTTCTTATGCAAGAGATTTCATGATCGACCGTGGATTTACCTACTGTGTACCTCCGTTTATGATTCGAAGCAATGTAGTAACAGGCGTTATGAGCTTTGCCGAGATGGATGCCATGATGTACAAGATTGAAGGCGAGGATCTGTATCTGATCGGTACCAGTGAGCATTCTATGATTGGTAAATTTATTGATACGATCCTTGAGGAGAAGTCACTTCCGCGTACCCTTACAAGCTACTCTCCATGCTTCCGTAAGGAAAAGGGAGCTCATGGTATTGAGGAGAGAGGTGTTTACCGTATCCACCAGTTCGAAAAGCAGGAAATGATCGTTGTCTGCAAGCCGGAGGAGAGTAAGGCGTGGTTTGACAAGCTGTGGCAGAATACCGTGGATCTGTTCCGTACACTGGATATTCCGGTTCGTACACTGGAGTGCTGTTCCGGTGATCTGGCAGATCTGAAGGTGAAATCTATTGATGTTGAGGCATGGTCTCCACGTCAGAAGAAATACTTTGAGGTCGGAAGCTGTTCCAATCTCGGAGATGCACAGGCGCGCCGCTTAAAGATCCGCGTGAAGGGCGAGGATGGCAATAAATATTTTGCACATACACTGAACAATACTGTAGTTGCACCGCCTCGTATGCTGATCGCGTTCCTGGAGAATAATCTGCAGGAGGACGGCAGTGTAAGAATTCCGGAAGCTCTGAGACCATATATGGGTGGAATGGAAGCCATTACGGTAAAGTAATAATCCGAATGATTTTTGATGTGATTCTGAGAAATCACGACATCGTAAAATACAGCAAATAACAAAATCGGTACAGACGGCAGATGTATCACCAAACATCTGTTGTCTGTACCGGTTTTTTTCTTTAGTGTATAGGAAAATGCTCGTAGCGTAGAGTGAGCAAGGGCAAAACGCTGGTTTTGCCCTTTTTTATTTCGTTTGATCCGGAGTTTCAGACCGGTTGGGGTCCTCCTCATCTTCCTCCCTGCGATGGAACAAAGGAAAAAGAAAGCTTCCGAGAATCGTAAAGATAATGTAGCAGGCGGCAGCAATAATGACAATTCGTTTGAAACATTTCAGATGAACGGTTGTAATATGATACTCTTTTGTGAGATTGTGCATTACCTTTGCCTGAATCTTTTCCTTCGGAATCGGTCCGATATCACGGCTGTCTGTGGAATGATTTCGGTTGTCGCCCATCACGAAATACTCGTCATCCGAGAGGGTGATAGTCATATCCTCCGTATTCATGGGTTCTGCGATGTAATCTTCCTTCAATTTTTTTCCGTTGACATAGACCTGGTTATCCAGGATCTTTATTTCGTCTCCGGGCAGTCCGATGCAGCGCTTGACGATACGCTCAGAGAGAACATCACTGTATATGATCAGAATATCTCCCTGCTTAATGTCTGCTTTTTGATCCCCCACCAGCAGATCGCCGTCTGCATATGTATGGTCCATGCTGCGACCGTCCACGGTAAAAAGAGGCATCTGCCGGATAAAAATGATCAGAGCGATCACAGCCAGCAGAAAAATAAATTGAAGTGTATCCGCAAGAGAAAAACGTTTCTCTTTTTTGTTTTTATTGTCGGTTTCCGCAGAGGAAAGCTTCTCTCCGGAAATGTTATCTGGTTCGTTCATGCTTGTTTGATCCTTTCGTTGATAATGCATTCATCTTATCACATCCCTTTCGTAATGTAAAATAAGACCGGGGTTCCGGCTCAAAGTTCAGAGAAATATTAGAAATCGTTTAGAAAAATCAAAAGCATTCCCAGACATCTTCCATTAAACTTATAAGTAACTCAAGCAAAAATAGGAGATGAATAAAATGAAAAGGCTGCACAGGAGAAGAAAAAGAAAATGGCTCCTGGGAATCATTCTGGTTCTGGTGGGGGTACGTTTTTTGACGACAAATTTTTATATGGGGAATATATCCCGGAGCGTAGATCAGTTTCGTCAGAGCCTGTCGTCTCTGGGACAGGATGATTTCTGGAAAGATAAAGAAGGACAATACCCGGAGCAGTTGATCGAACTGGCCAAAAAGAATCCGGAGACGAGACAGTTTGTGAAAGATTATCCCAAACAGGCAGGAAAAGCACAGAAGATTCGGTTGACTTCCTCTGATCTGACGGGCAATCAGGAAAGTGGTGTGCCATTGTTTCTGCAGTGGGATGAACGATGGGGATACCGGAAATATGGCAATGATTTTATGGCATTGACGGGGTGTGGTCCCACCTGTCTTGCGATGGTGGCATGTCATACCTTTCAGAATGACAAATGGAACCCATGGAAGGTGGCAAAACTGGCGCAAAAGAATGGATTTTATGTAAAAGGACAAGGATCAGCCTGGTCTTTGATGACAGACGGGGCGGCACTGCTGGGACTTAGCGGGAAAGAAATGTCCTGCGATGAGGATGTGATCCGGCGGACCCTTCAGGAGGGGCATGTGATCATTTGTGCCATGCGGCCGGGAGATTTTACCACAGCAGGACATTTTCTGGTTCTGTCGGGAATGAAAGATGACCAGCAGGTGATCATCAACGATCCAAACAGCCGTAAGAACAGCGAAAAAGCATGGAGGCTGTCGCGGGTGGTGCCGCAGATCAAAAATTTGTGGAAATATTAAAAATGGTATTGACTTATATTTTACAATATGCTAGAATATTTTTTGGTTTGTAAATCAAGCAAGCCATACTGCCGTAGACAGTAGGTGCCGATAGTTCGGCGTAAGGAGACCGCCTACCGAGGAAGGATGTAATTATTTTGATGATTTCACCTCTCTGTGTTTACGCAGGGAGGTTTTTTATTTTGAAGTAAGACTTCCCAGGCAGGAAAAAATATGGGACTGCCCAGGAAAGGAGATATCTTATGGCAAAGGTTGAATTAAAACAGCCAATCGTTGATGAAATCAAGGCGAAGATTGACGGTGCTGCTACTGTAGTACTTGTTGATTATCGTGGACTGACTGTAGAACAGGACACAAAACTTCGTAAGGGATTGAGAGAGGCAGGATGCGAGTACAAGGTATACAAGAATACATTCATGAAGCGTGCATTCGAGGGTACTGATTTCGCACAGTTAGATGATCTTTTAGATGGACCATCTGCCATCGCAATTTCTAAGGAAGATGCAACAGCACCTATCCGCGTTCTGAATAACGTTGCGAAAGAGGCTGAGGCTTTGGAATTCAAGGGAGCTGTCGTTGAGGGAACACTCTATGATGTTGACGGTGTTAAGTCACTGGCAAGCATTCCATCAAGAGACGAGCTTATTTCCAAGCTGCTTGGTTCTTTGCAGTCACCTATTACCAATCTTGCTCGTGTGCTTAATCAGATCGCAGAGCAGGGCGAGGGTGCAGCAGAGGCTTAAATTTTATTAAGAAAACAAAAACGAAAAGAAAATAATACGGAGGTTATAGAAATGACTACACAGGAATTTATTGATGCTATTAAGGGCATGACAGTGTTAGAGCTGAACGATTTAGTTAAGGCATGTGAGGAAGAGTTTGGTGTATCTGCAGCAGCAGGCGTTGTTGTAGCAGCAGCAGGCGGAGATGCAGCAGGCGCAGCAGAGAAGGACGAGTTCGATGTTGAGCTTACAGAAGTTGGTGCAAACAAGGTTAAGGTTATCAAGGTTGTTCGTGAGGTAACAGGTCTTGGACTTAAGGAAGCTAAGGAAGTTGTAGATGGCGCTCCTAAGGTTCTTAAAGAGGGTGCTTCTAAGGACGAGGCTAACGAGATCAAAGAGAAGCTCGAGGCTGAGGGTGCTAAGGTTACACTTAAGTAATTTAACCTTAAATAAAAATGACATAGTATGTCCAATGACATGATATGTCGTGAAAATATGCTGGCAGAGATTTCAGAGATGAAATTTCTGTCAGCTTTTGTTTGCTTGTAAACATTGCCGGAATGAAAGGTGAGGAAGTTATGGCAAAGAAAATGACAGAAGGCAGACCGCTGCCTTTGATAATGGGATTTGCAGTACCCCTTCTGGTGGGAAATATACTGCAGCAGACATATAATATTATTGATGCGGCAATTGTCGGGAGAGCACTGGGGGCCAATGCTCTGGCGAGTGTAGGTGCATCAAGCAGTGTCCAGTTTCTGGTACTTGGATTTTGTATTGGGATTGCCTGTGGCTTTGGCGTACCCATTGCAAAAAGTTTCGGGGCAGGGAATCTGCCGGAAATGCGAAACCACATTTTTCATGCGATGTTTTTAACAGGGGTTTTTGCGGTTGTATTGACGGCGGTCTGTGCACTTTTCTGTCCGCAGATCCTGCATATGCTGTCAACTCCGGATAAGATATATCCGGGGGCATATCATTACCTGCTCATTCTCTTTTTGGGAATTCCATTCACCTTGTTATATAATCTGATGTCCAGTATTCTCCGGTCGGTAGGTGACAGCAGGACGCCGTTTGTTTTTCTGGCGATTTCCACGGTACTGAATATCGTATTGGATCTGGTATGTATTCTGGTATTTCACTGGGGATGTGCCGGAGCGGCAGCAGCCACGATCACGGCACAGGCGATCAGTGGAATTCTGTGCTGTATTTATATCTGGACGAAGGTGCCGCTTTTACGGCTTTCCCGTTCCGATTGCCGGCTTCACAGCCGGGGAGTACGGATTATGACGACAATGGGAGTGCCGATGGGACTTCAGTATTCCATCACTGCCATCGGAAGTATGGTTATGCAGTACGCCAATAACAGTCTGGACAGTGTCGTCTATGTTTCTGCTTTTACGGCGGCACTGCGTCTGAAGCAGTTTTTTATGTGTCCATTTGATGCCATTGCAACCGGTGTGTCCGTTTTTTGCAGCCAGAATCTGGGAGCGGGAAAAAAGAAACGTATCGTCAAGGGACTTTTTCAGGGAATGGCAGTCGCTGTGGGTTATGGTCTTTGTGCCGGTATTATGTTGATATTCTTCGGACATATCCTCTGTCAGATCTTTATCAGCGGGAAAGAAGTGGAAGTGCTGGATGCGGCGGCAAAATATATGTTCTGTCAGGGATTTTTCTTCTGGAGTCTTGGCATTTTAAATACATGCCGTATGACCACGCAGGGACTTGGTTATTCCGGCAGGGCTGTGTTTTCCGGTGTCACAGAGATGGTGGCAAGGATCGTGGTCAGCCTGATCTTTGTACCCGTTTATGGTTATACGGCAATCTGCTTTGGTGACCAGACAGCATGGATTTCCGCCTGTATTTACATTCTGCCAACCTGTCTGATCTGTATGAAAAAAGTCGGAGCCGATTTCCGGCTCCGGAAAACAGCCTGAATCTTCATCGGATGTGTCCGATAAAATATGGTATCGGGTGCAGCATGCTAAAAGCGGAACGGTGGAAAAAATGGCCCGCGCATGGGACGACGGCGACAAGGAGGCGGACCAGGCTGAGGTCTTGGAGGCTCCGGCGGCTTCGGAGGAGGACAGTGCGGCGGACCGGGTTGAGGTCTCGGAGGTTCCGGCGGTTTTTGGGGAGAACAAGGTGGAAGATCGGGCTGAGGTCTCGGAGGTTCCGGCGGTTTTGGTGGAGTACAGTGCGATGGCCAGGGCTGAGGTCTTGGAGGCTTCGGTGGCTTCGGAGGAGAACAGTGCGGCGGACCGGGTTGAGGTCTCGGAGGTTCCGGCGGTTTCGGGTGGGGACAGTGTGGTGGCCCTGGTGATGGTCCCGGCTTTTGTGGCATACAGAACGGACAGCATGGAAAACAGGGTGGCGGGCATGGCTTTGGCTGAGGCTTTGGAGGCTTCGGCGGAGGTGCCGGCTTATGCTTATGACCGCAGAAGGTATCCAGCATAGAGTTTACATCTTCCCAGCAGTGCTTCAGATGGATGACCTTGCGGTTTAGCCGGAAATTATATTGTGTTTTCCGGGCGATACTTCGACGGATCGACATGCGATGGCCTCCCTTCTCACAGACTTCTTTCAGGGTATTCGGATTATTTTATGCGAAATTGCTCAAAATGTGCATAAAAGTTCGTTTGCCTATAAAGAACAGGACAGAAACAGTCGATATTTTTAATAGAAAACCATATGTTTTAAGCAGATATGTTCGCAACAGGAAAAAGGAGGTTCGGGAACATGAGTATATCATCAATTAACGGAGTAAACGGATATACAGCAGTAAAGACCGCAGAGACAGAGAAGACAGCAAAGGCGGCAGAGACAACCAAGAAGCAGGTCAAGGACGACGGAGTTGTATACGAGAAAAGCAATGAGACAAAGAAGGACAGCGCCAATCAGATTTATAATAAGGACAATGTGATCGCAAAGCTTAAGGCAGACCAGCAGAGCCGTCTGGACAGCATGAACAGTCTGGTACAGAAGCTTTTGGGCAAGCAGGCAGAGAAGTTTGATCTGGCGACAGGTACTAATCTGGCAGCTACATTCCGTGAGATTGCAGGCAAGGTGGATCAGCAGACCATCGACGATGCGAAGGCATCTGTTGCAGAGGATGGTTACTGGGGTGTCAATCAGACATCGGATCGTCTGGTCAGCATGGCAATCGCTCTTGCCGGTGGAGATACGGACAAGGCAGATACCATGATGGCGGCCATCGAGAAGGGTTATAAGCAGGCAACCAAGGCGTGGGGAGAGGATCTTCCACAGATCTGTCAGGATACCATGGATGCCACCCGTCAGAAGATGGATGACTGGAAGAATGGTGTAACAACGGCAGAGGACTATTCTAAGTATCTTAGTTGATTTATCTTGAGTTTTAACAATATAATTCAACTTAATAGTCCATTAAAACAAATGTCTTAGGACAGAGCTTCATAAGGACGGGACACTGCGGATCATATGCGGTGTCCCGTCTTGTGATATATGATATATAAATAAAAAGTCTAATCCCCCATCTATGCTGGGGCGAATAGAGTAAGTGGAAACGGTGAGGATATCAATAAAAAACCTCCTATGTTACAATAAGAATGGTGTCGCAAGCCAAACTTAGTTTAACATAGGAGGTGGTCCGAAATGGACAATAAAAGCATATCACATACTCGTTGGAAATGCCAATACCATATAGTGTTTATACCAAAATATCGGAAAAAAGTCCTATATGGAAATCTGAGAGATGATGTGCGAGAAATTATCAGTACATTATGTCAATATAAAAATGTAGAAATAGTTGCAGGAGCGGTTTGCATAGATCATGTACGCTTAAGTGTGGCAATACCGCCTAAGATGAGTGTATCAAAGTTTATGGGATATCTAAAAGGAAAGAGTACATTAATGATTTATGACAGACATCCGGAATTGCAAAGTAAATGGGATAAGGCATTTTGGGCAAGAGGATATTATGTTGAGACGATTGGTAATATCACCGATGAAACAGTACAAAAGTATATAAAAGAGCAGGCAGAAGAGTCGAGAAAAGAAGATTCGAGAGGTACCGCTTTATAAGCGGACCAGCAACAATGCTTGCGATACCCGCCTTTTTGGGCGAGCAGTAACAAAAGCCTTTTGGAGGGCTGATAATAAACCACCACTTGAAGTGGTGGTTATAACTATATCTGTTAGGGGGGATAGTTTGAAAAAAATAGAATATTTTTTGATTGCAATTCTGTTCATTGGTGGAGGACTCATAATATATGACGGTATTGGTTGTAAAGAAAAAACTGAGATTATTTCCGATACAAAGAGAGCCGGTGCAGCAATGAAAGAAAAGAGCCCTTTTAGCACCTTGTCTCCAGATGATAATAATAAATGGATTGCCTTAAAAAAAGAGGGGTTGTGTTATAATAAAACGACAGCAGTGGAAATCTGGGATTACCCGGAGAAACTGGGGTTTGAATATGATGGTCCGGTATATCAGCTTGTGGCATTTGAACAGGAGTTTGATGAGAAGGGGAATGCAAAATATACAGATATTGTGGTCCCTAAAGAAATAGATGATATTCCTGTTGTGGATTGCAAAAGTTTCGCAGGACATTATGAAATTAAAAGTTTACGTGTGGAATCGATGTACAGCAGTTATTCTAATCTTGTTTTGTCGCAGAGCCAGGAAGCCCATGTAGCATCTGTCAGTGGATGTACCAGTCTGGAGTATTACGAACTGCCTATGGGTATACGAACACTATCCGAGGGGGATTTTAAGGATTGTAAGGCGTTAGGTTTTGTTAGAATACCCAAAGATGTAGAATGGATAGGGAGTAAGACTTTTCAAGGATGTAATAACTTAAAGAATATTACATTTGATAAATTCTCCAATATGCGTAATGCGGATGGCTTGAAAACTCTGAATTGGTGGATAGAACATAAGGATAAAAATGGTGGGATAGTTTACAAAAAATGTTTCGTGAATGCGGGGGATAATGCGAGAAAAATTGCTGTTCGGGGACAAAAGGTAAATAAAATATTGGAGAATGCATTTCAATCCAGCAGAGCCAAGAAGATTACATTAGAAAATGTAAAGAAATTGGAGAATTATGCTATGGCTGGTAGTCAGGCAGAAGAAATTGTTTTAGGAAAAGGAATTAAAATAATTCCGACAGGATGCTTTGATAGAAATAAAAATCTGAAAAAAATTAAAATAACTTCAAAGGAAAGAATTATCTGGGGAAAGGATATGCGCACAAGCGGAGAGTTTTATTTGGAAGTCGGACTGGAGCAGAATGCGTTAAGGAAAAATCAAAAAGTTGACATTTACATTTATAATGACAAGATTCACCAAAAGTCGCTTCGTCAGGTGGATTTGTCGGCGAAGAAGGTGACACTGCATGTTCCGGCAAAAATGGTGTCGAAGTATCGTGATTGTGTGAAATGCAGGGTGGTACCGTTATAATACATAAAGGATATTATCCAGATCTTGGAAGGAATTTTTGGAGAAAAGTCATTACTGCCGGGATGAGATTGAAGATGGAGTGAGGGGGCTGCTGATGCGGTTTGGTGTCAGGATTCCGGTGGAGAAAATTCTATAAATGACACTGCGGAATGCCTTGTGTCAAGGGGAGGATATTGTTATAATATACGCAAAGGTTACTATTCACAGCAGTTTTCTGTGGGTTCTGGCGGTCGTGAATAGCAACACGCAAAGGCGGAGAGTGCAGCATCCGGGAAAGCAGGTGAGCGTATGGCAAAGGTGATAAGTATTGGAAAGCAGAGCTTTTCGGCTTTAAGAGAACAGGATTATTTTTTCGTAGATAAGACCAATTTGATCAAAGAATGGTGGGAGAAGGGGGATGACATTACCCTGATCGCCCGTCCCCGCCGTTTTGGTAAGACATTGAATATGAGTATGCTGGAATGTTTCTTTTCGAATAAGTATGCAAACCGGGCAGATTTGTTTGAAGGTCTTTCCATCTGGGAGGAGGAGAAATACCGAAATCTGCAGGGCACATATCCGGTGATCTTTTTAAGCTTCGCTTCCGTGAAAGCAGGAAATCCGGAGGATGCCAAAACGCAGATCAAGCAGGAGATCGTGAGACTGTATGAAGAAAACCGATATCTGTTACAAAAGGATATCCTGAGTGATAATGAACGGAAAATATATGATGGAACGACGGTTACCATGGGAGATGCTGCGGCACAAAATGCGCTGAAAAATATGTCGGCATGGATGGAACGTTATTATGGCAGGAAGACGATCATCCTTTTGGATGAATATGACACGCCGATGCAGGAGGCATATGTGCAGGGATACTGGGATGAGTTTACCTCGTTTATCCGGAGTCTGTTCAATGCCACATTCAAGACGAATCCCTATCTGGAGCGGGCAGTTATGACAGGTATCACAAGAGTGTCCAAGGAATCTATTTTTTCAGATCTGAATAATCTGGAGGTTGTCACAACGACTTCAGAGCCGTATTCAGACTGTTTTGGATTTACAGAAACGGAGGTATTTACGTCACTGGATGAGTTTGGAATGTCGGATAAAAAAGACGAGGTAAAGCAGTGGTATGATGGGTTTATCTTTGGGAAGCATCACGATATCTATAATCCATGGTCGATCACGAATTATCTGCGAAAGAGAGAACTTCACCCATACTGGGCATCGACCAGCTCCAACAGTTTGGCAGGAAAACTGATACGGACGGCGTCGGCAGATGTAAAGGAGAAGATGGAGGATCTGCTGCAGGGGAAGCAGATCACGGTGAATTTTGACGAGCAGATTGTCTATAATCAGCTGGATCACAATGAAAATGCGATCTGGAGTCTTCTGCTTGCCAGCGGCTATCTAAGGGTGGAGGATGTGGATTACCGGGGGATCACAAGGGAGCCATGGTATAATTTGAGCATTACCAATATCGAGACGCTGAGTATGTTTATGAACATGTTTCGCGGATGGTTTACAAGCAGCGATGCGAAATATGGAGATTTTATTAAAGCATTGGTGGAGAATGATCTGGATGCAATGAATTATTATATGAATAAAATTTCGATGGCAACGTTTAGTTATTTCGATGTTGGAAGTGGAAATAAGGAAAGCGTTGAGCCAGAGAGATTTTATCATGGATTTGTGCTGGGGCTGATTGCGGAGAGAGCAGAGGATTATGAAATACGGTCCAACAGAGAAAGTGGCTTTGGAAGGTACGACATTATGATGATACCAAAGGATATCAGAAAATATCCGGCGATCATCATTGAATTTAAGGTATGTGGACGGATGAAAAAGGAAACCATGGAAGATGCCGTGCAGTCTGCTTTGAAGCAGATTGCAGAGAAGAATTACGATGCAGAGCTGCTGTCGCAGGGGATTCCGGCAGACCGAATCCGGCATTATGGATTTGCATTTGAAGGGAAAAAGGTGCTGATCGGAACGGAACCTGCAGTCTGCCTTTGACAGTTATGCACAGGCATTGAACTATTATTACTGCCGTTATGATTTTATTGCAGAGCTTATGAGGCAGCTTATGCCTCCGGAAGCCGGGTACGGCACAGGATGATATCGTAGTCAGGATATCTTTCCTGTGCTTTTTTTAATGCCATGCGGGCAAGGATTTCATCCTGATAAAGTCCGTATGTGGTAGGACCGCTGCCGCTCATCAGAGAGCCGATCGCACCATTATCCCTCAAAAACTGCTTTAACTCCTCTAACACAGGATATTCCGGAATGGTAACGGTTTCCAGTACATTGGATAACCGGTGGGCAAGAGAAACGTCATCGTGGCGGCGGATGCAGTCGATCAGATGCTCGGTATCCGGCCGGTCTGTGATCTCGTCAAGCTTCAGATGAGTATATACATAGCCGGTACTGACAGAAATATCCGGTTTGATCAACAGTGCCCATAAAGGAGACAGGTCCGGCAGCCGGGTAAGGATTTCCCCGATTCCCTCGGAAAGCATAGTTCCCTTCTGAAGGCAGAATGGCACATCAGCGCCCAGAGAAACTCCAATATCACAAAGCTCTCCGAGAGTCAGTCCCAGTTCACAAAGCTCATTGACGCCCAGCAGCGTAGCGGCACAGTCCGAGCTTCCTCCGGCCAGTCCGGCAGCGGCGGGGATATTCTTTTCCAGATAAATGTCAAGTCCGTCTGTGATATGGCAGCGTTCCTGTAGAAGTTTTGCAGCCTTCCAGACCAGATTCTTTTCTGGCGGGATACGATCCGGCAGCTCCTTATTCATGGAAAAATGAATCCCCGGATCGGCGGTTTTGCGGATCGTCAGCTCATCATAAAGATCAATGGTCTGCATGATCATCCGAAGATCATGGTAGCCGTTTTCCCGGCGGCCGGTCACATCCAGAGACAGATTGATTTTTGCGGGTGCTTTTATTGTCAGTGAATCGCTCATAAACAGATACTCCTTTCGGTGGCGGGAACATAGCTTGAAAGATTTCGTAAAGAGCTATTGCTTCCCTGCATTGTCATTATGTTAAGTATAACAGCAAACGGACAGAAAGTACACCGTACGGAGTATCTCGCAACGCGAATTTTTGCTTTAAGAAAAAATTAAGTATTTTTTTTAACAAGATATGGTGTATTCTCTTGAAAATAAAAACAAGATATGGAATAATATATAAAGTACGTCTACGGATAAAGATTGCGGAAAGTGTGCAGTAATCCGTAATATCATACAATAAGATCAGGATACTTTTGCTTTAACATAACAATGGGGGAGAATACAAATGAAACGTGCGGTAGTTGTATTTATTGCATTGATAACAGTTTTTGCGGGCTTATTGTCGCATCAGCTGGGAAATATAAAAGCAGGTTCTGAGGGGCAGACAGACACCTCAGACACCGGATATGAATATTATACCGGAGAGGATCAGTCTGAGGAGGACTCCGGTGTGAAGAAGACAGCCAGACAGAAAAAAAGTCCGCTGATCAAGGTGGATACCAAAGAGGACAGCGTTACGGTTCTGGTAAACCGGCAGTATCGTATGAGTGCGGATTATATTCCGGCTGACCTGGTGGTGCCAAATGTACGTTTCAGTTTTTATGGCACCTATGAAAAGAGCTATGTCCGTCAGGTGACAGCAGATGCTCTGGAGAAGCTTTTTGCAGCGGCAGAGAGGGACGACGTGATCCTGAAAGCGGTGTCGGGATATCGTTCGTATGCGCGCCAGAAGGAGATTTATGACCGGAATGTCCGGAGCCGTGGCAAGTCAGCAACGGATCTTGTATCGGCAAAGCCGGGCAGCAGCGAGCATCAGACGGGGCTTACTCTGGATGTATCCAGCGAGTCGGTGGGCTGCGCATTGGAGGAAAGCTTCGGTGATACTTCCGATGGAAAATGGCTGGCAAAGAACTGTCATAAGTATGGTTTCATCATACGTTATCCGAAGGATAAGACGAAGATCACAGGATACTCTTATGAGCCTTGGCATATCCGTTATGTTGGAAGAAAGCTGGCGACATATCTTTACAAAAAGAATATGACGTTGGAGGAATATTATAAGACTACAACTGTAGATCAGCAGATCAGGGAGCCGGAGGGCAAGATACGGGACGTGCCTGACGACGATAAGAACGAGCCTGTTATGACGGCGGCACCGACACCAAAGCCAGGTCACAAGATCAGCTCTGTAAAGCCGGTGACAGCGACAAAGAAGCCTGTTGTCACCCGGAAACCGACACCGAAGCCGATGAAAAAGCCGGTGAAAAAGCCGGCAGCTAAGCCGACAAGGAAACCGGCACCGAAGCCGACGGAAAAGCCGGTAACCACACCGGCATCCGACCCGGCGGCCAATACCACCGATACGCCATCTACACCGGATGGAAGCATCCCGGAACAGGACGGAGTGGAAACTACCACAGAGGATGCTACATCACAGCAGAATACCGGCGAGGATATTGATCTGGGAACCAAATAGTCCGATATAAGCACAGTGCAGAAATGGAGAATCGAATGAGAACAGTTATTGTTGTAATTTATCTGATACTTTATTATGTTTTTAGTATACCGGCATGGATCGTGGGCTGGGTGATCGGAAAGATCAACCCGGACATGAAGCCGAGATATGCACAGACATTGATCAGGAGAGCATTTAAGGATATTTTGTTTATTTCCGGCGTGAAGGTGACAGTGAAGGGACAGGAGAATATTCTTCAGGGGGAATCCGCAATGTATGCCTTTAACCACAGAAGCTATTTTGATATTCTGGTAGGCTATACCACGGGACCGATGCCACTGGCGTTTGTCTCCAAAGATGATCTGGCTCACATTCCGCTGATCACCCGTTGGATGAAGTATATGAAATGCCTGTTTCTGGATCGGAATGATATTAAAAAGGGACTGCAGACGATTCTGGAGGGAATCGAGCTGTTAAAATCAGGTCATTCTGTTTTTATTGCACCGGAGGGAACCAGAAACCACGGCGAAGAGCTGCTGAAATTTCATCAGGCGAGCTTCAAGCTGGCAGACAAATCCCACCGTCCTATTGTGCCGGTAGCGATGAACAATACAGATGATGCCTTTGAAAATCACTTTCCATGGATTCACAGTACCCATGTGATCGTAGAATATTGCAAGCCGATCTATATGGACCAGCTGGAAAAGACAGAGAAAAAGCATGTGGCAGAAAAGGTACGGGAGATTATCGGAGAAACTGTAAAGAAAAATGCCGCAGAGTTGTAGTTAGGTATTTTCAACTTGGCAAAAATGTGGTATTCTTATGAACAGTTTGAAGAAAGGTTTGGTTAAAGAATATGAATGAATGGATGATGATCATGCCGGTATTTGCAGTAAAGGCATGGCTGATTGTTACAATTATTGTTATCATTGCACTGGTTGCAGGTCTGGTGGCACTGAGCATTTACGGCAAAAAGCTTCAGACCCGTCAGGAGGAGTCACAGAAGCAGCTTCAGGCAGCAGCACAGAATGCATCATTTCTTGTCATCGATAAAAAGAAAATGAAACTAAAGGAATCAGGGCTTCCACAGCTGGTTATTGACCAGACACCGAAGCGTTTTCGTGGACAGAAGGTGCCGATCGTCAAGGCAAAGATTGGAAATCAGATTATGTCTCTGATGTGTGATGAGAAGATCTTTGAGCAGATTCCGGTAAAGAAATCGGTCAAGGCGAAGGTAAGCGGTATCTATATTTTGGAGGTGCATGGACTCCGTTCTACACTGGAGGCACCGACCAAGAAGCGTTCCTTCCGCGCAAAGATGCAGGACAAGCTGACCGGCATGCAGGCAAAAGCCCAGGCGGAAGTGGACAAAACCAAAAAGAAATGATCAAGGTGTTTCTACGATAGAGATGGACATACTGCATTCACTGACAGGGGTTCCGTTCATGTGAAGCTCGTATGACAGATCCACAGAAATTGCCCCATCCTCCTCTGTAATCTTCAGATCGGAGGTGTCAATGCTCAGCGGCAATGATCCAAGGGGTGTCTGATAAAGCGTATTGTGAGCTGTACCAGGTGAAAAATGCATTTTTACCGGGGCAGCTCCTTTTTTGCTTAAGATTACATTATTTTTATCAATTTTCAGCATACAGGAAACTGCCACGGGAGGCGTGTTTTCATCAAGCTCCAGATATTCCTCGTACCGGATAATATGTTTTCCCTGAAAAAAGGCATATTTTCCGGGCTGTTTTGTTTCGATGGTATTTTCATCATTGTCTGTCAGATGGCGGCCGACAATGGAGATCAGTACATTTTCGTTCATAGTAATCCTCATTTCCCATGGTATTCCGGGCAGACCGGATACCGGCCGCCCTCCCTGCTATTGTACGGGATGATCACAGGAATGTCCAGTCTGTCTGTTTAGCTTGTCTGTGATCCAGTCACAGGCGGCGGAATGAATCTCCAGAGACTCATATTCCTCTTTGGAAAGAGAGCTTTGCAGCTTTTCCTTGGAGTCTGCCGGAACGACAGCGCGGGTCTCGTCCACAAAGCAAAGACTTGGAAAAAGGACACACCACCAGTTATGGCCGGAGGCGGCACCGATACGGACGCACAGGGCTTCGTAATTGCCGGCCGGAAAACGCAGATCACCATAATCCTTTACAGGAAAATACTGATTCCCCAAAGTGACCTTGACCGGATAGGAATATCCTTCCATGGCAACGGTTTTCTGCGCTTTCTGTCGGACAGAAGGAATCCGGGCGAGGATCTGGTTTCTGGCATCCTGTACGGAACCGGTGTCTGTCAGACTGCTTTGAAGTTCCTCGATAATGGCATTGCGCACCTTGAGCTTCAAAGCCTGGTCCTGTGCGGTATCGCTGTTGGCAATGACATGGAGACGAATGACCTGCGAAGCAATATTTTTCTGGATCTTTTCCGGAGATTCCTGATGATAGATCAGGGAGGTGTCAGAGCCGGCAGTCGATGTAACAGTGGAAACACTTTGGGATAGAGACGTCTCACAGTGAAGAATCCGCAGTCCCAGCAAAAGCAGAGTAAAAGCCATGGCATAAAGAAAGATCAAAATCAGTATTTTGGGAGATAATATAGTTGGGAGCTGTTCTAAAAGCACCCAGCGCACTTTTTTGTTATTTTTGGTGTTATTTGATATACGATACATATTTATAAATCCTTTCCGTTTTAGTGGATGTCCGCGAAACATTTTGTTGATTGATATGAAGATTTTTGCCCGATTGCCGAAAAATATACAGCAGGAATCAAAATGAGAAGAAATATTATGGCGAACATGCCGCTATTTGGTGTGGAAAGTTTGAAGCATTTAATTTTTTAGGAAATAAATATGACAAGAATCTTATGAATTTATGAAAACGACAGTATAATGATGCAATTTTGAATGAAATATGCTATGATAACCACATTAGAAAGGCGTGATAAAAGTATGAATTATTCAGAAAGAGGCAGAGCGTCAGGAAGCTCTGCAAGAAGAAGCACATCTTCCTATGGTACATCCTCCGGAAAGAGTGCATCGAATCCGTCTGCCAGAAGACCGGTTCCGGCAGCGCAGACAGGCAAAGGACGCAAGGCAAAACGCAAAAAGAAGCATCCAAAGCTTCGTTTGTTCTTTAAGATATTATTTTTGCTGATCCTGCTGGCAATACTGGCAGTCGTGGGATTGTTTTATTTTAAATATGGCAATACCCTGTTGAAATGGCAGTCAGAGGCAAAAAAGATGGTGCAGGCTTCCACGGAGGATACTTTTAAGTCCTCTGAGGCAAGCTTTATTTATGATTCCAAGGGCAAGGTTCTGGCAAAGCTCAAGGGAGATCATGATTCCTATTATCTTACCTTTGACAAGATCCCGCAGTATGTAAAGGATGCGTTTGTGGTTACAGAGGATCGCGACTTTTACAAGCATGCCGGATATGATCCGAAGGCACTGGTCAGTGCAGGGGTGACCCTGTTCCTTAACAAACTGAGGGGAGAGGATGCGACCAGAGGTGCCAGTACTATTACACAGCAGCTTGCCCGTAATATCTTTACGGACTATCTGCCGTATACGGATAAGTCTTATTCCCGTAAGGTCAAGGAGATTTTCGTGGCCACAGAGATGGAAAAGAAATATTCTAAAGATCAGATTCTGGAGTTCTATATCAATAATGTCTTTTTTGCCAATGGATATTATGGTATTGAGGCAGCGAGCCGGGGATATTTCAGTAAGTCGGCATCTGACCTGAATCTGGCAGAGGTGGCATTTGTATGTTCCATTCCAAACCGCCCTCAGAGCTACGATCCGCTGGAACATTTTGACAATACAGTCAAGCGTAAAAACCGTATTCTTGACCAGATGCTGTCCCAGAAGCTGATCACAGCGGCAGAGTACAGTGACGCCTATTATTCCGATATTGTGATGAAACCGGCGAAGGAGATCAAGAATCAGAACTATCTCACCACCTATGCGGTGAGCTGCGCCACGAAGGCATTGATGCAGAAGCAGGGCTTTGAGTTCCGGTACGAGTTTTCATCGGATGCAGACAGAGCAAACTATGATGCAGAATATAAGGATTCCTATGAGGAGTGCTACAAGCTGCTGCATTCAGCCGGATACAATATTTATACGTCGTTAAACAAAAAGATACAGGCAAAGCTTCAGAAGGCAGTCAATGAGCAGCTTGCAGGCTTTACCGAGAAGACAAAGGGTGTCTATGCAATGCAGGGAGCGGCCACATGTATCAATAACAAAAACGGAAAAGTCGTTGCCATTGTGGGTGGACGAAAGCAGAAATCTACCACGGGCTATACGATCAACCGCGGTTTCCAGAGTTATCGCCAGCCGGGAAGCTGTTTTAAGCCGATCGCAGTATATACGCCGGCACTGGAGCACGGCTACACCGCCAACAGCATTGTGGATGACACGTATTTTAAGGATGGACCGAGAAATGCAGATGGCCGTTATCTTGGCAAGATCCCACTGCGCACAGCGGTAGAGAAGTCCAAAAACGTTGTTGCCTGGAGGATTTTCCAGGAGCTGACTCCGGCTGTGGGCTTAAGCTACGTCAAGAAAATGAATTTCTCCAAGATTGTGGACAGCGATTATGTACCTGCCGCATCTCTGGGCGGTCTGACAAACGGTGCCAGTACCGTGGAGATGGCATCGGCGTATGCAACGATTGCAAATAACGGTAAATTCCGCAATCCGACATGTATCACAAAGATTACGGATTATGACGGCAATGTGATCGTCAATATGAATAAGTTCACAAGACAGAAGCAGATCTATAAGCCGGAGGCGGCAGAGGCCATGACGGATATCCTGAAAGGGGTACTTGTTCGCGGTACGGCAGCCGGCAAGCAGCTCAGTAATATGGCATGTGCCGGAAAGACAGGAACCACCAGTGATAAGAAGGATGGCTGGTTCTGTGGATATACACCGTATTATTCTACGGCTGTATGGGTAGGTTATGACAATCCGAGAGCCGTAAGTAATCTTTATGGAAGCACTTATCCGCTGTATATCTGGCATGAGTTTATGGAGGATCTCCACAGCGGTCTGGAATATGCGGACTTTGTATACGATACCGGAAGCTCTGACAGCAGTGATCAGACGTATACCACGACAACAGAGGATCCGAAGGCAACGAAAAAGCCGGAGGAGACCATTGATCCGAGTGCGACTAAGACAGAGACAGAAGATACAGATCCTGTGGTCACAGAGAAACCTCAGGGCGATGAAGTGAATGATCCGTCAAATCCGGATGATACACAGGGCGATAACAATAATAACGACAATACCCAGGCTACGACAAAGCCACAGAAGCCTGCCCAGAATGACACGAATCTTGATGATGTAGGGCAGGAGACTACGGTGGAGGATGTCGTGGAATAATAAAAATGTGCAGATGGATATCCATGCGCCTTCCGGCGGATGGCCGGAGAGATCTGTCAACAGGCAGCGGCCGGGGCAGAGAATGGAGCATAGCTATGAAAAGGAAACGGTACGGCATGGCAGCAGTATTTATTTTAGGGGTGTTATGTATAGGATATTTCATTCTATATATTACAGCTGTAGATATGACGAACAAATTCACATGGTTCTGGCTGCTGATGGGAGCAGGACTTCTTGGAGCCGATGGGCTGTTGGCTGTGCTGCATCATCATGGATATGAGGTGCCGGGAAAGATGCGGGTATGTATATTGTCAGTATGTGGTATTGGACTTCTTGGATTCCTCGTCATAGAGGGGATTATTGTAGGTTACGGCAGGAGCAAACCGGATCCGGGAGCGGACTATGCGGTGGTGCTGGGAGCCAGAGTTATTGGAAAGAAACCGTCATATAATCTGGAAAAGAGACTGGAAAAGGCGTATAATTATCTGCAGGAAAGTCCGGACACGAAGGCTGTATTGTCAGGAGGCAAGGGACCGGGGGAGGATATCAGCGAGGCACAGGCAATGTATGAATATCTCACGGGGCGAGGCATTTCCGGGGATCGTCTGATCCTGGAGGACCGGTCGGTAAATACAGATCAGAATCTGGGATACAGCATTGCCAAAATGACCGGTTCCAAAGAGAAGGTTGTGATTATCAGTAACCGGTTCCATTTGTACCGGGCACTGGGCATTGCACGCAAGAAAGGTCTGAGCCATGTGCAGGGACTGGGTTCTGAAGTCAAATGGTATACCGCACCGAATATGTATGTGCGGGAAGCGTTTGCGGTGATGAAGTATACAATATGTGGCCGGATATAATACAATAACAGGAGTTCTGCAAAGGGGCAGGAAGGAATACAATGGATGATTTTAAACGGGGGATGCATGACGGCATCCCCATTGCTATGGGATATGTACCGGTAAGCTTTACATTTGGGCTGATGGCGGTCTCGGCAGGGATGACATGGTGGCAGGCACTTTTGATCTCTGTGACCAATCTTACGTCAGCCGGACAGTTTGCCGGACTGGATATTATGGTGGCAGGCGGAGCATATATGGAAATGGCATTGACGCAGTTTATTATTAATCTGCGTTATGCGTTGATGTCATTGTCTCTGTCCCAGAAGCTGGATAGCTCCATGACACTGCCTCACCGTTTTGCCACAAGCTTTGGTATTACAGATGAGATTTTTGGCGTGGCATCCAGCCGCAGCGGAGAGGTCAGCAAGTATTATCTGTACGGTCTGATCAGTATTCCGTTTATTGGCTGGCAGGCAGGGACGCTGTTTGGTGCACTGCTGGGAGGTGTGCTGCCGGCAATGGTAAGCGATGCACTGGGCATTGCGATCTATGGTATGTTTCTTGCCATTATTATCCCGCAGGCAAGGGCGGACAGTGCCTGTCTGAAGGTGATACTGGCAGCGGTGGCAATGAGTTGTTGTTTCCGCTGGATTCCGTTTTTGAAGCACATATCCTCCGGATTTGTAATTATTATTTGTGCGGTAGCGGCTTCTGCAATGGGGGCGTGGCTGTATCCCGTTGACGAATAAAGAAAGGCAGGTTTACATATGGACACAATGCAATTTTTTATATACCTGCTGATCTGTGCAGGAGTGACATATCTGATCCGGATGATTCCCTTTGTGTTGTGCAGGGGCAGGCTGGAAAATCAATTTGTCCGTTCTTTTTTATTCTATGTGCCTTATGCGGTGTTGGGAGCCATGACATTTCCGGCTATTTTTACATCTACCGGATCTGTTGTTTCCGGGACAGCAGGAACGATTGTGGCACTGATTCTTTCGTATCGGCGAAAAGGGCTTTTGCAGGTGGCTGTGGGGGCATGTGCCGCAGCATTTCTGATGGAACTGGTCCAGATGCTTTTATAGACAAGAAAAGTGAGGGAGAAGATGACTACATTCAGTTTATGTATGATCGTAAAAAATGAAGAAAATGTATTGGCACGCTGTCTGGATTCTCTGGCTGATCTGATGGATGAGATCATTATTGTGGACACCGGTTCGACGGACAAAACCAAAGAGATTGCGGCAAGGTATACAGACAGGATTTATGATTTCACATGGATCGATGATTTTGCGGCAGCAAGGAATTTTGCGGCATCGAAAGCGACGATGGAGTATATTTACACGGCAGATGCGGATGAGTTTGTGGATCCGGAAAATCACCGGCAGATCAGACAGTTGAAAGAGGTTCTTCTGCCGGAGGTGGAGATCGTGCAGATGTATTACTGCAATGATCTGGGAGACTACAATACCACAGGTAATTTTGCCAGAGAGCTCCGGCCAAAGCTTTACCGCAGACAACGTTCCTTTACATGGATCGATCCCATTCATGAAACGCTGCGTCTGGACCCGGTGGTTTTTGACAGTGAGATCGAGATCATTCACCGGCCGGAAGAAAGTCACGGCTCCAGAGATCTGTCGGCATTGAAACGTCTCCATGAGAAGGGGATTGTCCTGTCGTCAAAACTTCATCATATGTATGCCATGGAGCTTTTTATTGCGGGGGAGGATGCGGATTTTCTGGCAGCAGAGGAGAGCTTTCTGGAATCGGTAGAGCAGCCGTCCCGCAGTACGGACGAGATTCTGGAAGCGATTTGTGTATTGACGCATATTTACCGGCTCAAGAGCGATATCCATCATTTCATGACATATGCTCTGAAGGGAACCGCAATGGGAGGCTGTGCGGAGCTGTGCTGTGAGCTGGGAGCCTATTATGAGGCATGTGGAGAGGATCAGGAGGCGGCAATGTGGTATTATAATGCGGCGAATGAGACAGAAAGCGTATTAAATATTGCCAGTCACACAACGATCCCGCAGAAGGCATTAGAGCGGCTGACCACCCGCTAGAAAACAGAAATCTGCGCATTTTGATAATACAGAACAACATAATTGCGCAAAAACGTGAAAATGTATTGACTTATAGGAAATGACGAATATATAATCATATTGGTGCTTTGTTTGTAAGCGCAAAAGAGAAACATTGAAATGAGGGTTACCATGATTATAAATAAAGAGAAGAAGCAGCTTTATATACTGCTGGCGTGCGGTGTGCTGGCACTGGCTGTTTCCATCTGGGCATTTCGTATGGAGAAAAGCACCGGCATGATGGTGTCGGCAGAGATAGAGGACCGCAGCTTACCTTCGGGACAGGATGATAAGGACAAGGCAAAGCAGGCGGACGGTACACTGGATACCGGGGCATTTGCAAGTACCGTGATCAAAAAGGTTGACTTTGATACAAAGCTGGAGAAGATGGACGATTCCGTTGCACAGAGCATGATAACGACGGCATCAGAGAACACCAGGACCGAGCTGTATATGGGAGAAGGAACAAGTGCGGATGAGCTTCTGATCGTCACAGTGGAGGACGAGGATCAGATGGATCAGGAGATTGAAAATGTACAGAAGCATCTGACAGATATGCGGCAGTCTTTTCAGGATTACCTGCCGAAGGAGGCAAAAAAGATTGATGATGCGGTGATTCTTCAGAGCGGTAAGTATATTGTAGCATGTGTGTCCGGAGACAAGGACACGGCAGGCAGCGTGATCAGAGAGCAGTTAAAAGGGAAAAAATAAGATACCAATGTGTTGCGGCGGAGGAACGATATGAAAAAAGGGTTTGCACTTTTTATGATAACGGTGGGGTGTGTTGTCAGCTTATCAGCATGTGGTCAGAATAATGCCACAGACAAAAGCAGTTCGTCAGATGCGGTGAGAGAAATCTCCATTGACGGAAACAAAAAATCTGCGGGAGCAGAGACATCCGAGGGCAAAAAGAAAGAGGAAACGGCAACGCAGACACCGGCGGTGAAAACCAAAAAATCTTATGCCAAAATTACCTCAACTGCCAAAGTAGAGAGCTTTGGAGGTACGGTAAAGGTGGGGGACAGTGCATATGAGCTGTACAATTATGTGGACAGATCTGCCAAAAACTATGCCTCTGTGGTCAATCATGTTGCAGCCGGTCTGAAGGGCAAGGCAGATGTTTATGATATCGTGGTGCCCACCAGTGTAGGCATTACATTTCCGGACAATAAGACCTCAAAGGTTAATTCTACGAATCAGAAGAAATCCATTCATTCCATATACAAAAAAATGAATCGTCAGGTAAAGACGGTGTCTCTGTATGATACGCTGATGAGTCACCGGAAGGAATATATTTATTTCCGGACGGATCATCACTGGACCAGTAAAGGGGCGTATTATGCGTACCGCCAGTTCTGTGAGGCGAAGGGAATACAGGGGCATGAGCTTTCCAATTATCATCAGGAGGGTTTTGGCAGCTTTTTGGGTTCCTTTTATCTGGATACTGATCATAACAAGTCTCTGCGCAGAGATAACGTAAAGGCGTATTTTCCGGTAGATCATAAAAAGATGACTATGACATATCACGATCAGAATGGTGGTAAGTATAAGTCTTCTGTGATTGCCAATGGCAAAAAGTACAGCCTTCAGTTAAAATATTGTGCTTTTCTGGCAGGAGATAATCCGTATACCGTGATCCATAACAAAAAAATCAAGGATGGTTCCGGCTGCGTTGTTGTAAAAGAATCCTATGGTAATGCTTTTGTGCCGTATCTGGCCGATCATTATGAGAAGATTTATGTGATTGATTACCGTTATTGGAAGGGAAGTATTTCCAGTCTGGCAAAGCAGCAGAAAGTGCAGGATGTTATTTTTATCAATAATATTTCCATGACACGAAATGCATATCTGATTGGAAAGATTTCACAGATCAAGTAGATATAAGGGGTAAAAAATGGTTTTTAGCAGTATGGTATTTCTTTGCGGATTTTTGCCGGCTGTGCTGATCGGTTATGCGATCTGTCCGGCAAAATACCGCAATTTCTTTTTGTTTGTCGCAAGTCTGTTTTTTTATGCCTGGGGGGAACCGCGGTATATTGTTATCATGCTGTTTTCCACAGTATTTGATTTTTGTAACGGTCTGCTGATGGAGTACCTGGACCGCAAAGGGAGACCACAATACCGGAAATGGGTACTTGTTCTTTCTGTTGTGATAAATATTGGCATTTTATGTTTTTTCAAATATACAGATTTTGTACTGCAGAGTATATCGCAGCTCACAGGAAATCCGGCACATCTTTTGAAGCTGGCACTTCCCATCGGTATTTCTTTTTACACATTTCAGACGTTATCCTACACTATTGACGTATACCGCCGCGAGGTAGAGGTACAGCATAATATTATTGACTTTGGCATGTATGTGTGCCTTTTTCCGCAGCTTATTGCGGGGCCTATTGTGCGCTACAGTGATATCCAGGACCAGATCAAAGGGCGCAAGGGAAACTGGGAGGAGCGTTTCTACGGAGTGCAGCGATTTATTCTGGGACTTGCCAAAAAGGTGCTTCTGGCGAATCAGATCGGTGCATTATGGAATCAGATTTCCGTGCTGCAGCATGGAGATATGAGCATGGCATCGGCATGGCTGGGAGCAATCGCCTATACTTTCCAGATATACTTTGACTTTTCCGGATATTCCGATATGGCGATCGGACTGGGATACCTGTTTGGATTCCGTTTCCCGGAGAACTTCAATTATCCTTATATTTCCCAAAGCATTACGGAGTTCTGGAGACGCTGGCATATTACCCTGAGCACATGGTTTCGGGAGTATGTTTATATTCCCCTGGGAGGCAACCGGAAAGGGATGATCCGTCAGATCTTTAATCTGCTGGTAGTCTGGTTCCTTACAGGTTTGTGGCATGGTGCCGGCTGGAATTTCATTTTGTGGGGACTTTACTTTTTTGTTCTGCTGCTGGTGGAAAAGCTGTTTTTGCTGCGGGAGATGGAGAGATGGCCGGAGATATTCCGCCATCTGTATGCCCTGTTTTTTATTGTCGTTGGCTGGGCGGTTTTTGCATGTGATGATATGAACCGGTTACTCACCTATCTGGGAACCATGTTTGGCGTGGATACCGTGGCAGGAAATAAAATATCACTCTATTACTGGAGTACTTATGGATTGTTTTTGATAATTTTGCTGTTGGGAAGTCTGAAGCTGCCGAAGAAAGCAGCAGACAGACTGTATGACCGGCTGCAGCAAAAACTTCTGGCAGTATCGCCGGTATGGGGAGACAGCATTGCATTTGTTATCCGGTTTGTGTGGCTGGCAATGCTTCTGTTGGTCAGTGTGGCATTACTGGTCAGCGGCAGTTATAATCCGTTTTTATATTTCCGTTTTTAAGCAATCGTTTATGGACAGGAGAAAGCAATGGCAAAGAAAGAATTCATATCCGTCGTACTTTTTACGGCAGTGCTGGCGGCCGGCGGAGTTGCGGCGGCACAGGGACAGAAAGAATATTCTGACAATGAAAACCGCTATCTGACGCAGTTTCCCTCGGTCAATGTGGAGGATGTCATGGCAGGCGAGACACAGGAGGAGCTTACCAATGCATTTAATGATCAGTTTCCGGGGAGAGACGGATGGACCGGGCTTTCCACCAGAGTCAAAAAGTGGATCGGAATGAAGGATATCGGTGGCGTTTATCTGGGAAAAGATCATTATTATTTTGAAAAGATTATGAATCAGGATATTTCCCGGACAGATTATTTTCAGAATCTGCGGTTTGTAAACCGTCTGGCATCATTGAGTCCGGGAGCACAGACTACCGTGATGCTGGTGCCGCCGCCGGGCAGGATTTTGAAGGATAAGCTGCCGGTGCATGCTTCTCTGTATGATGCCGATGCGATGTACAAAACAGCCGGGGAAACGCTGCAGGGGGCAAAGCTGTTAGATATCCGCCCGGAGCTGCAGCGGGCGAGAAAGGAAGACAAGGGCACAAAGGACAACGGAAAGCAGGAGAAGGAAACGCAGGTTTATTATCGCACGGATCACCATTGGACCCAGTATGGGGCGTATGTGGGATACCGGGCATACTGTGAGAGCGTGGAAACAAAAGCAGCCTCCTATGCTTCCTTTGGCATTCAAAATATCAGCGATGATTTTTATGGAACATTATATTCCAAGGCACTGGACCGGGATGCCGTGCCGGATACCATAGAGATTCCGGAAAAGCTGCCGGAGGCAGAGATTACCTGTGATGGTCAGACAAGGGATGATGTGTATGATATGACCAAAAAGGATCAAAAAGACAAATATGCGGTTTACTTTGGCGGAAATTACGGAGAAGTAGATATCAAAGTAAAAAATCCGGACAATGACCGGACGCTTCTGATCGTTAAAGATTCCTTTGCCAACAGCATGGTGCCGTTTTTGATGAAGGATTACGTACAGATCCGGATGATCGATCTGCGTTATTTTAAGAAATCCGTCAAGAAATATCTGGAAGAAAATCCTGCGGACGAAGTGCTGGTGCTTTATGAGATGAGCAGCTTCGCCCAGGCAGATCAGTTAAACAAGTTAATGAAATGATGCTCTGGCATAAGAAATATTACGGGCGTGCCGGGATGTTTGGTATGGTAAGTTTTTGTCAATGGATATAGCTCATCATACGCAGTACAAAGATCCAGAAGGTCAGAGTAACAGAGGATAACAGGGTGGTGGCGACAACGATACTGGAGGCCAGAATGTCGTCACCATCCATATTTTTTGCCATAATGTAGGCGGCGGGTGTACACGGAGAAGCCAGCATAATAAGAAGGGCGATCAGCTCCTGATCCCGGAATCCCAGCCATACGGCGATAGGCAGGAAGATCCCGGCCCAGCCTAAAAGCTTCATAAAGGAAGCCACAAAGGTAGGCTTCAGCTTGGCAAGTGCCTTGCGGCCCTCAAAGCCTGCACCAATGGAAAGCAGTGCCAGAGGCGATGTCATAACCGCCAGATTATTGATGGATTTCGTCACCATGCCCGGCAGGGTAAGATTCACATAGGATGCCACAAGTCCGGCAAAAATACCAATGATGATCGGATTTTTTAAAATATTGATAAAGGCTCTGCGGATATTGGCAGAGGAATCCGTACTGTCATGACCACTCTCAAAGGTCAGCACGATCACGGCAAAGATATTATAAAGAGGAACGGAACCGATGATCATCAGCGGAGCCATTCCGGAAGTCCCATAAATATTCTGAATAAAAGCAACACCGAGAATAGCGGCACTGCTGCGGTAGGAACCCTGTACGAAAGCACCTACGGAGTGCTTATCCTTCAGAAACAGCTTTGCCAGAACCCATATGGATACAATCGAAAAAAGCGTTGCTACAAAACAAAATCCCACATATTTAAAATTAAAATGATGCCGGATGTCTGTATCAGCTAGATCCAGAAACACCAGACATGGCAGGCAGACCTTGAAAACAAAGCGGTTTGCCACAGAGGCAAAGTGGTCATCAATGATGCCGATCCGCTTAAAAATATTTCCAAGGATCATCATAGCAAATACAGGTACGGTTGCATTTATACTAAAAATAAAACTATCCATTGTATTTTCCTCCGCCCCAATTTTAGCAGAAGAAAGCCTGATTTTCAAGAAACGGTCTGACCGTGCCAGCGGTGGAAGCCGCCGTTCAGACTCATGACCGGGTATCCCCGGACGGCCAGATCTCTTGCGGTGATCAGGCTGATGTGTCCGGAATCACAGTACAGGACAATATGCGCAGGGAGTGTACCGTGATCTGTCTCGAAACCGGCAAGAAGACCGGAAAACTCATCAACAATGTGTTCCCAGTCCTGCCAGATGGCACCGGGGATATGATTTTTGCCGTAATCCTCCCGGCTGCGGAGATCCACCAGAAGAAGTCCGGGCATTTCCAGATAGCGGGATAATGTTTTTTCTGATATAACCTGATAATTCATGGGACCGCCCCCTGATTCCGTGTTTATGTAATGGGGCCAAAGCCCCGGATGATATTTAGTAGCAGTCTGACTCGTCAGAAGCGTTGTGGCAGTTCTTCGTAGAATTCTTGCTGCTGTTCTTTGCTTTGTTAGAAGCATTGGAAGAATTGCTTGTGTTCTTTGAAGTGTTGCTTGCATTTTTTGAAGAATTGTAGCTGTTGTCGAAATTTGTTGAATTTGATGAATTTTTTGCCATAATATTACCTCTTTTCTGAGTGATAATGAATCTGTCGGAATATTCTCTCCGACAGTATTGTGATTGTTGCAACAAATAGTATGGCAAATTTTATAAAAATTATGCAAAAATTATAAAAAGATTGAAAAAAATGCTTATATACTATATTATGTTATTATCTGCAAAATGTTACGAAATGATTTTCGTTGAGGGAGATTGATTAGAAAATGAGGTGTAAAAATGAGGAGAAACAAAAAGGTATTGAAAGCTGCAGCCTGGGCTATGGCATTTACGATGGTAGTGACCGGTGCGGAGATTCCGGTATCGGTAACGGCGGCGAGGAAGCCGAAGCTTAATTGTAAGAAAGCAACGCTCCGGGTCGGCAAAACCATCCGGCTTCGGGTAAAAAATGCGGGCAAAAAGAAGGTCAAATGGTCCAGCAGCAAGAAAAAAATTGCAACTGTCAATAAAAAGGGAATCGTAAAGGCGCAAAATCCCGGAAAAACCGTGATCAAGGCAAAAGTGGGCGGTAAGGTTCTCAAATGCCGCGTTACAGTCAGAAATCCGATCGACAGTCTGCCTTCGGCAGATGTTTCGTCTGCGGTTCCGGTGACTCCTTTGCCGACAAGCCGGGTGGCAGCGACAGGCACGCCAAAGACATCAGCCAAGGTAAGTCCGGGAGCAAGTCAGAAGCCGGGGCCATCCGGTGATCCGGGAGCGTCCGTTTCTCCAACCGGCAGCCCCGATGTGCAGCCGTCCGCTTCCGCAGGCGTTGATCCGACATCCGGTGCAGATGTGCAGCCGTCCGCTTCCACAGATGTTGATCCGACATCCGGTGCAGATGTAAAGCCGTCTGCTTCTGCCGGCACAGACCCGGCAGGCAGTCCGGAAGCAACTGTTATACCGGGCGCATCAGGGACACCGGAGGTTACTGCTTCCAGAGAGCCGATTATTGTGGAGACGGAGGAACCGGAACCGGTTGAGGCGACAGAGACACCGAATCCATATACCTCTGAGGTACAGATTATTACCCGGAAGGACGGAGTAACGGTTGATGTCAGCGCATGGGACGGCCCGGCCAATACATACTATCTCAGAAAGCAGGGAGAAGATTTCTTTGAAGATGGGATGGAAGTTCAGGCAGGTACATACGATATTTATGTTTTCGATGGAGAGACCACAGAGGATACCGGAGTGGATGTAACGGTAGATGGCAAGCATCTTAAGAAAGCATATGTTGATTATTACACCGTCAGCTTTAATGATGAGGGCGGTTCTCTGCTGAGAAACGTGGAGAAGCAGGTGGTCCGTAAGGGACAAAAGGCTGTGGAACCTGATTTTACGCCGGGAAAAGATAATTATTCTTTCAAGGGCTGGTACTGGTATGCGGATGAAGAACTGGATACCGAGCCGGAGTTGTATGATTTTGATCAGGAAGTCACAAAGACAACCAGTCTGATGATCGAATGGGTATATTCAGGGGCAAGCACAGTATATACAGCAGAATATTATCTGGAGAATCTGGATGGCACATATTCTGCAGTACCAACCAAAACGCAAGAAGGAATCAGTGCTTTGTCAGATGCTATTGTGAGAGCATCTGACTATCCCCAATCTGGTTTTGAGCCTGATGATTCCAAAAATGAAGATGTATCTGTAAAAAAGGGAGAGAACACAGTTGCCCGTTTCTACTATAAGAGAAAAAGCTATGCACTGACATGGGAGCTGAACGGTGGCAGCAAAGATCAGCAGACCGCAATTCGGGAAAATATACTGTATGGTCAGACTCTTGTGGCACCGACAGATATATTAAAAGCAGGATATCACTGCAAAAGCTGGCTGAAGCAGAATGATCTTCCGGTTGTAGACGGAGAGAAGATGCCGGCATCTGATATGACGTTGAAGGCAGTCTGGGAAATAACACAGTATTCTATTGATTATGAACTGAATGGAGGCGTTTTTGTCCAGGGACAGCTTCCGGATAAGACATACACCATTGAGACAGGTTATTATTCCGACAAGATCCCGGTGAAAAAAGGCTACACCTTTGAGGGCTGGGCTGGAGACAATGGTAATACACCACAGACCTCCATTACCATATCTCAGGGCAATACAGGAGATAAGAGCTATCAGGCAGTCTGGAAGACCACAGAATATAAGATTGAGTATGATCTTGACGGAGGAAGCTGGGGCGGTCTGACTCCAATGAGTGCATATACGATTGAGAGCGGGGATATTGCATTACCGGTTCCGGTTCGGGATGGTTATACATTCTCCGGCTGGATTGGCAATAATGGCACAGAGCCGCAGGTAAATGTGGTCATTACAAAGGGAAGCACAGGAAATAAGAAATACATCGCAAACTGGAACAAAAAGGCAACGAGTACACCATCTGCCAGTCCAAGTGCGAAACCGACAGCGAGCGCAAGCACGAAGCCGACCACAAAACCAACTGCAAGTGCGACCGCGAAGCCGACAGCGAGCGCAAGCACGAAGCCGACCACGAAACCAACCGCAAGTGCGACCACGAAACCGACGGCAAGTCCAAGCACAAAACCGACCACGAAGCCGACCACGAAACCAACCGCAAGTGCGACCACGAAACCGACGGTAAGTCCAAGCACAAAACCGACCACGAAGCCGACCACGAAACCAACCGCAAGTGCGACCACGAAACCGACGGTAAGTCCAAGCACAAAACCGACCACGAAGCCGACCACGAAACCGACGGCAAGTCCAAGCACAAAACCGACCGCGACACCAACGACGAGTCCGAGCACGAAACCGACCACATCGCCGTCTGCTGAACCAATTGTATATCCGGGAAAGATATTGACGGTTGGGCAGTATAAGCTGAGTCTGGGATTGACCAAGGCACAGGTACAAGAGGTAGTAGGCTCAAGTGTTTATAGTAAAGCGCCGAGAGGAACATCACCACAGGGCTATGAATCATATACATTTAATCTTGGTGATGATTTTAAGAAAGTGATTGAGGTGCAGTTTAAGAATAATGTTGTTGTGGAAATGTCAACCATCGGCAGCTTTAGCTATGGAGATGATGTACAGTCGGGAAATACCACCTCTGCATTAAGCAGCAAAGGTTTCTCTGATAAAAGCGGAAGTTACAAGTATACACTTTATAGCAAATCCACAGGCAAGGAATATATTGATGTGGTAGTAGATTCCCAGAGAGGCGGGCAGGTTTATGGTGTTCAGATCTTCGATAAAAGTCTGGGATCACTGGATACACTGTTGTACCCGAAAAACTGTACCTATAATTCCGGTGTGAATAAGTATCAGGGGGTATTATCGGCATATTATCTGAATGCATACAGAGCATATCACGGGATATCAGAGGTGATGTATATCAGCAGTGAGGGAGTGGCGCAGAAGCAGAGTGAGTATATGGCATCCATCAATAAGGAAACCTACAATGATGCGAATGGATGGACCTGGCAAAAGAGATTTGAGGTAGAATATGGTGGTGGTGATCCGGAAGATGATGTCACAGCTAAGGATTATGTCAAATTACTGCTTTGTAAAGCAGAGTATACATCTTATGGCAGTCCGGACGCATTTGGGGCAGTAACCTATGCTATTGCAAAGCAGGGGTCCACTACGAACTTCTATAAATACATTCTGATGGATAGTGTGGAGAATAGTGACGGGGATGTATTCACGATTCCGGATGATTATGAACTTTATATAGAATGTGGTTTTGCGAATACATCTAATCAAAAGTATGGTACATTTTCCACATTTGACTTTTATGGCGTTTGATCATAAAGTTATGGTATGAAATATGACTTGATCAGGAGGCATCTATGGGAAAAGAAACCAAAACAAATGCAATGCGTATTTTAGACCGGCAGAAAATTCCGTATCAGCTAAACACCTACGAATGTGGGGAATTCATTGACGGAGTGACGATTGCCGATCAGCTGGGACAAAGCTATGATATGTCCTTCAAGACTTTAGTTATGACAGGAAAAAGCAGACAATATTATGTGTTTGCTCTTCCGGTAGACAAAGAAGTGGATATGAAAAAAGCAGCGAAAGCCGTCGGAGAAAAAAGCGTGGAAATGCTGCCGGTCAAGGATATTAACAAGGTGACCGGTTATATCCGGGGAGGCTGTACCCCCATCGGTATGAAAAAGCAGTTTCCAACGGTGATCCACGAAAGTGCGGCCGGACTGCCGGAGATGATCGTCAGCGGAGGCCGGCTTGGAGAGCAGATCATTCTGAAACCGGAGGATCTGTGTAAAGTCACAGGCGGTAAATTTGCGGACATTATCCGTGACTGACGCACATAGCAAAATAAACAGTATATTCGGAGGCAGCAGATTCTGCCTCCGATTTTGCAGAAAAAGACAACAGGAGATATTCAGATTGTAGTGGAAAGGAAAGGGTGATTATCATGAAGAAAAATTGGAGAAAAGGACTTGCTGTCATTACGGCAGCAGCACTTGTCATTACAACGGCAGTCCTTCCGGGAGGTGCCAGCGCCAAAGGAAAGGTGAAGCTTAACAAAAAGAAGGTGACCATGAAGGTTGGACAAAAGGTGAAGCTGAAGTTAAAGAACACCAAAAAGAAGGTGAAATGGAAATCCTCCAAAAAGAAGATTGCATCCGTTACTGCCAGGGGTGTTGTAAAAGGCAAAAAGAAGGGAACTGCCAAAATTACCGCCAAATGCGGTGGGAAAAAATATGTCTGCAAGGTAACGGTAAAGGGCAGAAATGAAAGCATCGTGGAATCAGGGGCACCGGATGCCTCTGCAGCACCGGGCTCCAGTGCCAAACCATCGGCAAAGCCGGGCTCCAGTGCCAAGCCATCCAATAAGCCGGGAGCCAGCAACAAGCCTGCCACCACAACCTCCCAGCAGGTAAAGCCATCCACGGCAGCAGAGAATACACTGGCTGTAGGAAAGTTTAACATTACCTTAGGAATGACAAAGGCAGAGGTACAGACCGCAATGGGAGCGGGACCGGACAGCACCGGCACTTCTCCGCAGGGAAATGAGTCTTATATTTACAACCCATCCGGAGATTATACCAATTATTTTGAAATGCAGTTTCGGGATGATAAGGTAGTGGAAATGTCAACAATTTCTGCATATTTCCGTTATGCAGATCTGGTTTCCTCCGGGGATTCCGCAGATACACTCACCGGTAATGGATTTGCCAGCATGAGCCGTTTTGATTACGAAGCCGGATACAGTTATGAAAAGGGAAGTGCGTTTGTCAATGCCTTTGTGGATCATCAGGGCGGCGGTGGCGTATATGGTGTCCAGATTTTTGATAAGAGCCTGAATTCCAAGCTGGATAATCTGATCATTCCCAAAAATTGTCAGTACAGCCAGGAAGTGGCGGATACCATGCGTTCGGAAATGAGTGATTTCGTCAGTGCGTTCCGTGTATTTAAGGGAAAAGCGGCAATGGGTCCAAGTGCTGTCGGTATCGCCCAGGTTCAGGCGGCAGAGATGGCGGCTGCCGGAAAGACCCGGCAGAGCAGCGCAGACGGAACGACATGGAAAGACCGTTTTAAAGAATATTATGGAGACTACTACAGAGCGACAGAATTTGTAGGGGACAGCTGTGAAGATGCCTTCAGCTTTGTAGTCTATGCGATTGATACCACAAAGAACAACACAGAAGCGACCTCGATCATTTATAAATATATGACGATGGATCAGGACGAGAATGGAGAACCTCTTGACTTCAGTGTGGAGTGTGGCTTTGGCTATAACACCGGTAACAAACTGATTACATTTGGTGTCATAGATATTTATTGCCTGTAACAGATAAGCGACAGGAAAGAGAAATGATTTGGAAGGGACAGAAAATATGCAGGGAAGAGCGCATGGAAATGGCCTGAAACGCCAGACAGATAATAAATTTCTCAACATGTATGAAGTGGATGCCGTCCGGAGGGACGGTGTCCACTTCCCATATTATGTTGCAACAAGAAGAGAGCCGGGGGATCTGATGTATGAGACCGGCAGGCTTCGGGCGGACGGAGTGGTGATCTATCCGGTTTACCGCCGTGATCCGGAAAAGCTGGTGATCCTGCGCCAGTTTCGTTATCCGGTCAACGATTATATGTATGAGGTGCCGGCAGGACTTGTAGATCCGGGAGAAGATCCCATGGAAGCAGCAGCCCGTGAACTGAAAGAGGAGACAGGATTTACTTTTACTCCCTATCAGGACTATGATCCGTCACTTCTTCGTCCTTTTATACAGAGCCAGGGAATGTCAGATGAATGTGATGTGACGGTATTTGGATATGCGGATGGGGATATGGACAGGAGAGCCCCGGAGGCAACAGAAGACATTCAGGTGATCCTGGCGGATAAGCAGGAAATACGAAGAATACTGCGGGAGGAGCTTGTATCCCTCCGGGCAGCATATCTGTTTACTGCATTTTTAAGAAGTGATCCGCAGAATCCCTTTGAATTTCTGAATATATAAGTTGTGCCGAACGAAAATGTTTAATGTAAGTGGTTTTTTATGACATTTTACCGAAAATCCCCACATTATGTGGGTTAGGACACATTCTCATCACAAAATGTAGTCAAATATGACAACAAAAATAAAAAAATCAAAAAAATACTTGTATAATTTGCTGACATGTGTTATAGTGGTCTTACGGAAAAAGTTGAGGGAACGTTCCTAAACAACGTAATCATTTTCGTAAGGATGGTTACATTTTAAGAATGGTGATACCATGATATTTCTGCTGTGGGTGCAGCATAAATATAAAGCAAACAATTTAATTTAGAGGAGGCTTTTTATGAGAAAGAAAGTATTAAGTGTACTTCTGTGTACAGCAATGGCTGCAACAATGTTAACAGGCTGCGGCGGTTCTGCAGACGACACAAACAAGAAGGGAACAGACAATAATGCAACAAGTGGTGCTTCAAGCGCAACATCCGAGAAGAAATCTACAGCTCAGGTTTCTGACGGTGGTAAAGTTCTTAACATTCGTTGTTGGAACGATGAGTTCAAGAGCCGTATCGAGGATCACTATCCAGGATATAAGAAGACTGGTAAGTGGAAAGGTAAGATCGGCGATGTAGAGGTTAAGTGGACAATGGTTGCTAACGAGGGTAACGCTTATCAGGACGCTTTGGATCAGGCACTTCTGAACCAGGCAGACGCTAAGGCTGATGATAAGGTTGATATGTTCCTTGTTGAGGCTGATTACGCACTGAAGTATGTAAACTCAGATTACACAGTAGACGTTGTAAACGATCTTGGTGTTTCTGAGGATTCACTTTCAAACCAGTACAAGTACACACAGGATATCGTAAGAGATGCTGAAGGAAAGCTTAAAGGATCTTCATGGCAGGCTTGCCCGGCTGGTATGATCTACCGTCGTGACATCGCAAAGAAGGTATTCGGAACAGATGAGCCTGATAAGATTCAGGAAATCTTCTCTGACTGGGATGCTTTCAAAGAGGCAGCTGCTAAGCTGAAAGATAAAGGATATCTTGCAACAGCATCTGTAAACGATGCATATCGTGTATTCTCTAACAACGTAACATCTAAGTGGGTAGAGGATGGCAAGATCAACATTGATGAGAACATCAAGACTTGGGTTGATATGTCCAAGGAAATGGTTGATAACAAAGAGACAGCTACATATGATCTTTGGTCTTCTGACTGGAGCAAGGGCTTCATGAAGAGTGGTAACGTATTTGCTTACTTTGGACCAGCTTGGTTCTTCAACTTCTCAATGAGCGCTGATAAGAAGGGCTCTGTTGGTATCGATGGCGGATGGGCTCTCTGTAAGGGACCTCAGAGCTTCTATTGGGGCGGTACTTGGATCTGTGGTGCAAACGGCACAGATAACTCTTCTCTTGTAAAGGATATCATCGAGAAGATGACAACAGATGAGTCAATCATGACAGACATCGTTAAGAAAGATAACGATTTCGCAAACAACAAGTCTGCAATGGATACTCTTTCTAAGGATAAGAGCTTCAAGAACACAATCCTTGGAGGACAGAATCCACTTCCAATCTTCTGTGACGGTATTGAGAGCATCGACCTCAGCAACCTGTCATCTTATGATCAGGGATGTAACGAGGAGTTCCAGAAGGCTATGAAGGATTACTTCGATGGCAACGCTGATTATGATGCAGCTCTGGATCAGTTCTATCAGTCAGTTGAGACTAAGTACCCTGACCTTACACACTAATAGCTCGGGCGTATAAAATGTAACATGAATCTGGATGTGCCTGCTTACGGACGTAGGCAGGCACATTTTATACCTAAAAAAGGAGAGAAAAAGAAATGAGCACATCTCCAAAGAGACGAGGAAAAGTTGAAAAACACAATAAATGGGGTTACATTTTCCTGATTCCGTTTGTTGTTGTGTATGTTATTTTCCAGCTGATTCCTTTGATTAGTACCGTCTATAACAGTTTTTATGAAAACTATCGTTCCGGTTTGATTCAGGTCGGACCGAACTTCGTAGGGATGGATAACTACAAGGAATTGTTTGCCGGAGGATACTTCTGGTTGTATTTAAGAAATACCTTAATTATGTGGGTACTTGGATTTGTTCCACAGATTATCGTATCATTGATCTTGGGAGCATGGTTCTCCGATATGAGACTGAATATTAAAGGCTCCCGTTTCTTCAAGACAGTCATTTATCTGCCAAACCTGATCATGGCATCCGCATTTGCAATGCTGTTCTTCGCATTATTTGCAGATACAGGCCCTGTAAATGCTATGCTGACAGGCGCTGGTTTGCTGAAAGAGCCATTCCACTTCTTATCAAATAAATGGAGTGCAAGAGGTCTGGTTGCTTTCATGAACTTCCTGATGTGGTTTGGTAATACAACAATCCTGTTGATGGCAGGTATGATGGGTATTGATCCATCACTGTTTGAGGCTGCCGAGGTGGATGGAGCAACATCCACACAGGTATTCTGGCAGATTACTATGCCGCTGTTAAGACCGATTATGGTTTACGTTTTAGTTACTTCCTTGATTGGTGGTTTGCAGATGTTCGATGTTCCACAGATCTTAACAAACGGAACTGGTCAGCCGACTCAGACCACAATGACACTGATCATGTACTTGAACAAGCACCTGTTTAGTAAGAACTACGGTATGGGTGGCGCATTGTCCGTTGTAATGTTTATTATCACGGGTATCCTGAGCTTGATCGTGTTTAAGGCATTTGCACAGAAAAAGGAGGATTAACGATGGCGAATTCAAGAACACCAAGTGATGAGATTACAAAAGAGGGATTTGGCATTCATGCACGTCGCGCGATTGCATACATCTTTCTGATCATTATCACGATTTTATGTTTGTTCTGGTTTTATGTACTTTTCGTAAATGCTACCAGAACACATAGTGAGATTCAGTTAGGTTTCCATGCACTTCCGGGTACAAACTTTGCTAAGAACTTTTACAATACGATTATCAATGGTTCTCAGCCGGTTTGGAACGGTTTGATCAACAGCGTTATCATTGCTGCACTGAGTGCTGTATTAACAACATATTTTTCAACAATGACGGCATATGCACTTCATGTGTATACCTTTAAATTGAAAAAAGTTATGCATACTTTCATCCTGATGATCATGATGATCCCGACTCAGGTTACCGCTCTTGGTTTCCTGCAGCTGATCATGAAGATGAACTTGATGAACAGTTTTATTCCATTGATAGTACCGGCTGTGGCTTCACCGGTAACATATTTCTACATGAAGCAGTATATGGAATCATCACTGCCGATTGAGATTATTGAAGCATCCCGTATTGATGGTGCCGGCGAGTTCCGTACCTTCAATCAGATGATCCTTCCAATTATGAAGCCGGCAATTGCAGTACAGGCAATCTTCGCATTTGTAACAAGCTGGAACAACTACTTCATTCCATCCTTGATCTTAACGGATGACAAGAAAAAGACACTTCCGGTATTGATTGCCAACTTACGTAGTGCAGACTTTTTGAAGTTTGATATGGGTCAGGTTTACATGATGATCGCGTTTTCTATATTCCCGGTTATCCTTGTTTATCTGATACTTTCAAAACATATTGTACAGGGTGTTGCATTGGGAAGCGTAAAGGGCTGATGCCCTCTGTGCCCCGGATAGTAATATCCGGCAGGACCTGATAGTACAATGATCCTCTCTTTCTCATTGTATATGGGGCTGTCTGACAGGAAACTGTCGGGCAGCCCTTTTGGGTTGCCCAAAAATTGTTTGTGTGGTATGCTAAAAAGGAATAGTACATGATTGGGGAGGTAATTATGCATCATTTATGGAAGAAAGGACTGGCGCTTGCGCTGATATTCTGTGTTTCCGTCAGTGGAGTGGGATGTTCTGGGAATAAAAAAGATAAAAAGAAGGAGCCGGCAGCGACGGAAGATGTGTCGTCAGAAAAGGCAACAGAACTGCCAAAGGTTGAGGCAGGAGGCAAGGGAAAGGATAAGTCGGATGTGCCTCTTGTGGTGGCATGTGATGCCTTCGAGAAGCAATTCAATCCATTTTCAGATAAAAATAAAGCGGATCAAAAAGCGGTCAATCTGACGCAGCTCCATCTTTTAACTTTTGACAGGGAAGGGGCTGTGGTAAAGCATGCGATTCAAGGAGAGAAACGTCGTTTTAATGGAGAGACTTTTTATTATGAGGGTCCTGCCAATATAAAGATTCGTCGTGATCACGATGAAGATACCACATCTTATATCATTACATTGAGGAAGGATCTGACCTTTAGCGACGGATCTCCGGTGACAGTGGATGATGTGATCTTTTCTATGTATGCGTTTGCAGATAGCAGCTATCAGGGGGCGGAGACCTTTGGACAGCTTCCGATTATTGGTCTGGAAAAATACCGCGGTACTTCCGGAAAGGACAAGGGAAAAAGTGCTCTGGATATCGATGGGATTGAAAAGATGACAGATTATAAAGTGAAGGTGACGGTCAGGGGATATGACCGCGATGCCCTTACGGCGTTAAATATTCCGGTCTGTTCCCTGCAGTTTTATGGAAACAAGAAAGAATTTAATGTGCTGGCAGGAAGCTTTGGATTTAAAAAGGGAGATATTTCCAGCCTGGTCAAAAAGAAAAATGCACCGTTTGGTGCAGGACCGTATCAGTATATTAAATATGAAAAGGGCATTGTATATTACGAGGCCAATGAGAAGTATTACCGTGGATGTCCGGAAACGGCATTTGTCCAGTTGAAGGAGGTAGCGGGATCATCTGACGTGCAGAAGCTGGAGGCATTGACCAATGGCGATTTCGATGTCGTGGATATGAGTGCATCCAACAGTGTTATAGATATCATCACAGAGGAGAATTCCAGCGGTAAGCTCACAGGACGGGTATATGGCGGTAAGCTGTGGGATGGAGATTATTATCATTATATTGGTATGAATGCAGAGAAAGTGTGCGTGGACGGAAAAGCGGACAGTACACGTTCAAAAAATATGCGAAAAGCCTTTGCGGTATTATTTAGCTGTAACAGAAGCAATATGGTAGAGCTGAGTCAGAAGGGAGCCGCAGTAATTGACTATCCTGCGTCCCAGATATCCTGGTCTGTGCCACAGGCAGAGGATGAAGAGTATGAGCAGGCATATAACAAAGATGTGGATGGTAATGTGGTCTATAATAGCAATATGAGCGTAGACGAGCGTGCTCAAGCGGCATGTAAAGTAGCTTTGGGATATTTGAAAAAGGCTGGATTTAAGGTTAAAAAGGGCGTAATAACAGAGATTCCGGAAAATACACGAAAGAAATATATTATTTACATTCCAAGTGATGCACAGCAGCAGGGTATGCTTACGATTGCCAGAAATGCCCGGAAGCTGTTTAAACAGCTTGGCTTAAAGCTGGAGCTGAAAGAAGGCTGCAGTCAGAAGAAGCTTGAAAAGCATTTGCAGCAGGGAACGGCACAGATCTGGTGTGGCAAGGCAGAGACGTCAGTTAATGGAGATATGTATGCAATGTATCACAGCCACCTACAAAAGGATAAAACGGCAGGAAGCCGGAATTATTTCCGGATTCAGGACAGTGATCTGGATGATTATATTGAGGATAGTATGAAAGCGGTAAAGCTGAAAAAAAGCATCTCTCTCTATGCGCAGAGTTATGATAAAATCCTTGACTGGGCGGTAGAAGTCCCGGTATACCAGGAACGTAATCTGACCGTATTCAGTACGGCAAGAGTGAATCTGGAGACGATTGCACAGGATATCAGTCCGTATTATGACTGGATGCAGGATATCCAGCTGGTAGAGATGAAGTAGTGAAGGCAAGCCGGGAAATGGCAGAATCGCTGGGCAAAACGCAGGTTTTGCCCTTTTTTATGCTCTTAGAAAATATCGGTTGTTATTTTAACAGATAGCTGTACACCATAATAAAGTGACAGAGACTGCCCCCCATAACAAAAAGGTGGAAGATCTCATGGCCGCCAAAGCCCGGATGCAGCCGGTTAAATACAGGAAGTTTTAAGGCATAGATCACACCGCCGATCGTATAAATAACGCCTCCTGCAAACAGCCAGAAGAATGCCTGAGGGGACATGTAGTGATAAATACTGCGGATTGCAAAAATACAAAGCCACCCCATAGCGATGTAAATGGTGGAGTTGAGCCATTTTGGAGAATCAACCCAGACCGCCGTAAGGAATAAACCGGCCAGAGCAAGTCCCCAGACAATCAGGCATAAAGGTGTACCGATAGACGATGGCAGAACCAGCATACAGACCGGAGTGTAGCTTCCGGCGATCAAAAAGTAGATCATGATATGATCCAGCTTTTTCAGCAGAAGTGTTGCTCTGTCGTTAGTTATGACAGCATGGTAGAAGGTACTGGCACCGTAAAGCAGAATCATGCTGATAATAAATAAGAGACTGGAAACAATACTTTTGATCTGACCGGTCTGCGCAGCCCTCTCTAATAAAAATGGTGCTGCAGAGACAGCGGCGACCATTCCAATAAAATGGGTGATAGCGCTGGCTGGGTCTTTTAAGCGGAATGTTGTATGGGATACAGCCGGAGATTGTGAAATAGCCGTTGATCCCGGATAGGATTGTGAATTTGTAAGTGTAGTCATAATATCCCTCCGTTCTATTAAATTATCCATGTAATGGAAAACGGTTTGCAAATACATTACACATAGTATTGAAAACTACTTTATGAAGTATAATATACATCCTTTTCGGGATTTATGCAAGTAGTTTTTTCCTTGTGTGGAAAAAGAACTGTTTATACAGATATTTACAACAATATAGTAGAAATGTTATGATGAGAGAAAATTCTTACAGGAAATAAAATAAGAAAGCGGGGAAATAAGGATGGAACTTCATGTTGGTGATGTGATCAAAATGAAAAAACAGCATCCATGTGGAGAAAATCGCTGGAAGCTGGTGCGGGTTGGTATGGACATAAAAATGGAATGTATGGGATGCGGACATCGTGTTATGTTGCCGCGAAAGCAGGTAGAAAAGGGCTTTCGAAGCTTTCTTGAAAAAAAAGATGAAAAAAATTAAAAAAAATCAAAAAAAAGTGTTGACATTTTGAGTCGAGTATAATATACTCTTACTTGCGTCACGGAAATGACTTAAAACTTTTCGGGGTGTGGCACAGTTTGGCTAGTGTACCTGATTTGGGATCAGGGGGTCGCAGGTTCGAATCCTGTCACCCCGATTGTGACGCAAGTTATAAATTTAATATAGGGAAGTTGATTTTGGGCTTTCCAATTTATGCGGGTGTAGTTCAATGGTAGAACACCAGCCTTCCAAGCTGGATACGTGGGTTCGATTCCCATCACCCGCTCTTTGTGCTAGTAGCTCAGTTGGATAGAGCAACGGCCTTCTAAGCCGTTTGTCGGGGGTTCGAATCCCTTCTGGCACGTTGATCAGAGAGGATGCTGTTGCAGATATCTCTGATTTTGTTAAGTAAGCAGCTTTTCGTACCAGCGAAAAGTTCGCCACATTATATTTATGGTGGGTATAGCGCAGCTGGTTAGCGCGCCAGATTGTGGCTCTGGAGGCCCTGGGTTCGAATCCCAGTATCC
>ERZ1673743.588-NODE-588-length-52889-cov-113.203278_pt1 | contig 52889 bp, 42 predicted proteins | sample MGYA00580197_ERZ1673743 | MGnify/ENA primary metagenome ERZ1673743 (study PRJEB41218, sample SAMN15661795) | gut metagenome | host: Homo sapiens | place: Canada: London | collected 2015-08-20/2019-03-30 | study: EMG produced TPA metagenomics assembly of...
ATTAACATCAAAATTTGATGTTATTCGTTATTCGTTACGATCGTTACGACTTACTGGCATCCTTTCACTGCATAGTTCGGATAAAAGTGCCCATTAACCGATCCAAAAGAACTTACCATCAATCAGTATTCTCCGGTGCCATTACAATGAGTGCATTTTTTATGATAATGACCGCTGACGACGTGTTTTCCACACTCTTCGCACCATGGTTGATTATCAATTCCGTAATTTGCGGTATATTCCACTGTTGATCCGCGGCCACCGCAAAATCCGCATTTTTTCTTGGTATTATTTTGAGTTTCTTTCCCTCCTTCCTCAAAACTTTCGGAATAATTTTCTGAAACATTGGTGCCACTTGAACTATAACCAGACGGGGTGGCATTCCGACTGGATTTAACGACTTTATTATTTACAGCTATTTGCAATCCCGTCATGGCTAATCCAAAAATAGCCATGCCTATCTGAGCGTTTCTCTCTTCCTTTAGACCTTGATAATACTCAGCTTTTTCAATCAGGTCGATTGCACGATCTCTTACTCTTTCACTTGGATTGTTGTCGAGAGCCATATTAAAATCGGCAATAGCATCACTGTATTTACTGTCATTATAGTAAGATACACCACGATTGAAATATAATGAGGGGGAGGGGGATAAATTCAAAGCACTGCTGTAGAATTTAGCCGCATCCTTATATTTTCCCGTTTCAAATGCTGCATCCGCAAGGTCAATAAACTCATCTCGTTTTACATCCTGCTGATTATCTGAGAGTAATTTGCCGGACAAATCGAAGATACATTCTCGTTTGCCAGCTTTCCCAGTAAAAAGTTTTTTACTGTGATCGAAAGTTAAAATCTCAAACGTTTCAGGATTTATGAACATGTTACCCTCGGTATCACATGCGCCAACATACCCATTACTAACAAAGAAAAATGGTATGTCACCGAAGTCGCTTGGGGTAATTTTAGAAAATTGGGGATCAATGATAAGTTTGCCGTTACAGTCCAATAAACCCATTTTTCCTTCCCTTACCACTCCGAAATATAGCCCGAATTTTGTGTTGAATATCTGTATTGAATTCCACTCAGGCTGTACCAACAACCGATCATCTAAAGTCTTGACTCCATACAGACGACTGTTTTCTGAGAAACAAATGAGCGTGTCAGTACATGCATCATGCTCTATGAATTTTGGTATTACATATTTGTGCTTAGCCGGAAAGAAAATCTTGCCGTTGTAACCGTAGAGTGCCTGCTTGTTGTCGATACTCATAGCTATTATATAATCATCCATCGCTCCAAAAGAAAGATATTTCTCAGAAGCAGGTATCACTTCGTTTCCTTTTGTATCAAAGATGCCCATATATTGTTTGTCTCTGACAATGATAGATTTGTTAGCCACTCCTGCAATCCAATCATATTTAGGCTCTATAATAACCTTACCTGAAGCATCGCGGAGATAATATTTGTTTTTAGTGTCGCGCCAAAGTGTAAAAGTCAAGTCGCCCACTGGGAAAGTTTGCAGCTTAGTATTTTTAGGCTTAGACATTGGAGTAATAAAATTACCGTTGATGTCTATTTCTCCGGTAGCATTTCCATCGGTTACCTCAAAAACCAGATTCTTGCCGTCACTTTTCGGGATGGTTGTGTAATGATCAGTATGCAATATCTCTTTGCCTTTGGCATCAAAAACGCTGCTGCCTCCGCCGTATACAATCCCAAAGAAGTAGACTTTTCCTCCAACTTTCTGACGTCCGATGGCATGATATTTACCCAAAGGAATGATAATATTACCTTTCATATCGGCAATGCCTTGGAATCCGTCTTTAAAAATTGAAAAATTGTAACCGGAATCCGCATCGCCAATTACATTAATAGCAGTAAAACCTTCTTCAAGCAAGACATTTCCGTTATTGTCAAGCGCTCCGTATCCGTCTCCTACCACAATGAAAGGAGAATTCTTCATGCCGGAAACCTGAAAGACAACTGTATAGCGAATGGGAGGGAATACTACTTTACCGGAAGATGTATACTGACCAATATTTCCAGATATGTCCTTGACACTAAAGTAGCCGTTTTCAAAATTTATGTAAAAAAACTTTGGCGCTATCAACACTTTCCCTTTGGAATTTTTTGCACCCCAATAACCGTGCTGAGTGAATGGTATCCATTGAAACCCACTGGATTCATCGGTTCGCATAGGATAATCATTGGCATAAGATTTCAAAGACACCATATACACAAATATTAAAAACAATTTTGGTATGATCTTCATTTAGGCTACTAAATTAAAGTGAGACAAATTTGATTATTTGAGAGTAATATCTGTGGCAACCCAATTGCCATCGGCTTTCTGGTAATGCATCACTCCTTTGTTAAGCACTACTTCTTTGTATATAGGCGCAAGAATTTCGTTACCGGACACGTCACAAGCTCCAACATTACCATCTTTATACACTTTGAAATATGGGCCTAAGAATGGGGGATCAATTTTCGTGTATTTTCGGCTTATTGGAATAAGATTATTGCCTTCAATATCATAAACGCTATAGAATTCGCCCTTCTTGGCAAATAAATAATTATTGTCATGGAAGTCTACATTCTCATATCCCATATCTACCGGCACTATCTCTTTACCGTAAGGATTACATGCTCCTTTAGAACCATTTTTTACAATAGTATAGCCTAACTGACCTTGCGATGCGATGCTTGTATATCCTCTTTCAGGTGAGATAATTTCTTTACCATCGGGTGTACAGACTCCTTCAGATTTTCCAATTTTAACCAATATATGATTTAATACAGGGTATGCATATGTGTATTTGTCAGGAGGGATTACTTCATTTCCATCCATATCACATATGCCCTCAAAATCTCCTTTTTTCACATAGTAATGACGAGCAGAACCGAAATTATCGGAAATCCCAGCTGAAGTATATCCGCGTTCTTTAGAAATTAGCAGTTCGCCACCGGAATCATATAAACTTATTCTTCCAAGAGAATCTTTGGCTGAATAATATTGACCGATTTTCTTATCTGGATGTGGCACTATAAAAACATAGCCCAAGTCAGGAGATATGATCTCCTCGCCATACTGAAGATAAACTCCTTCAGTCTTACCTTTTTTCCCGAAAAAGCAATTTTTACTGTATCGAACTCTGGTTAAACCAGCCTCAAAAGGTATAATATATTCACCGTTTAGATTCTTGACTGCGACACAAGTTTTACCATCTACAGATTTACGAGTAACCTTTATCCAGCTAAAGCCACCAGAATTATACTTGGATTCAGTTTCAGTTAGACATGATATTTCTGACTGTTTTGAATCATTTCTGTTATCGAGAGCGTACCCGCATAAACTTGAAGGAAGCAGAGTTAAAAAGGTTATATAAAAAGAGATTCTGAACATATTATGATGAATTAAGGTTTGATTTTTGATATCTTTTAGCACAGCAATGTTAGTTGCCAGCTACGCAAAGATAGGTGTTTTCTTCGAGATTTTTCGTACTTTTGCAACATTAATCGCGAAAATATGAATGTAAGAATCGACCCTGCATGGCGCGAAGCGCTCGCCGCCGAATGGGACAAGCCTTATTTCAAGGCGCTGACCGACTTCGTAAGGCAGGAATACCGCACCCACCAGTGCTTCCCGCCCGCCTCAAAAATCTTCGCGGCGTTCGACGCCTGTCCGTTCGACAAAGTCAAGGTGGTGATTCTCGGGCAGGATCCCTACCACGACGTCGGGCAGGCCAACGGACTTTCCTTTTCGGTCAATTCCGGTACGCCGCTGCCGCGCTCGCTCGTGAATATTTTCCGCGAGCTGCACGACGACACCGGCTGCCCGATGCCTGTCGACGGCGACCTCTCCCGTTGGGCGCGCCAGGGTGTGCTCATGCTCAACTCCACCCTCACTGTGGAGGCGCACCGTCCCACCTCCCACAACGGCCGCGGCTGGGAGGAGTTTACCGACGAGGTGATCATGCGGCTCGCCAACGACCGCAAGAACCTCGTGTTCATACTCTGGGGATCATATGCCGCCCGCAAGGGCGCCTTCATCGACCGCTCGCGCCATTGCATCATAACCTCGCCCCATCCGTCGCCGCTGAGCGCGTCGCGGGGATTTTTCGGCAGCCGCCCCTTCTCGAAGGCGAATGAATATCTCGTGGCGCACGGACAGACCCCGATTGAATGGTAAAAACAACAGCAAATATGGTAACTCTTGAAAAACGTATAGACCGTGCGCGCCGGCTGCGCAAAGACGGTTATAACTGCGCCCAGTGCGTGATTATGGTATTCGACGACATTACCCCGCTCGACGCCGACAGCCTCGCTCCCGTGGCAGCCGGTTTCGGCACCGGCATAGGCGGCATGCGCGAAGTATGCGGAGCCATTTCGGGCATGGCGATGATTACCGGCATGACATCCTACACCGGGTCCGCCGGAAAGCCCGCGCTCTATGGCATTGTCCGCGCCGACAGCGAGAAATTCGCCGCCATAAACGGATCGATGATCTGCCGCGAGCTTAAAAAGCCCGGCGCAAAACCGTGTATCGACCTCATAATCGACGCCATAACCATCCTCCACAACCGCCTTACACCCGAATCGTGAGAATCCTCTTTGCTCTCCTCGCCGTTCTCCTCGCCGCACTGCCGCTGCGGGCTGAAAGACTCCGATCGCTCAAGGTCGAGGTGGCCGACAATCCGTTTGCTCCTCCCGTCATTGCCCTCGACAATCCGCAGGACCGCATAGTGATTTCCTTCGACGAACTTTCGGAGGATCGAAGCTACCTGCGCTACGAACTCATACACTGCGATGCGCTCTGGCGTCCCGAGGGACTCGTGGATTCGGAATTTCTCGACGGTTTCAACATGGGAGAGGTCGAAGATTTCAGCTACTCGCAGGCCACTCTCGTACACTACGTCCATTACCGCATCACACTCCCCAACGAGCAGGTGAGATTCACCGCCTCGGGCAACTATATCGTCAGGGTATATCCCGAGGATGACCCGGAGGAAACCCTTCTCGAAGCCCGGCTGAGCGTCTGCGACTTCTCCATGCGCGCCGGAGCCGAAGTCACCTCACGCACCGACATCGACACCAATGCCGCCCACCAGCAGGTGAACGTGACGGTCGACACCCGTCAGACGCACCTCCGCGACCCATACAACGACCTGAAAGTTGTGGTCAGCCAGAACGGACGCCGCGACAACGAAGTCGTGATTTCACAGCCAATGCGAGTGGCAGGCGAAAAGCTTTATTTCGAACATCTGCGCCCGCTCATTTTCAGCGCCGGCAACGAATACCGGCGCTTCGAAACGTCGTCAACCCGATTCCCCGGAATGGGCGTCGAAGAGGTAATGTTCGCAAATCCGGTCTACAACATGAGGCTTTATACCGATATCCCGCGCTGCGGCTCGCAGTATCTCTACGACCAGACGCAACACGGACGCTTCTTCGTGCGCGAGTATGACTCAGCCGATTCCGACACCGAAGCTGACTACGTGCTCACCCACTTCCGGCTCGAGATGCCCGAAATCAGCGGCTCCGACATATTCCTCGACGGCGATTTCACCGGCCGGCGTTTTGACCCCGCCTCGCGCATGGTCTACAACCGCGCCTCGGGCGCCTACGAGGCATCGGTGCTCCTGAAGCAGGGCGCCTACAACTATCAGTATCTCGCCGTGCCCTCCGGATCGGAGCAGGGTTCTACCGGCCCGGTGGAGGGAGACTTCTATCAGACAGTCAACGAATATACCGTTAAGGTCTACTATCGTCCGCCGGGTGGCCGCTACGACCGGCTCGTGGCAGTAACCACCGCTTACTCAGGAGAATAACAATGGAAGAAACCGAAGAAACGATAATGCTACAGATAAAAGATACACTCGTGTCGCTCGACCTCGCCGAACAGTTTTTCTGCTGCGACATCTCGCAGTGCCTCGGACAATGCTGCATCGACGGCGATGCCGGAGCGCCGATAACAGAAGAGGAGCGCGACAAACTCAACGCCATCCTTCCCGAAATCGAGAAGGATCTCCTGCCCCGCGCCGTAGAAAAAATCAGGGAGGAGGGCACGAGTTACACTGACCCCGACGGCGACCTCGTGACGCAGATAGTCGACGGTCAGAACTGCATCTACACCTGCTATGCACCCGGCGGCGTATGTATGTGTGCCGTGGAAAAAGCCTGCAACGAAGGGCGCACCGGCGGCTTCCGCAAACCGGCCTCCTGCGCGCTCTATCCGGTACGCCTCACAAAGTATCCCACCTTCACCGCCGTAAACTACCACCGCTGGAAAATCTGCCGGAGCGCAGAGCAGAACGGCAAGCGCCTCGGCATCAGGCTATACCAGTTTCTCCGCGGCCCTCTCACCGATTATTTCAGCAAGGAATGGTACGACGAACTCTGCCAGGCCTGCGAGGCATACCTGGAGGAATACGGCGACACGAACGCCTGACACTCAGGCTCCCGCACAGATGCCCCTAACATTAAACTGATACCGACATTGCGCTGAAATCACCGCAATGCGATTCTCCATATTATTTCGTATAAAAGGGGCGATATAAAATACAATAGTTAAAAATGGGCTGATATCCTTTGAGAAAGCAAAAACTCATGTCCCAGATTTTTGAGTCTATCCACAGTCTTGGATAGTTGTAAAGCCACGAAAATGCGACATAGAAGTTTCTAACTGTAGCTTATATGCATCACGTTAGGCGCGCATTTGTGTCAACCGCATCTCTCTTTTCATCGAATGCTCTGCTGATGTTTCCTGCTTTTCAAAAGCAAAGCTCGCAATTAAGATTATAATTTTTCACAATTTTTTCATAAATAGCTCATAAATTAATCAATTCAGTTTAAACTATTTTAATTTTGTCATTGTTATTTTATTGTTAAGCTTAACAAATTAATACTTTTTAATTCATTTCTATTCACTTTTAACATGAATCGCCTTTTTTTAATTGCATTTTGTTGCACATCGATAACATCACTTACAATTTTAAGTTGTACCGACGAGAATAGCCCCGACATCACTTCAAATTCTAACAATGTAAAGGATCTATACGAAGATATGAGCGCTATTCCCACATCGTCCATTCTCTCAGATCTAAAAAACGACAGCCGATCCGGTATATTGGATGGATCCATTCCTACGTTTTCTCAGGAAGATTTGACTTATTTATCATCTTTACCTCAGGAGAATTTTAAAAGCTTTCAGAATTCTTTAATTGAAAGAATTGAAGACGAGGGAGGAATGACCAAACTTGAAGAAATTGAAGATGAGAACTATACACGTATATTTTATGCTTTAGACGGCCACGAAGGAATGGATCAGCTGCTTGAGTTTGCCCAATTATATATCGAATCTGATGGAGGTTGGAATTCGATCCAAAATCTTATTCCGGCAGAAATAACAGATGAGCAATCAAAAATCTTCATTGGAATGGCCGTGTATATTGATAAGGTTGGGCGCCCATTGTATTCAGAGATACAAAAAAAATCTGAATTATCGAACGATCGAAAAATATGTAAATTAGACGCTGCTATAAAACTTTCTCTTCTTGGTGTAAATATAAGCGTCGACGTGCTTGTTGATATAATGACAGGCGGTACCGGAGCAATATTCTCAAACTTAGAAGTTGCAGCATTAGGTTTTGAACTCTCCGCCATTTGGCTTGATTATGAAGTTTGCAATAACCGTTGGCATTAAAAATAAAATTATGAAAACGATTAAAAATCCGAGTTTAGGGAAATTAGGTATTGCTTTAATACCCATTCCAATCATGTTGATTTACATAATTGCGACTCACTCCAGACCGTTATGGACCATCATCGTAATGATAGCCTCTACCGTAGTCTACATGGCTCTTGTTACATACTTTTGCATACGCCAGAAATGCTACAGACAGCTCGCTTTAGGTTGGTTCATTTTAATCAGTTGGGTTATTGTGTTCGTGATTCAGTTCTGTTACATCGATAAACTATTTGACAACTTGCCGAATTGAGGTCGTCTATCGCGGTTTCGAAATATCGTGGCTCGATCCGCGACCTCTAAGAGTCCAACCACGGTTTTGAATAGCCGCACACTGCGAATTATGCCGCGTTGTAGTACCTGAATAGCCTGTATCCTCCACGTCGATGGAGTACAGTTTTTTATTAGAATACCGGTAGCTGCCGCTCAGTTCCTGCGTGAAAGAGCGGCAGCATAACGGCCGTAGAGAAAGGACAGAACTCACCCCCAAGCTGCCCTGCAGCGCAGTCTGCGACTACTCCGCTTTCTTATATTAATTCGGAATACGGCGACAAAAACGCCTGACACTCAGGCAGACGGTCAGTTTTCAACGAGGACGCCGGCGGTGTCTGAAAGATCGAGTGTGAAAGCGGGAAGGCTGTTGCGGCGGAAAACGATGTTGCGTGTAGCCGAGGCCTTAAGCTGAGCGCCGGTACAGCCGGTGAATGCGTTATCCTCCACTGTAATTCCCTGATGCACGGTTCCTTCAAAGCGCTTCACCTCAGGAGCGACGCATATCACAGGGCCGGCGCACTGAATGAAGCGGTTGCCGCGGATGGTCACGTCTCTTACCGCTCCCGATTCGTACCAGCTGCGGGCGTCGTCGGCAATCAGCACCGACGGCATAGGCACACGGATAAAATCATTGTCCTCGATCACTACCCTACGCGGAGTTGTTACGAGCACGGCGCGCGTTGGCATGCATTCAAAGCGGCAGCCGCGTATTTCCACTTCGGGATACCACGAGATATTCTCGGCAACAACACCGTCGCGGTTCATGGCGTCCACAATGCCGTCGCCTATAGGGTTGTCGAGCGTAAGCTCCATCTCGTAGTCATCGAGCATCCGGGCACCGGCAACCCGCTCCCTGCCGAGGGTCAGAAGTGTAGCACTGTTGTTGAAAGCCACGCTGTCGCCCGCGGCGAACGCCTCAAATCCGAAAGTCTGCCCGTGCATGAAGCGCACGCGGATTTTTCTGCCGCCGGGATCAACGCCGGTGAGCTTCAGGTGCGTGCCGTGAACGTTGATGTCGTCGTCCTGCGACCCGCGGAAGCGGCAACGTTCCACCGTCAGCTTGCCGCGACATCCCGAAAAATGGAAGAAATCTGCGTAACCGGCATTGGTTCGTCCGGCGGCTGTGTCGGGCACGCAGGCGACGTCGCTGTACGTAAGATTTTCGCTGAACTGCCCGACTATTCCGAAATTTGCCACTGAATGGAGCGTGAGCCGCTCCAGCCTGACGTCTCGGCTGCGGTTGATGAACCCTCCCGCCTCGTAGCGGTAGGAATGACGCATTTGATACGTCATCCCGACGCGGATATCCGGGCGGAATCCGGGATAAAGACGGAGGCGCCCCGGCGAAAGCACCTCGGCACGGCAACCGTCGGTTATTATGGAGCAGCAGCGCGCGGTGGTTCCGGTCTCGGGGTCGTAGAGCTGCGCTATTCCGTTGGTAAACTCCCATCCCTCACCGATCCACCATAGGCGGCCGTCGCGGATCTCGTAGCGGCTGAGAGGATTCACCTCCACAGTGAGCCACGCAAGGCTGTCGGGGGTACCGTCCGAAATGCCTGTCACCGTCATTTCCGGAACCGTGGGGTCGGCGGCACGGACGGTGAGGTCACGGATGGCGATGTTGCCACACGAATCTATGGCCCAGGGGGTCATTTCGCCATGGGTTACGATCGTAGCACCGTTGCCGTTGATAGTCACGTTGCGGAGTCCGCGCAGCAGAATGCCGACATGCTTTGTCGGGTCGACGTTTTCCTCCGCCGAAGTGGTGTTGGAGATATGACGCCGAAGCGGAGTGGCGGAAGTGCGGCTGATATTGTAGACTGCGCCAGGGGTGAGACGGATTTCAACCGGACGGCAATTGCGCTTCGCAGCTTTTTCCACGGCTCTGCGCAACATCGCCGTCGCGTCGCCCCGAGTCGACCCTACAGAAATCACCTCGGGGGTCTGCGCGAAAGCCACAGAGAAAATGGCTATCAGAAACAAGAATAATGCAGACTTTTTCATAATGCGTACTGAATGGTTGTCGCCGGAACCTTTCGCGGCTGACTGACGTTCTTATAGTATGGATGAAATTTTAATATTCGGAGGCATAGGAATAAATGTGGCAGGCGCTCTGTTTCTGATGGCGTATTCTATTAAGTATGCCTATGCCTTTCACAAAGCTAAAAACGACCCTATCGTTACGGCGGCCATGAAGCCGACGTGGCTAAAGAAGCGCAACATAGGGTTCGGGATTATGATCCTCGGGGCTATCATAGCGATTGCCGGTTGCTATATCTGACAGATCACCAGCCTCCGGATGCACCGCCGCCACCGGTGAATCCGCCTCCGAAGCTGCCGCCGGAAAATCCGCCACCGCCACCGCCGGAGCGTCCGCCCATTCCACCGAGTATGGCGCCTACAGCGGCTGCCGCGGCAGGGTCGGGCTTACGGTCGATTCGGAACGTGCGGCGCGTGTGGTTTCCGCAGTTCTTGCAGACGTAAATATCAACGCCGTGCCCTTCGCGCCTTACGGTAGGCGGAACGACAGTCTGCCGCTGCACGAGCGACACGGCGCGGGCACCGCACTGCGGGCATTCAGTATAGTTGCTGTCGCGGTTCACGTAGGGTAAGACCTCGGTTGTGGAACAGTTGGGACAGAGCCACACGTCGTAGTCGATCGAGTTTATTTTTTCCTCGGTGTCCTGCGCCGGGGTGAGATAATCGTTGTCGTGCTCCTCGTCCACGAGCTTCATCTGCGTGCGGCAGTTTGGACAGAGGCGCCTGTGGCGCCGGATGCGCTTCATTTTCCAGACGAGGATAAGATAAGCTACGAGTCCGAGCCCGAGAGTGGCGAACACACCAAAGAGACATACCGACCGGATTGAATCAAGACGCCGGTACCGCTCCACTTCGTCCGTGCGGCGCGAAGCCGCAATCATCCATATGACGGCAACGAGCATTACGGCGGCCACAAATGCGGCAAAGGTCAGATACATGGAGAAGAACTCGCCTGCGGTAAGATCGTTTTCTTTCCCTGCGCGGGAATCGTTGGCATATTCCGACTTGAGTTCACCGGCGAGTTCGGGATCGGAGAGAAGCTGCGAGATCGACTCCACGGCGGCTTCGGTTCCGGCGTCGTAGTCGTCTTCACGGAAATGCGGAGCCATGTCGTTGCGTATTATTCTCCCGGCAAGGATATCGGGCAGCGCTCCCTCGGCACCGTAGCCGGTACGGATGACGGCCTTGCGGTCGCCGCGCGAAATCAGCACCAGCACACCGTTGTCCTTGTCTTTTTTGCCTATTCCCCACTTCTCGAAAAGTGCCGTCGCGAACTCGTCGGGGGTCATGGAGGGGTCGATTTCACCGATAACCACAACCACGACCTCGGCGGAGGTCGACTGCCAGAGCGACGCGAGGCGGGAGTCGATTCGGCTCACGGCTTCGGGCGACAGCACACCGTCGGGATTCGACACGTAGCGGGAACGATCGGCCACATGGACGTTCGGCACCTCGTCGACGGTAACGGCATGCGCCGCCACGCAGGAGAACATGAGAATGAGCAGATATATGATACGTTTCATCAGTTGTTGATTTTGAGGCTCATGCCGTTGAGTTTACGATACAGGTCGAGAGCGTATACGTCGGTCATTCCCGAGATATAGTCTACGGCCGCGAGAATTTTACCGTAGAGGTCGGGAGCGCTGACCTCGTACTGCCCGGGCACCTTTGCCAGAAGCAGCTGCGAATAATTCTGGTCGGGGTTAAGCACGGCGTGGATCACGGTTTCCATCAGGAAAGAGATGATGCGGGTACCGGCGAGTTCGATGTCGACCACATCGGGCGCGCAATACAGCTTGCCCCACGACAGTTCCTCGCACCGGCGGTAGGCCCGGCGGATTTCCTCCGGGATACTGTCGATGAGGGTCGGGCGGAAATCGCCCGCAAGAATAGCCTCCTCGTTCGCCACGAAAGCATCGGAACAGGAATTTACGAGAAGTCCGATGATGCTCGAGCGCAGGTAGCCGATCTTTTCGTTGGGATCGTCGACGGTATCCATCACGCCGACTATATGGTCGCGCCGCTCTCCACTGAAATAACCGAGGAAAAGTTCGAGGACATCGGCGGTTGCGATATGACCGAGCTTGTGGGCGTCTTCAATATCCATTATCTCGTAGCAGATGTCGTCGGCCGCCTCCACTATATAAACCAGCGGGTGGCGTGCAAATTTCACGGGGCCTCCGGGTTCGCCTTTTGAAATCATGCCGAGTTCGGTTGCCACCTTTACGAAATCGGCTGTTTCTGCGGCGAAGAAACCGAACTTCGATTTGTTGCCGGCGAGGGTGGAAGCGTAGGGGTACTTCACGATTGAGGCGAGGGTGGAGTATGTCATTGCGAAACCGCCCGGGCGCCTTCCGTTAAACCGGTGGGTGAGCAGGCGGAAGGCATTTGCGTTGCCGTCGAAATGAATCAGGTCGGCCCATTGCGACGCGGAGAGCCGCTGCTGCAGCGGTCTGCCCGGGCCCTCGCTGAAAAAGGAAGAGATGGCTTTTTCACCGGAATGCCCGAAAGGTGGATTGCCGAGATCATGCGCGAGGCAGGCGGCAGCCACAATCTCGCCAATAGCGTCAAGGCGCGGCGCCCATGGCTCGGCGGCATATTTTTCGCGCAGGCGCGCCGCCACGGTATTGGCCATCGAACGTCCTACACACGCCACCTCGATACTGTGGGTAAGCCTGTTGTGGACGAACACGCTTCCCGGCAGGGGGAAGACCTGCGTCTTGTTCTGCAGGCGCCTGAAAGGAGATGAGAACACGAGCCGGTCGTAGTCGCGCTGAAAATCGCTGCGCGATCCGCTTTTATGGTCGTTGTAGTTCTCAAGACCGAACCGCCTGTCGGAAATCAGGCTGTCCCAGTGCATTTTCTGTAGTTTTTTATCGTCTGTCATATCAGACGCGAAGATACGAAAAATTTCGGGAAGTCTGAACAAACGGTTACTGCTGTTCGCCGGAGCCGACGGACTTTTCCTGACTGGGATGAGTGGCTATGTACTCTATAATGGAGTTGATGGCCGAGGCGGTGAATGCAATGCCGGTAATGAGCACCACGGTACTGTTGAGCGCGCGCAGAGGAGTCAGCATTATGAGGAGTCCGGCCGCAATCATGAGCACGGGAATGATGTAGAAATACCAGGGCAATACAAACGGCCTGGCGATCCAGCCGAGGAACACTATGTGGTATATTCCTCCGAGAATCACCATAGCGGCGAATATGTAGACTATGACCCGTGCGAAAGGTTCGGGGAAGAGGCACATGACCACGCCGAGGGCGATCGCGCCAAAACCGGCAATGACACTCGAGGTGGATTTTCCAGTCTGACTCATGCCGCTGACCAGACTGAACACTCCGGGTATGATGAAGAGCACACCCATGAGAATAACCACCCAGTTAAGAATATCCACCCGCTGGAAAAGGCATATAAGCGTTATGCCGACGGCGAGTACGATAATCGAGATGAAAAGATTGTTTTTCCCGCTCATAATCAGTTGAATTTTAAGTTATGAATAAAACGGCTGAGAGCGGGGTATTGTTCAACCCTCAGGGGAGGTCAGACACACGGCTCTTTCATTTAAAACCACAGATAGCGAATCTAATGAATCCGGAGGTAATATACCCGTCAAACAACGCACTGATAACCTGCGTATTGTACGGACGTGATTCTTCACGTCCACCGCGAAAAGCACGTGTGAATGCATTCTTTTTTCTGTAAAAATGATTATTCACCGTGGACGTGAAGAATCACGTCCGTACATTGACAATCAGTCAGTTATATCAGCATAACGATAAGCATGCCATAGGTTTTTAAATGAAAAAGCCGTGGGTCAGACACGGGCTGTTTGCATGGCCCGGATGGCATTGAGGACGGCCAGAACCATTACGCCGACATCGGCGAAAACGGCGAGCCACATATTGACTATTCCCATCACTCCGAGAATAAGGCAAATACCTTTGATTCCGAGAGCCATAACGATGTTTTCGCGGACAATCCGCAAGCACTTCCGCGAAATGCGGATGGCCTTGCCCACGTCGGTGGGATTGTCGTCCATAAGCACCACGTCGGCCGCCTCGATTGCGGCGTCGCTGCCCATAGCGCCCATTGCTATACCTACGTCGGCGAGCGAAAGAACCGGAGCATCGTTGATGCCGTCGCCCACGTATGCCGTCTTACTGCCCGCGGGCTCTGATCTGATGATAGCCTCGAGACGGCTGACCTTATCGGTTGGAAGAAGTGAGGCATAGACTTCGCTGATTCCGGTTTCCGCGCCTGTCTGACGTGCTATGGAGCCGGTGTCGCCGGTAAGCATGACAATTCTGCCGACTCCCGATTTGCGAAGATCTGCCACGGCCTGCGCGGAAGCGGGCCTGACGACATCGCCGAGCACGATATGACCCAGATACCTGCCTGCCGCCGCCACGTGGACTATTGTTCCTGCAGTATGGCAGAGCGGAGCCTCTATGCCGAGGCGCTCCATCAGTTTTTCGTTGCCAACAGCCACTGCAGTACCGTCGACAACAGCCGTGATACCTTCGCCGCTGATTTCCTTGAGATCCGTAAGGCGGCTGCGGTCCACGGGGCGGCCGTAGGCCTGCAGGAGCGACCGGGCAATCGGGTGGGAGGAGGCTGATTCGGCTACGGCGGCATATTCGAGCATACGCTCCCTGCCGGCGGTGGCATCGCGGTCGGAGGCGTCGTGATACGATTTCACCTCGAAAACTCCCTGCGTGAGCGTGCCGGTTTTGTCGAACACAACGGTCTTAACCTCCGAAAGAGTTTCGAGGATATTGGCGCCTTTCACGAGTATTCCGCACCGGCCCGCGCCCCCTATTCCGGCGAAAAACGAGAGCGGAATGCTGACTACCAGAGCGCAGGGGCAGCTGATGATAAGGAACACGAGCGCACGGTAGACCCACGTTTCAAACGTGGCGAAACTGAAAGGTGCTCCGCTGAAAATAATTTCGCATAGCGGCGGAAGGAGAGCAACGGCAATTGCACTGAGGCAGACAGCGGGGGTGTAGACCCGCGCGAACTTTGTAATGAAATTCTCCGACCGGGATTTACGCGAAGCCGAGTCCTCGACAAGCTCGAGAATTTTCGATACGGTCGATTCGCCAAACGGCTTTGTGGTACGCACTTTCAGGACGCCGGTGAGATTTATGCTGCCGCTGACAACATCGTCGCCTTTTCCAACCTCGCGCGGCAGAGATTCGCCGGTGAGAGCCGAGGTGTTGAGCGAAGAGACTCCGCCGACAACCACGCCGTCGATAGGAACACGCTCGCCGGGCTGCACAACAATCGTCTCGCCCACGGCAACATCGTCGGGATCGGTCTTTACAATCTTTCCGTCTGTCTCAACGTTGGCGTAATCGGGACGGATGTCCATGAGGGCGGCAATGTCGCGGCGGCTTTTTCCCACGGCGTAACTCTGGAAGAATTCGCCGATCTGGTAGAGAAGCATAACGGCGATTGCCTCGAGATAGTCGCCGCTTTTCTCGTAGAAGGCAAGGGCGAAAGCACCGAGGGTGGCGACGGCCATAAGGAAATTTTCGTCGAACACACGGCCGTTGATAATTCCGTGCCATGCTTTGCGCAGGATATCGCCGCCTATAATAAGATATACCGCGAAATACAGGGCAAATCTTACCCAGCCGGAAGGAGGGAATACCAGCAGCGCCGCGGTCATTACTGCGGCGAGGATTATGCGGATGAGTACGTTGCGTTGTTTCTTGGTCATTTGTCAGAGTATTTCGAAATCAGGTTCAATTTTTCTGGCCGCGCGGCGCACTTCTTCAACGACCGCATCGACGTCGGCATCGTCGGCAAAGTCGATTTTCATCTTTTGGGTCATAAAGGAGACAGAAAGCCCGTTTACACCGGCTACCTTCTTAGCGGCATCTTCCACAAGGTTGGCGCAGTTGGCGCAATCTACTTCGATTTTGAATGTTTTTTTCATTGTTGTTTCTGTTTTTCTGACAGTGCAAAATTAAGGGATAATTTATGCAACCGGTTTGCAAAGATTTAGAGGTTGTTAAAAATACCCTATGAGAAGCTGCGGGTCGGCTATACCATCCCGAACCCGCAACAAGTCCTGAGACGGCGCAGTTGCGACCGCGGCAGCAACCAAGTTTCGCGGAGGGCCGTGGCTGTCGCCCGGGTCGAGGCATCGCGGCTCCGCGGCTCGCCTCGTGTGGGGAGTGGCGACACGCTGTCCCACAGCTTCCGCAATGGGTTAAAAAGACATCGCGCCTCTGGCGCTTTCGAATGAATGGGTTGCGCACAAAGGTTTAACCGAAAGAAAATTGTAACTTTGCGGTGAACAATAACCGGAGCCATGACAGATACCGAACAGATATTGGCCGACAAGGGTGTAAAACCCACGGCAAACCGCATACTGGTGATGAAAGCGCTGACGCAGGCATCGCGTCCGCTAAGTCTCGCCGACGTAGAGGAACTTCTGGAGTTCTCGATGGATAAAGCGAGTATTTTCAGAGTTCTGGAACTTTTCGCTGAAAAGGAGGTGGTACACGTGATTGAGGACGGCAGCCGGTCGATAAAATACGAGTTGTGTCACGGTTGCTCGCATCATACCATCTCAGACCAACACGTGCATTTTTATTGCGAACGGTGCCGCGAGACTTTTTGCTTCGAATCAGTGAGTGTGCCTTCCGTGGCCATACCCGATGGATTTAAGCCGCACTCGGTGAATTATATGATAAAGGGTGTATGCAGAAAGTGTAGCGGGCACTAATCGTCGAAGACACAACCGCTGTGGTCGAGCGGCGGGAGACCGAAGCGTGCGCGGAAGCTGTCGTAATAGCGGGGGTCGTCGCGGTCGTAGAGACGGTATCCGCCGGGGCTGTATCGGATTTCTTTCTTCGGCTTCGGAGCAGCGGGAGTTTCAGCGGGTTTTTCAACAGGCTTTTCGGAGTGGAGCCGGCGGTTTTCTTCTTTCGCGGCCTGACGCTCCTGTCGGCGCTTTGCGGCTGCAGCACGAGCCTGCTCGGAGCGGCGGATGGATTTGTCGATCTCTCCGTAGATTTCTCTGAGAAAGGCGTTGGCGGTTTCGTAGCCGCTCTTGACTATACGTTTGCCGTGTTCGAAGTAGTACATCAGGGCGGTCATGATGTTGCCATAATGTTCATAGAGGTATGGCTTCTCCTGCAGCCGGGCCACGACGAGGCCTACGTAGAGGTGGAATGCCTGGTGGGAAATCTTGCAAGGCGCGGTCTTGGCCTTGGCTTCCTGATAAATTGTGGGTTCTTTCATAGTGATAACGGTTAATTTTCCGCAAAGATAATACGGGAAGGGCCGGAGACCATTGCGATAATGTCGCTTTTTTCAAATCGGGGCGATTTTTTTACAGGGGGGGTCGGGTTAAACCCGGTTGAATTGTTAAAAATTCGCGCGCCTTGGCTAACGCCGGTTTCGAGGCTTCGCGCCCTCCGGGGCTCGCCTCGAGTATGTGGGGGTGGCGGTCTGCCCCACGGCTCCGCTTCGCTCCGCGGTGGGTTAAAGAGACATCGCCCTTCCAGGGCTTTAAGGATATTTTTAACAACCGTCTTTGTACATTGACCCGGATTTTGCAGCTGACCGGGTTTATGCGGTTTATGTAATTTTCATCAGACCGTAGCCGAAGTTAAGATGCGGTGGGGTAAAAGCGAAAACCGCCGGGCTATCTGAGATAACCCGACGGTTTTCAAAGTGTCCGAAATGAGACTCGAACTCACACGATCTAATGATCACTACCCCCTCAAAGTAGCGCGTCTACCAATTCCGCCATCCGGACAAGTTTGTCTGTCAAACCACGTTATGTGTTGGTGATAATGATTGAGCGAAAAACGGGACTCGAACCCGCGACCCCAACCTTGGCAAGGTTGTGCTCTACCAACTGAGCTATTTTCGCGAGTAAGTTTTCGCAGCGTCCGACAGACTTAAGAATTTTAATGTTCTCTTTGAGCGAAAAACGGGACTCGAACCCGCGACCCCAACCTTGGCAAGGTTGTGCTCTACCAACTGAGCTATTTTCGCGATTGCGGTGCAAAGGTATGACGATTTTTTGTTCCCTCCAAATATTCCGGAGTATTTTAACTGATTTTAACAATCATTTTATCACCCGAAAGCCGCATAAACAGGGCTATTCGCCTGAGTGTGCACACGTTGGAGCCGCTGGAACCTCCACCCTCTTTTTCTGCCAGAAAAAGGCGAGACATACCTCGCCGGGCGGTTTCCCACGGAAAAAATTTTCGCTACCTTTGCAGTGTTCAATCATACCGCATCACTATCACGATGGAAAAACCTCAGGAAAACTTCAACGACATGCGCATAGACGTCGACGCCGTGTTGCAACGGCGCGCGAAGCGTTACTATAAATACATACCGGGATGGCTGGTGAAATGGCTTGAGCGAACCATCTGTCAGGATGAGATGAACGAGCTTCTGAGGCGGAACAGCCGGCTCGATGGGGTTGATTTCTGCGAGGGAGTGATACGCGATCTCGGAATCACATACGAAATAAGCGGTAACTTCCCGAGCGACGCCGACAGCAGGCCGGTGATCGTGTCGAACCATCCGCTGGGAGCGCTCGACGGGCTTGTGCTCGCCATAGCGGTGAGCCGTGCATACGGGCGCAAGGACGTGAAATTCGTCGTAAACGACCTGCTTCAGGCCGTGAAGCCGTTGCGGTCGATATTCCTGCCGGTCAACAAGTTCGGCCGACAGTCGCGGAGCGCAGCAGAGGATGTCGAGAAGGCATTTGCCTCAGACTGTCCGATAATAATGTTCCCGGCCGGACTGGTGTCGCGGCGGGGAGCCGACGGAAAGATCGCCGACCTGCGGTGGCACAAAATGGCGGTTCAGAAAGCAATATCTTCGGGGCGGAATATAATTCCCGTTCATTTCGGTGGGCGTAATTCAGGTTTTTTTTATAAATTTGCGCATTTAAGAACAGTATTGGGTATAAAGTTCAATATTGAGATGATATTTCTGCCACGCGAAATCTTCAGATGCAAGGGCGCCCACTTCGGCATACGGATAGGCGAACCGGTCGGGGCAGAGTCGCTCAGAGGAGGAACCGACGCCCAAAGCCAGGCAGACGCGCTTCGCGAGGCGGTATATGCGCTTGCCGACAACTAAACAACATACCGAACCATCATGAATCAAAGAGTTATTGACCCGGTAGAAACAGAGCAGATAGAGCGTGAACTCACGCCCGAGCGGCTTCTGCGCACCACCAACAAGGGCAATAATCAGATATACGTGGTAGACGCCCACCACTGCCCCGCGGTAATGCGCGAGATAGGGCGGCTGAGGGAAATAGCCTTCAGAGCCTCGGGAGGAGGCACCGGAAAGGCCTGCGACATAGACGAGTTCGACGTAATGTCGCCGCCATGCCGGCAACTTCTTGTGTGGGATCCGGACTCGAAGCTCATCTTAGGCGGATACCGCTACATAACGGGCCGCGACATGCGCACGGATGCCAGCGGGAAACCGCGCATAGCGATAAGCCACATGTTTGAGTTCTCGCAGGATTTCATCGACAACTATCTGCCCTACACCATCGAACTGGGCCGGTCGTTCGTAAGGCTCGAATATCAGTCGAGCCGGGCAGGAGCCAAGGCGCTCTTCGCCCTCGACAATCTCTGGGACGGACTCGGAGCGCTGACAGTAGTGCATCCCGAGATAAAATACCTTTTCGGAAAGGTGACGATGTATCCGAGCTATTCGGCCGAGTGCCGGAGCATGATTCTGTATTTTCTCCACAAGCATTTTCCCGACCGCGAACGGCTTGTGTGGCCCACGAAGCCTCTCGACATAGAAATCGACACCGAAAGATTCAGGAGGGTGTTTACGGGAGCGACGTTTAAGGACGACTACAAGATACTCAACCACGAGGTGAGGCGCTACGGTGTGAACATTCCGCCGCTGGTAAACGCCTACATGAGCCTGTCGCCCACGATGAAAATGTTTGGCACGGCGATAAACGACGAGTTCGGCGACGTTGAGGAGAGCGGCATACTCCTTGCCGTCGACGAAATATTCGAGGAGAAAAAGCAGCGCCACATAGGCACTTACCTCGAGGGGCGCTTCCCTATTCCTGAAGAGTAAAACAATCAGATCAACCATCAGTCAACCTATATAATTCAACCTTAGAAATGAAAAAAGAGAGAATTCTTGTTACCGGAGGCACCGGCTACATCGGCTCACACACTGTAGTGGAACTCCAGAATGCCGGATATCCGGTGGTAATCATCGACAATCTTTCCAACAGCAGCCGCGACGTGGTGGACGGCATAGAGCGTATCACCGGCCAGCGTCCCGACTTCGTGGAGGGGGACTGCACCGACATCAAAACCCTTGAGAAACTGTTTGCCGACTATCCCGACATCAAAGGAATCATCAACTTTGCCGCGAGCAAGGCTGTAGGCGAGTCGATGCAGAAGCCGATCCTGTATTACCGCAACAACCTCAATACGCTTCTTAACCTGCTCGACCTGATGGGACCGAACGGAGTGAAGGGCATAGTATTCTCGTCGTCGTGCACCGTTTACGGCGAACCCGACGAAAACCCCGTGACCGAAAAAGCGCCCATCAAAAAGGCAACATCGCCCTACGGCAACACAAAGCAGATTTCTGAAGAGATCATCACCGACGTAATCAACGCCGGCGCGCCCTTCAAGAGCGTTATACTCCGCTATTTCAACCCCGTAGGCGCTCATCCGAGCGCAGAAATCGGCGAGCTGCCCAACGGTGTGCCGCAGAACCTCATACCCTATCTTACGCAGACAGCAATGGGAATACGCAAGGAACTGAGTGTGTTTGGCGACGACTACGACACTCCCGACGGCTCGTGCATCCGCGACTACATCAATGTTGTAGATCTCGCCAAAGCCCACGTAATCGCCGTTGAGCGCATGCTCGAGGACAAGAGCGACAAGAAGATTGAAATCTTCAACCTCGGCACCGGCAACGGAGTTTCGGTTCTGGAACTCATCCGTGTGTTTGAGGAGTCGACCGGAGTGAAGGTTCCCCACAAGATAACGGGGCGCCGCGCGGGCGACATCGAGAAAGTATGGGCCGATCCGGCTTTTGCCAACGAGGTGCTCGGCTGGAAAGCCACCTCGACTCTGGCCGACACCATGCGCTCGGCATGGGCCTGGCAGGTGAAACTCCGCGAACGCGGAATCATGTAAGAAACCTAACCCGGATTTATGGAATCCCCGCGCGGGGATTCCATAAATCCTGTCATCAGAGACTCTCTTTCCCGACAGACAAAATGTTGAACATTTCCCGCTGATGCCACGTTATTAAAATACACTTAACATCTATGCTTGAGAGCAAGCGTAATAATAGTTTCAATTATTTATATCATCAATCACCTAATTACCCCTATAGAAATGAAAAAGGTTCTTTTTATGGCTGCAGCATTAGCAGCAGGCATCATGACAGTAAATGCGCAAGACTTAGTCGAGCGCACGAATCTCAAATCGAACTGGTCGATCGGTGTTGACGGAGGTGTCACCACCCCGATGACCGGACATGCCTTCTTCGGCAGCATGCGTGGCGTTGCCGGCATACATGTAGGCAAACAGATCACACCCCTCTTCGGCGCAGGAATCGAAAGCGCGTTCGGGTTCAACACATCGTCGTGGAACAGCTATCCCCGCAGCTACACGATGGTCGACAACTCCTACGTGGGAGTTTACGGTACGCTGAACCTCATGGAACTTTTCGGCGGCTTCCGCTGCGAGCCCCGTAAATTCACCATCGACGCCGTGCTGGGCGCAGGCTGGGGCCATGAGTACTGGGCAAAGAGCGAGGGCGAAGACTGGAACTACTTTGCAACCAAGGCCGGTCTTAACTTCAACTACAACGTGACGCCCAAACTCACCCTGGCATTCAAGCCGTCGGTTACCTGGAACATGAGCGATGCCGGCGTTTCGCAGACTTCGGCAGCCTACAATGTAAAGAAAGCCGTGTTCACCGCCCTTATCGGCGTTACCTACAACTTCGGCCCCGGCTTCAACTGCGCTACCCTCCCCGCGGATCTCACAGCCGACGTGATAGCCCTCAACGAGAAAGTCAATGCTCTCCGCGCCGAACGTGACGCCGCTCTTGCCGACCTCGCAGTCTCGACCCAGAACAACGCCGATCTCGCTGCCGCTCTCGCAGCATGCCAGGCCAAACCCGCTCCCGCACCCGAGACCAATCTCAACAGCGTGCGCTTCGTGTTCTTCCGCAATGCTTCTTCTGCCATCACAGCCGACCAGATGCCCAACGTGGAAATGATCGCCGCTTACATGAAGAATCACAAGGACGCTAAAGTTGAAGTGAAGGGCTATGCATCGCCCACCGGATCAGAGGAATTCAACATCAAGCTTGCCGCCGCACGTGCTGAGGCCGTGAAGACCACTCTCGTGAAGAAATACGGCATAGCAGCCGACCGCATCGTAGCCAAAGGCGAAGGTATCGGCCACATGTTTACCGAAGAATCCTGGAACCGTGTATCGATCTGCACTCTCGAGGAATAATACCCCGGATCTGATATAGAGACAGAATAATCACAGGCTGCACTGAAATGATTTTCGGTGCAGCCTTTTTTATGCGGCCCGGCGATCCGGAGCTGCGATAACTGCAGTTTTCGGGTCAATGTAAAAAATCGGTTGTTAAAAAAAGCGGCATAGCCGCAGACTGCGCTGCGATGCAGCGCTATTGGCGGCTCTGCCGCTGAATTTTGTTTTTCAACTGCCTTTTGCAGCCGACCAGTAGTTTTTTGACTCTTCAACCGTCTTTTGCTGCTGACCCCATCTTTCTGCGATAGACGGCTCTCAGTCAGACTCCCGCACCGTAGCCTGCAGAAGTCAGGAGATCTGCGCTCCCACTCTGCCTTTGCGGGACGACGGGAATCAGTACCATGTCACGCCATTGCGGATTGAGGAGCGCTTGTCGTATTTGAGGTCGCTGAGAAGGGAGGATTTCACGGATATGTGGAAATTGTAGCTCTTATACGGGCCTACTGGCACGAAACTTGCGCGCATGGTGAAGCAGTGGAGGTCGCGCGATATGTTGCAGTTCATGTAGGCGAGCTTGTGGGTATCGAAGTTGTAGCTGGCGGAGAACCCGAAATTCCAGTTCGGCGTGGGGCGGATGTTGCCGGAGAAGCTGAGATTCTGGGTTATACGGCCTTTGTATTCCATCTTCTGTTTGTCGAAAGCGCCATAACCGTAATTCACCGAATAGTTGAATGTCAGGCTCCAGGGCACTTCCCATTTCATGTAGCCGTCGGCGCCGAGTTCCATCTCGTCTTTTTCCTTCCGGGCTCCGGAGCGGCGGCTCTGATAGTCGGAAGTGTCGTCGGCAAACTCCTGATCTTCGGACTGGGAGCGTTTGTTTTTATTGCTGTCCTTGTCGCCTCCGCGCTTGAAAGTGGCGTTGTTGAAAGTGTAGCTGAACGAGGTTCCGGTACTCGAAAGGCGTCCGAGACCCTTGCCGGCCTGCAGGCGGGTGCGGTTAACACGGACGGGATTGCCTGAGGCGTTGAGCTGGTAAGTATAGACGTCCCAGGTGGCGGAGAGGTTGAGGTTAAAGTTCTTCATAAGCCTCAGGAGCAGCGAAGTCTGGATGTTTGACCAGTTCATGGAGTCGGCGGCGAAGTTGTAGCTCTGGCTTACGGTGAAATTCTCGATGAGCGAGATTTTCTTTTCGCCGATAGAGTCGTTGTCGGACTTCACCTTCATCTCAACGTTGTTGGCGAGCGAAACGCTCACCGAGCCGTTGCGTCCCTGCCCCGGCACTCCGAAAAGGCCGTTGGGGAAGTAGGAGTAGGTGCGCGTCTGCATATTGCCCTGGGCATCGGGGTAATCGTAGTGGCCGTAATAGCCGAAGAAACTTGAGCCGAAGTCGGGGGCGGCGTTGAAGGAGATGGTGGGCGTCAGCACGTGGCGTATCATCTTTACCTTATCGCCGAGGAACGGCAGGGGCTGGAAGAAGCCGTAGATTTTAGTATCGAGCGAAAGTGAGGTGGAGAAATCGTATACGTTATAGAAACTGTAGGTGGTGTCGCAAACCTCCGCCGAGGCGTTGGGATCCCACTGGCGGCGGATTTTCGACGTATACATACGGTCGGTGAAGTTAATCGAGGGTGTGAGGTTTATATATTTGAAGATATTGAAGGTGGCGGAGATGGGAATAGAGTGGCGCATGCCGTTTCGCCAGTCCTTTATGAGACTTTTCTTGAAAAACTCATCCTGCTTGGCGGTGAGGGAGTTGTTGAACTGACCCGAGTAGCTGATTTTGATTTTTTCGTACCATTTCTCATCGCCTACAGCTCGCTTGCGCTTGAACGGGGCAAGCTGCGACATGGTCAGCGTGAAGTTGGGGAACGACACAGAAAGAGTAGAATCCTGGGTGCGCTGCGCGATGTTGGCGGTTGTTGAGAGCGACCATTTGGAGTTCGGAAAGCGGTAGGTCATGTTGATGGTCGAACTCTTGGTGTTCTCGGTAAAGGCGTTGCTGTAGTAGGAGTTGAGGTCGTTGCGGGTGTAGCCGCTGGTGGTGAAGTTGACGCTTGCCGAGAGCGACATGTTGGGGTTCGCCTTCGAGTCCTGCGAGTGGCTCCAGAGAATCTGGAAGTTGGTCATCTTCGAATAGTCGGGCATTCCTTTTTCACCGTATATCGTCTTAAGATAGGAGAGGTTGAATGAGCCTGAATAGCGGTAGCGCCTCACGTACGCGCTCTGGGCCTGGAGACCCCAGGAACCCTTCGTGTAGATTTCGCCTGTAAGGGCGAGATCCATGTTGTCGGATATGGCGAAATAATAGCCTCCGTTGCTCAGATAGAAACCGCGCTGGTAGTCATCGCCGAAGGTGGGGAATATCACGCCCGAAGAGTATTTTTCGGAGAAAGGGAAATAGCCGAACGGCACGGCCAGCGGCAGCGGCAGGCCGGCGAGCACCATGTAGGCGGGACCGGACACCACATCTTTGCCAGAACGCATCTTTCCTTTGGTGAGCTGCAGCCAGAAGTGTGGGTTTTCGTGATTGTCGCAGGTGGTGTAGCGGCCGTTCTCTATATAATATGTATTGCCGTCGATTTTCTTAGTGCGGCCGCCGGTGAGATAACCTTCTCCCTGCTGGGTTATCACGTCGGTGATGTATCCGTAGCCAGTCTTGAAGTTGTAGCTCATAGCCTTGGCCTCGTAATTGGTGCCGTTGTCGTCGAACACGGGGGTACCCTGGAGTTCGCCTACGGAATCGAGCGAGCCAACTGCATAGACAGTGTTGTCTTTCATGTCCATCTTGATTTCGTCGGCATCAAGCTTGATGGCTCCATAAGTAACCTTGCTTTCGCCGTACATGAAGGCGGTGTCGCGCTTCACGAGAATGAGCGAGTCGCGGGCGGAAAAGTCGACCTGATTGTCAATGTCGACCTTGTCGCGCACGATTCTGACGCCTGTCTGCGGAGCCTCGATGCGCCGGCGGCTCAGCCGTCGGCGGTTTTCGCTCACGGGTGCTACCGGGCGGTGGCGGCCGAGCGAATCAGCGGAAAGCGAATCGGCAAAGAGCGAATCTGCCTCCAGGGAGATGACCGAATCCGGCAGAGTTACGGCTGAATCCACAACTTCAGCCGGAGCTGAGTCGACAACAGCCGGCAGAAGCGGCGTAACTGCCCCAACCGACTCTGCGGGAGCGGAATCGGCGGGTAGGGCTACTTCGGGAATTTCGGCTGCCTGCCGCGACAGGGGGCGCGAGAATGCGGCGATGGAAATCGCGCAACACAGCACCAAAAAGACAATATATGTTTGAGATCGGCTCAAATTAGGTTTCGATAGTGAGAAAAACGATGCAAAGATACGAGTATTTTCCGAAATACGCTATCGGAATATGTCTGAATTTAGGTTTCGGTCTGTTACGGCTGTCGATTTGGTGCATACCTGCCACAAAATAGCGTAAAACCGGCAGATTTTGCCTTATTCAATATTTAATTTTGCATATAAATAAACCAATCATTTACAGACTTATGATATTCCATAGATTCATAGCCGTATTTTTGCTCCTTGGCGCCGTGTTTACTGCCTCTGCATGGGACTTCGACAAAGTAATCACCACCGACAATTCTTCGCTCGTTCTTTCAGGCAACTATGGAGAAGCTCCCCGATTCACCCACTATGGAGCCAAAGTAGATTCCGAGCAGGTTGGCATGGTTCACGAAATCTGGGCCGGTATGAACCGCGCCGCCTACCCTGCTTTCGGAAACGAGACCGGCTCATTGTCCGCCATTCAGCTTGTTCATCCCGACGGCAACCCGACATTAGTTTTAGCCACGAAGTCGGTGGCATCAGTGCCCGTTGACGGAGGCTCGCTGACCACTCTGACAATGGCCGACACAAAATATCCGATTACAGTAAATCTATGCTATCGGACAATCGACAAGGCTGATATAATCGAAGAATGGTCTGAAATCACCAATAATGGCAAAAAACCGGTGCGTCTAAGGCGCATGGACTCAGGATTTCTGCCTGTAAGACGCGGCGACGTATGGGTAACCCACCTCCACGGCGCATGGACAGCCGAAAGCCAGGTAATATCCGAACCTCTCACCTCAGGAACTAAGCTTATAACGAGTCTCGACGGTGCCCGCAACGGTCATTCCTACCAGCCCTCGATAATGCTGTCGCTCGACGGCAAGCCCGAGGAGACGCGCGGCCGGGTGATAGGCGCAACCCTCTGCTGGAGCGGGAACTATGAAATGCGCATAGACACAGACAATGAATACTGCCATAACCTTATGGCAGGCATATCAACCGAGGCCACAGAATATAAACTGATGCCGGGTGAGACCTTTGTCACCCCCAAACTCGCACTGACATATTCCTCAGAAGGGCTAAGCGGTGCAAGCCGCAATTTCCACCGTTGGGCTCGCCTCGGGGCAATACACGGAGGCGATAAGATCCGCGACATCCTCCTCAACAGCTGGGAGGGAGTGTATCTCGACGTGGAAAGCAATAAGATGAATGAGATGATGCATGATTTTGCATCGCTCGGAGGGGAACTTTTCGTTATGGATGACGGGTGGTTCGGCTCCAAATATCCCCGTATACATGACGACTCGGCCCTCGGAGACTGGGTTACCGACACCAACAAACTCCCGGGCGGAATCGAAGGACTTATTGAATCGGCTCGGAGCAACGGCATAAAATTCGGGCTATGGATTGAGCCGGAAAGCGTCAATACCCTAAGCGAACTTTACGAAAAGCATCCCGACTGGGTACTGAGAGCCGAAAACCGCGAACTGCGTCTTACCCGTGGAGGCACGCAACTGCTGCTCGATCTGTCGAATCCTGATGTCCAGGATTTCATAGTTTCGGTAGTAGACAATCTTATGACCAAATACCCCGAAATTGCCTACATAAAATGGGATGCCAATACAGGCATAATGAACTTTGGTTCGCAATACCTGGCCGCCGACAGGCAATTGCAGATCACAATAGATTACCACAAAGGTCTTGAGAAAATACTCCGACGTATCAGAGAAAAACACCCCGACCTCGTAATGCAGGCATGCGGAGGTGGCGGCGGCAGGGTAAACTACGGCGTGCTCCCCTATTTCGATGAAGTATGGGTAAGCGATAATACCGATGCCCTGCAACGAATCTTCATGCAATGGGGCACATCAATGTTTTATCCGTCAATGTCGATGGCTCAGCATGTAAGCGCGTCGCCAAACCATCAGACAGGTCGCCGGACTCCCCTCAAATTCCGCTTCGACGTAGCTATGAGCGGACGCCTCGGAATGGAGATGCAGCCCTCGGCAATGTCGGAGCCGGAGAAGAATTTCGCAAAAAGGGCAATTGCCGATTATAAAAAGATACGGCCGATAGTGCAGTTCGGCGACCAGTACCGCCTGATATCGCCTTACGACAACAAGGGGGTAGCCTCGCTTATGTACGTGTCGCCCGACAAGCGCTCGGCAGTATTTTTCGCCTACAAGCTCACTCACATGCGCAACCAGACTATACCGCGCTTCCGCATGGAAGGCATCAACCCCGTGAAAACATACCGCATAACCGAACTTTCACTCCCCGACGGCGAGAACCCGAGCTACCTGAACGGAAAGACTGTAAGCGGCAGATACCTGATGGATATAGGCTTTGAAATTCCTCTCGACAGTGAATACGCGAGCCGCGTATATGAAGTATCCGAAATCTGACATTCCTCAGGCAGTAATCGCTTCAGATAAACGGGCTGACATATTCTCGGCAGCCGTAAGCCCCGGCCAAGCGGCAAAGTGTAGACTATAGGGTGAAATAACCTGAAAATAGCGTAAACTTTCTGCATAGTGCCGGGGGAGTTTGGCCGTGTGATAAAAATGTAGTAAATTTGCATGGTTTTCTCGATAGAACGTTGAGGAGCCGGTAACATTTCTTGAATATTATCCCCAATCTATCGTATGCGACAAACGAAGCGAGCCTATCTGATTCTTGAGGATGGCACCACCTTTGAGGGAAAGTCATTCGGCTACGAGACTTCCACAGCCGGTGAAGTTGTGTTCAACACCGCAATGACGGGCTACCCCGAAAGTCTTACCGACCCGTCGTACAAGGGTCAGATTCTGGTTACGACTTATCCGATTCTCGGCAATTACGGAGTACCCCCGCGCAAGGACAAGGACAACGTCAGTGAATATTATGAAAGCGATATGATTCATGCCCGCGCTATCGTGGCTCAGGACTATTCGCACCAGCACAGCCACTGGCAGGCAGACCGCTCGCTCGCCGACTGGCTCAAAGAGGAAAAAATCCCCGGAATTTACGGAATCGACACACGCGCTCTCACCAAACATCTGCGCGAGTGCGGCTCCATGCTCGGCAAAATCACAATCGAGGGCGAGCCCGAGGCTGATTTCTACGACCCCAACAAGGAAAATCTGCTCGCTCAGGTGAGCTGCAAGGAGGTTGAGATTCACGGCGAAGGCGAAAAGACGGTGGTGCTCGTTGACTGCGGCGTTAAGCACAACATAATCCGCTGCCTTACCCGCCGCGGCGTCAAAGTAATCCGTGTGCCGTGGAACTACGACTTCAACACTCTCGAATACGACGGTCTGTTCATCTCCAACGGCCCGGGCAATCCCGATTTCGCCACCGAAACGGTTGAGAACATACGCAAGGCTATGGAGACAGGCAAACCGATCTGCGGCATCTGCATGGGCAACCAGCTTCTGGCTAAAGCCGCCGGGGCAAAAACGTATAAACTGAAATACGGCCACCGCAGCCACAATCAGCCGGTGCGCCGTGTGGGTACCGACCAGTGCTTCGTCACCTCGCAGAACCACGGTTTCGCCGTAGACAATTCCACCCTTCCCGCCGACTGGGAACCGCTGTTCGTCAATATGAACGACGGGACAAACGAGGGTATCCGCCACAAGAGCAAGCCCTACTTCTCCGCCCAGTTCCATCCCGAGGCAAGCTCGGGTCCGAAAGACACGGAATTCCTCTTCGACGAGTTCATCAAAATGCTTTAACCCTCCTGATTCATAAGATATGCGTAACGAAAAAATCAAGAAAGTGCTGCTGCTCGGCAGCGGTGCGCTGAAAATCGGCGAAGCCGGTGAGTTTGACTATTCCGGTTCTCAGGCCCTCAAGGCTATGAAAGAGGAGGGTATCACAACCGTTCTTATAAATCCGAACATCGCGACCGTACAGACCTCCGACGGATTTGCCGACAAGATATATTTCCTCCCCGTCACTCCTTATTTCGTGGAGAAAGTCATAGCCAAGGAGCGCCCCGACGGCATCCTGTTGGCTTTCGGCGGCCAGACCGCACTCAACTGCGGCGTGGAGCTCTACCAGTCGGGAATTCTCGAAAAATACAACGTTGAGGTGCTCGGCACCCCTGTTCAGGCCATCATGGACACGGAAGACCGCGAACTCTTCGTGAAGAAACTCGATGAAATCAACGTAAAAACCATAAAGAGCGAAGCCGTGGAGTCGACCTCCGAGGCTATCGAGGCTGCAAAGCGCCTCGGCTACCCCGTGATCGTGCGCGCCGCATACGCCCTCGGCGGTCTCGGAAGCGGTTTCTGCGACGACGAGCAGCAGCTTGTGCAGCTCGTGGAAAAAGCACTCTCATTCTCTCCCCAGGTGCTGATTGAAAAATCGCTCAAGGGCTGGAAAGAGGTGGAATACGAAGTTGTACGTGACTGCTACGACAACTGCATCACCGTCTGCAACATGGAGAACTTCGACCCGCTCGGCATCCACACTGGAGAGTCGATCGTTGTGGCTCCCTCGCAGACCCTCTCCAACGAAGATTACCACTATCTGCGCAAGCTCGCCATAAAAATCATACGCCACATCGGCATCGTGGGCGAGTGTAACGTGCAGTATGCCTTCGACCCCAAATCGATGGAATACCGCGTGATCGAGGTCAACGCCCGTCTGAGCCGCTCGTCGGCTCTCGCCTCGAAGGCCACCGGCTATCCGCTGGCGTTTGTGGCCGCCAAGCTCGGTCTCGGCTACGGTCTGTTCGACCTCAAAAACTCCGTGACGAAGGAGACTTCGGCATTCTTCGAGCCGGCGCTCGACTATATAGTCTGCAAGATTCCCCGCTGGGATCTCGGCAAGTTCCACGGCGTGCGCCGCGAAATCGGCTCGTCGATGAAATCCGTAGGAGAGGTCATGGCAATCGGCCGCACCTTTGAAGAGGTCATTCAGAAGGGTCTCCGCATGATCGGCCAGGGAATGCACGGTTTCGTGGGCAACCGCGAGATCAAGATCGACGACATCGACCACGCACTCTCGGAGCCTACCGACAAGCGTATCTTCGTGATAGCCGCAGCTCTGCAGCGCGGCTACACCGCAGAGCGCATTCACGAACTCACCAAAATCGACCTCTGGTTCCTCTACAAGCTCCAGAATATCTTCAACACCGCCAACGAACTTGCCGAATACAATTCGCTGCGCGACATTCCCGCCGCGCTGCTGCGCCAGGCGAAGGAGCAGGGATTCAGCGACTTCCAGGTGGCCCGTGAGGTATTGAAAGAAAAGATGGCCGACTCGGCGGAATCGGCCAACCTCGAGGTGCGCGCAATCCGCAAGGAACTCGGCATCACTCCGGTGGTGAAACAGATCGACACCCTCGCCGCCGAATATCCCGCCCAGACGAACTACCTCTACCTCACCTACAACGGCTCGGAAAACGACGTGAAGTATCTCCACGACCACCGCTCAATCGTTGTACTCGGATCCGGCGCATACCGCATCGGCAGTTCCGTAGAATTCGACTGGTGCTCGGTCAACGCCCTTCTAACCGTAAAGAAAAACGGCTGGCGCTCGGTTATGATAAACTACAATCCCGAAACCGTGTCGACCGACTACGACATGTGCGACCGCCTCTACTTCGACGAGCTGACATTTGAACGAGTAATGGATATACTCGACCTCGAGCAGCCTCACGGCACCATCCTCTCCGTAGGAGGTCAGATTCCCAACAACCTCGCCACACGCCTCGACGAGCAGGGGATCAACATTCTCGGCACAACGGCAAAGAGCATCGACAACGCCGAGGACCGTAACAAGTTCTCCGCAATGCTCGAGCGCCTCGGCATAGACCAGCCCCGCTGGCGGGCGCTGACCTCGCTCGACGACATCAACTCCTTTATCGAAGAAGTGGGTTATCCGGTGCTCGTACGCCCGAGCTACGTGCTCTCGGGCGCCGCGATGAACGTCTGCCACAACGACGAGGAACTTCACCGCTTCCTGCGTCTTGCCGCCAATGTATCGAAAAAACATCCTGTAGTGGTTTCGCAGTTCATCTCCTCCGCCAAGGAAATCGAGATGGACGCCGTGGCGAAAGACGGTGAGATCGTCTGCTACGCAATCTCCGAACATATAGAATACGCCGGCGTACACTCCGGCGACGCCACCATCTGCTTCCCCCCGCAGAAACTCTACGTCGAGACCATGCGCCGCATCCGCAAGATCTCGCGCCAGATAGCGAAAGCGCTCGAGATTTCCGGCCCGTTCAACATCCAGTTCCTCGCCAAGAACAACGACATCAAAGTCATAGAGTGCAACTTGCGTGCATCGCGCAGCTTCCCCTTCGTATCAAAAGTACTGAAAATCAACTTTATCGACCTTGCCACACAGGTAATGCTCGGTTTGCCGGTAGAAAAGCCGTCGAAGAGCGCGTTCGACCTCGACTACGTGGGCATCAAGGCGTCGCAGTTCAGCTTCTCGCGTCTGCAGGGCGCTGACCCGGTGCTCGGCGTCGACATGTCGTCGACCGGCGAGGTCGGCTGCATAGGCACCGACACTTCCGAAGCCCTCATGAAGGCTATGATTTCCGTGGGGCAGCGCATCCCGCGCAAGAGCGTGCTGCTTTCCACCGGCGGCCCGAAGTCGAAAGCCGCGATGCTCGACGCCGCCCATGAGCTCAACAACAAAGGCTACCGCATCTACGCTACCGGAGGTACCCATGCGTTCCTCAACGACAACGGCATCCCCGCCATCCGCGTTTACTGGCCCTCCCAGCCCGACATGCAGCCCCAGGCGCTCCAGCTCCTCCACGACAAGGCCGTCGACATGGTGGTGAACATCCCGAAGAACTACACGCAGGCCGAACTGACCAACGGCTATAAGATACGCCGCGCAGCCATCGATCTCAACATTCCTCTGCTCACCAACGACCGTCTGGCATCGGCCTACATCGACGCATTCACCTCCCACCCGCTCGATTCGATTGAAATCAAGTCGTGGGACGAATACTGATCCGTCAACGCATAAAAAATCTGCCGCGAAAAGTCTCATTTTCGCGGCAGATTTTTTATGCGGATTCAGGTTATTCCTTCTCTTCCGAAGCGGCAAACTCCATAAGATACGACTTGATGAAACCGTCGAGGTCACCGTCCATCACACCGCCCACGTCGGACGTCTGATAACCGGTGCGGTGATCCTTCACGCGGCGGTCGTCGAACACGTAGCTGCGGATTTGCGATCCCCACTCGATTTTCATCTTTCCGGCCTCGATTTTCGCCTGCTCCTGCATACGGTGCTGAAGTTCTTTGTCGTATAGGATTGAGCGGAGCTGACGCATGGCGTTTTCCTTGTTCTTCGGCTGGTCGCGCGTCTCGGTGTTCTCGATAAGGATTTCCTCTTTCTCCCCGGTGTAGGGGTCGGTAAACTGGTAGCGCAGACGCACACCCGACTCCACCTTGTTGACGTTCTGACCGCCTGCGCCGCCCGAACGGAAGGTGTCCCACGAGAGGAGCGCCGGATCCACGTTCACCTCAATGGTGTCGTCGACGAGCGGCGTCACGAACACTGACGCAAACGACGTCATGCGCTTGCCCTGGGCATTGTAGGGCGACACACGCACCAGACGATGCACACCGTTCTCACTCTTGAGGTAACCGTAGGCGAAATCGCCCTCCACGTTGATCGTACACGATTTGATGCCAGCCTCGTCGCCTTCGAGAAGGTTGGCGATGGAAGTCTTGTAACCGTGATCCTCACACCAGCGCAGATACATGCGCATCAGCATCGAAGCCCAGTCCTGACTCTCTGTACCGCCTGCGCCGGAGTTGATTTTTAGAACAACGCCGAGCTTGTCTTCCTCGCGACGGAGCATGTTGCGCAGCTCGAGTTTCTCGATTTTCGCGATTGCATCGGCATAGAGCGCGTCGAGTTCCGACTCCTCCACGAGACCTTCCTTGAGGAAGTCCCAGGCGAGCTGAAGCTCGTCGACGGTTTTCTCAACGTCGGTATAGCCGTCGATCCAGCTCTGCAGATCCTTGATTTTCTTCATCTGAACCTGCGCTTCCTTCGGATGTTCCCAGAAGTCGGGCACGTGGGTGCGCAACTCCTCTTCTTCTACCTGGATTTTCTTGCTGTCGATGTCAAAGATACCTCCTCAACGCCAGCTTGCGTTCAAAAGTCTCTTTTAATTGTTCCTGAGTAATCATATTATATAATGTGTTGTTTGTATTCGCCCGCAAAGTTACGCATAAATCTCGAGATAACAGCGGAGGAGTGGCAGAACTGCGAATTTTCGGGGAACGCCCCGTCTTTAAGCCGGTAAACGGGAGGTAAGAGTCGAACGCTCTCCGTAGAACAAATAGTTCCACGAAAAGCCACACGTCATCAAAAGCCGACTTTTGCAGGTTCTCCACAAAATATCAAAAATAAATTTGCAAATAAGCAATTAAATCGCTATTTTTGCATAAAATCAACAAGAAATGGTATTAAATCTTGAATTCAAAAACTTTCGGTCGTTTAAAGATACCTGTTCTTTTACGGCAGAACCTACGTCGTCAAAGGCTAAACCGGCCAATATCTGCTCCACGCCAACCGATGCCGAAGGAGAGAAAAAGGCACTAAAAATTTCCCTGATTTTCGGAGCGAACGCCTCCGGCAAGACCAATATCATCAAGTTCATGTACGGGTTTCGCCGCTGGATCCTTAATATCGACAACCGTGTAGGAGAAGACATATCGCTGTATACGCCGTTTAAATTCGACACCGCCACGGCAAACGCACCGACTGAATTCTCGATAGAGTTCATAACAAAAAACATACGCTACATCTATAGCCTTGCATTTGAAAGGACAAGGATACTGTCGGAATCGCTCAGCTATTATCCCTCCGGACGCCCCGTGCTCCTGTATGAGCGTGAATTGCTTGAGGAGAATCCTGAATCTGATTCCATCAAATTCGGCTCGAGCCTCAGCTCCAACAAAAGTTTTAACGTTTTCAAGAATCAGCTGCTGCTATCCAAATTCTTAAAGGATACTCCTTGCGAGCCGATAACCGATGCAGCCAAATACCTGTCGGGGATGGTCATATCCAACGGTTTTCATGAAGACACCATGCTCGGAGAAGACAAGGAAATGCTGCGGTGGCTTTACTCCCATCCCGACAACAGGAACAAGCTGGCCGAATTCCTCGCTTTTGCAGATACAGGGGTGATTGATTTTCAACTGGAAAAGCGTAGCGGTGCGGTTGAGGTTTCAGGCTTTCACGGGTTCTACCGTGACGGTGAGAAAATCGGGAAATCAGATTTGCCGCTCAAAGAGGAGTCATTCGGCACGAGAGCATTGTTTCTGATCGGGTGCTATATCCTGCAATCGCTGCAAAACGGAACTCCATTTTTTGTGGACGAGATGGATTCAGGGCTTCATTCGTACATAACCCAACTTATCGTTGACATTTACCGGAACGAAAGGATTAACAAGAATAACGCCCAGCTTATATTCACCACCCACGACGTGAACCTTCTCGATCATAACACAGTGCGTAAAGATCAAGTGTGGTTTACCGAAAAGAACAGATGCGGAGTGTCGGAATTGTTCTCTCTCTCGGACTTCTCGGACGTCAGGGAGGACACCCCCTTTGGCAAATGGTATCTGAACAACAAATTCGGTGGTGTGCCGTCGCTCCAATCCCTTGAAAAACTGTTTGCGGATAATGGCAAGAAAGAATGAAAATTCGCGCCACAGCAAATTTATCTTAAGGATAGTTTGTGAGGGAGACAAGACGGAGCCTCTATTCTTCAGCGATTTGTGCAACGCTTATTACGCTGACGACGAATACGTTGACTTCCGCACCATACCCCAGCCTTACACACCGGAAGAGAATAATGCTGAAGATCAAACTACAAGAGGTTGGCATAAAAGCAAGAAACGCAAAGTCAGAGACTCCGCCGCTGACGCGGCGAACGCACCTGTTATCTGCGGTCAGCCGCCCCTGAAGTGGGTCTTATATGCCCGCCAATTGCTTTCTGAAGGTGTAGACGAAGCTTGGGCCGTATACGACAAGGACGAGCATCCCATGCATAAAGAGGCCTTTGAAGAAGCTTCAAAAGTCGTTGACGGGAAAATTGTCAACATCGCATTCAGTAGCCGCAGTTTCGAATATTACCTCCTTCTGCACTTTGAGTATCTTTATTATGCCTTCGCACAGACGGAGTGCGGGGAAAGGATAGATGGTAAAAAGCTCATATATGAGTGTGGCACAGGAAAATTTCCCGACAAAGAATGTAATGGCAAAAATTGCATCAACGGTTATGCAAGGACACGAGGTTATTGGACAGAGACTAAATCTGATGAATCGACTTTCCCTCTCGTAAAGGACAGACTGTTAATCGGACTTATAAATGCATGCCGCCTCAGAGAACAAAGCAATTCCGAAACAGACGCACCCATATATGAAAGGAATCCTTATACAGACGTTGACAAACTTGTGGGCAGACTGATCGGCAAGTCCGTGATTCCGTTTGGCAATGCATATGGTGATTGTCTGTCCGGCGTGAACCGGACTATAACTCTTACCGAAAATGGAATAGAGATTGAAAATCTTGGTGAAAGGACGGATCTCTTCGCCAGGGGAAGCATTTCTGCGCTTAATTTGGTAAACGGGAACCGCAGGATACTGAATGAAACGACATTCATAACAGCCCCGCATGAAAAATCGGTGCTCGAGTGTACGATAAAAAACGCTGAGATTGTCTGTGTGCGGGTCTCATCCGGAAAGGAAATCATCCTCCTTCCAAATGGAAACTAAGTCGTTAAAACGCGATTTTTGCATGATTTGCGCAAAAATCGCGTTTTAATTTGCCAAATAAGGCTTTTTCAAGTCGATTTTTGCAGTTTCCCCGGAAATCAGAGACACAAACATTGGGCGATGACCGGGAGGTTGGAGCAGTGGCGACGGGGACGACGAAAAAAATCCCGGCGTAAGGCAGGTCGCTCTTCGCCGGGGATGTTTTCAACTTTCATAGAGAAAACGCCGCGGGGAGGGAGGTGGTTCAGCGCGCAAGGCGGTTTTTATGTTTTTTAGCATAAATCTGCAAAACGTGAATTTTTTTTAAAATTTAAGTTCGCGGGTAATTGTTAACCCGCGAAAAGCGTTTAAATTGTAACTTTGCATATTTAAAACGTCAACAAAGCAACTATATCAGCAATGAATTCATTTCTAAGCCGGATCCCTCCGGTAACAAAGAATCTTATCATAATCAATTTCCTCGTATGGATAGCCATGATGGTGCTTCCGTCGCGCCTCGGCATGAGCCTCGAGACTTTCGGAGGACTGCACTACCTGACGGCGTCCGACTTCAATCCGGCGCAGTTCATAACCTATATGTTCATGCACTCAACCGGCAGTTTTGCCCACATATTTTTCAACATGTTCATGCTGCTCATGTTCGGCGCCACTCTCGAACGGGCGCTCGGTTCGGCAAGATTTCTGTTTTACTACATCTCGTGTGGTGTCGGAGCTGCCATAATCCAGGAGATTACATGGGCGCTGTCGTGGGAAACAATCCTGACCAGGATGATTGCCATGCAGAACAACATGGACTTCCCGGAGGCGCGCGCCGCAATAGAGGAGGCGCTCATGACCCCTCAGGGCGAGGCGATAATAAAGAGCTACCTGAATGTGTTTGTAACCATCGGCGCGTCGGGAGCGGTCTACGGCCTGCTGCTGGCGTTCGGCATGATGTTTCCCAACGCTCCGATGTATTTCTTCTTCATACCGGTTGCCATCAAGGCCAAGTGGATGACGCTCGGCATGGGCGCGATCGAGCTTCTCATAGGGCTCAGCGAATCGGTCGGACGAAGCGACGGCGTGGCTCATTTCGCCCATCTCGGGGGAATGATTTTCGGTTTCTTCATAATTCTTTACTGGAAAAAGAAAGGTACATTCGATGGCAACAGCTGGTACAATTAGGAATCTCCGGCAGAAATTCAGCGCGGCGTCGATGCTGATGAAAATCATTGTGGTGAACATCGCCTTTTTCCTGGTGATGCGCATCGCCGCGAGCGTGCTGATTCTGTCGGGCAACGAGCCTTTGGTCGAACAGATGCTCAATCTGGTTCAGATGCCGAGCGCTCCGGGATTGCTTCTGACTCATCCGTGGACAGTCATCACCTATATGTTCGCGCAATACGACGTATTGCATCTGCTGTTCAACATGCTCTGGCTCTACTGGTTCGGCATAGTCTTCAATTTCGTGTCGACTTCCAGACAGTTGCTTGCCCTCTATATTTACGGCGGCATAGCCGGGGCACTGCTATTTATGGTCGCCTACAACGTTCTGCCCTTTTTCACGGGCCATATCGGCTATCTGATAGGCTCATCGGCGGGAGTGATCGCCATAGTCACCGCCACGGCGATTCTTATGCCCGACTACCGTTTCAACCTGCTGTTTTTAGGCCCGGTGTCGTTGAAATGGGTGGCAATCGTCACAATCGGGCTTGATCTCATTGGCATAACCGGTGCGAATGCCGGAGGCCACATCGCCCACCTCGGAGGTGCCGTTGCGGGCGCATGGTACGGTTTGTCGATGAGGCGCGGCACCGACATCACCGCGCCCCTCAACGGGCTGATCGACCGCATTGTGAATCTCGTGCGCCGCCTGACTTCGCTGAAGATTCCGAAACGCCGGCGCCAGGAGCGCGAACGCCGGCCGCAGGAACCCCGCGAGACACAGCCGTCGCCCCGGCCGCGCACGTCGGCCGAAGATCAGGAAATACTCGATTCCATTCTCGACAAAATTAAAAAATCAGGCTATACATCGCTTACACCCGAGGAGCGCAAACGTCTGTTCGACGTCAGCAAACGAATTTCATAATGACAGAAACCCCGAATAAAATAGTAAGAGGTCTGCAGAGTTTCGGTCGTGGAGCTGCCGTAGGGGCGACCGGTCTGGTTGCCGGGGCAACCGTTTTCAGTGCCTACGGCGGCTATTTCGACCCGGCTGTGATGCCGGTTGCCGCCATGGCGCTCATGGTGCTCCCGATCGCACTCATTACCGGGGTCTTTATGCTGGTTGTAGACCTGATTTTCTGGCGCAAGGCGAGCGTGCTCATTGCGGCGGCGTGGCTTGTTTCGCTTCCCGAGCTTCTGGTTTTCTTTCCTCTCAACGCCGGATCGCCTGATCTCACTGAACAGGAGCGGGATTCGTCGTTTACGGTACTCACCTATAATATAATCCACTTCTGGAACACCCGGAGCGAGGAGCGCGACTACGACCTCAACCCGACCATAGAGTATATACTCGGCACCGATGCCGATATCGTGAACATTCAGGAGCTTGAACCGGCCGACATCAACCCGAATGCCTGGCGCGCAAAGAACGAGAAGGTGAGACAGAGCCAGATCGACAGACTGTTCGAACGTTACCCTTACCGCTACGTGGGGTCTTATGCCGCTGCATTGTTCTCAAAGTTCCCGATCAGGCACGAAAAACTCCCGGTGCAGGTCGACTCGATGCCCAACATCAACTATTTCAAAATCAACATCCGCGGCCATGAAGTAAATTTCTACAACGTTCATCTGAAATCGCTCAACCTCACCGACGGCGACAAGCAGTTTTACCTCGACCTCTATCATAAACCTGCAAGTGAGCGCGAACTGAAAGAAGAAATCAAAAAGGCAAAAAGTACCCTCGGCTCAAAGATAAAACGGGCCCTGGTGGCGCGGGCGCGCGAAGCGCGGATACTGCGGCAGTGCATCGACAGCGTAAGCGGGCCAGTGATAGTGGCCGGAGACTTCAACGACGTGCCGGGCTGCTACGCCGTGCGCACCATAATGGACGGCGACCTTCACGACGCCTACGCGGAGGCCGCATTCGGCCCCACCATAACCTATCACGAAAACCGTTTCTATTTCCGCATAGACCAGATACTTTACCGCGGGCCGGAAATAGTAGGAATAAAGCGTGGCAACTGCCCGTACAGCGACCACTACCCTCTCCTGGCCACATTCACATGGAAACAATAGACCAACATTTTCACTCTCTATATGAAAAAATTTCTAATCACCGCGGCAGCGGGAGCCATGCTTCTCCCGGCCGCACTGACAATTCCACAGCACATGAACGCAGCTGAAAGACAGAATCCGTTTCTGGTGCCGTATGCGACCCAGTTCGAAATTCCTCCGTTTGAAGAGATCCGATACGAGGACTACATCCCGGCAGCAAAGGAAGGCATCAGCCGCCTGAAAGCCGAAACCGCAAAGATAGCCGGCCAGAAAGCGGAACCCACCTTCGACAACACCATCCTCGCCATGGAAAAATCGGGCGAACTGATAAACAAGGTGATGCTCGTGTTCGCCTCGCTCGACGAGACCGACAACACTCCTCAAATGACCGAGATAGCCGAGGTTATATATCCGCTTTACTCGCAGGCAACCGACGAGATCGCCATGAACGACAAGCTCTTCAAGCGAGTGAAGAAACTCTACGAAAACCGTGCCGCCCTCGGCCTCAAGCCCTATCAGGTAAAGGCAATCGAGGATTCCTACAAGCACTTCACCCGCAGCGGCGCCCTCCTCGACGACGCCAAAAAGAAACAACTGTCGGAAATCAACACAAAACTCACCGACTTATATCTGAAATACAACAAGAACCTGCTCGCCGCCACCAACGAGTGTGAGATCGTGGTCGACAATGCCGACCAGCTCGCCGGACTACCTGCTGCGCTCGTGGAGACCGCCGCTACAGAGGCCAAAAACCGCGGCAAGGAAGGAAAATGGGTTTTCACGCTCCACGCACCGAGCCGTCTGCCCGTGCTGCAGTACGCCGACAACCGCGACCTGCGCCGCCGCATGTATGAAGCCTACACCTCGCTTGCCTCGAGCGGTGAGAACAGCAACTATCCCATCATCAACCAGATAGTAAAACTCCGCGCTGAAAAGGCCCATCTTTTAGGGTTTAAGAACTTCGCCGACTATGCCACCGCCAACGTGATGGCCAAGACAACGGAAAACGCAGAGAACCTTCTGATGCAGATATGGAAACCCGCCGTGAAGCGTGTCCACGAAGAGGTAGCAGAGATGCAGAAGTATGCCGACAGCGAAGGAGCCGGCATAAAAATCGAACCCTGGGATTATTACTATTATGCCGAAAAGGTACGTCGGCAGAAATTCGCGCTCGACGAGAATGAGGTGCGCGCCTACTTCCCGCTCGAAAACGTGCGCAAGGGTATCTTCACCCTTGCCGAGAAACTCTACGGCGTTACCTTTACCGAGCTTCCCGATGCACCGAAATACAACCCGGAGGTGAAGGTTTATGAGGTAAAAGACAAAAACGGCGAGCACGTGGCAGTGTTCATGACCGACTATTTTCCCCGCGCATCAAAGCGTCAGGGTGCATGGATGAGCGAATTCAAAGGTTCATACGTGGATCCCGACGGCACCGTCGGACGTCCTATTATATATAATGTGGGAAATTTCACCCGTCCGACCGCCGACACCCCCGCTCTGCTAACCCTCGACGAGGTTGAGACCATGTTCCATGAATTCGGCCATGGCCTCCACGGGATGCTCAGCCGCGCCAGCCTGCGCAGCCAGAGCGGCACCAACGTTGACCGTGATTTCGTGGAGCTCCCCTCGCAGATAAACGAGCACTGGGCAATGGAACCTGAACTGCTCAAAGAATATGCTTTCCACTACAAGACCGGCGAAGTGATTCCCGACACTCTCATACGCAAGCTCGAAGCTGCCTCGACCCACAATCAGGGTTTCATGACCACCGAACTTGCGGGTGCCTCGCTTCTCGACCTTGAATGGGGCAAACTGAACCCTGAGGGCGATATCGACGTAGAGGCGTTTGAAAAAAGCGTGGCTGAAAAACTCGGCATGCCTGCCGAAGTACAGTTCCGTTACCGTTCGCCATACTTCAAGCATATCTTCGGCAGCGACGGGTATGCTTCGGGTTACTATACCTACCTCTGGGCCGAAGTGCTCGACTCCGACGGCTACGAACTATTCAAGGAAAAAGGAGTGTTTGACCCCGCCACTGCAAAATCGTTCCTCGAAAACGTGCTTCAGATGGGCGGCAGCGCCGACCCGATGGAACTTTACGTGAAATTCCGCGGCCACGAACCGAAAGTCGACGCCCTTCTGCGCAACCGCGGTCTCGCACCCGAAAAAGAGGTAAAACCGCAGGGCGACATTAAGTCCGTAGGAGGCAAATAACATTCGTTAAGTTTATTTATTTGAAAAATCATTATTAAAACTTAAATTGGGCGTTATTAATTTTTGATTCAGAAAAAAAGCATTACCTTTGTTTGTGCATAAGCAACTTTTGCAAACATTGAATCAATTGAATTAATAGACATACTCTTTAGAGCACTAAACACCGCTCTAAAAAGTGAGCATAACGCAACAAATAAGTGAATCATAGGTTTTAATCCGATTGTCCGTGAGGCCGGTCGGATTTTTTTTGTATTTTTGCAAAACCAACAAACCACGGAAATGAATCAGGAATCATCAAAAGACATAGAATGCCCCTGGTGCGGCGCGCGGATACCGGCCGACAGCATCGACTGCACCGTCTGCGGGAAGCCCTTACCTGAAATCAGCGTCAAAGACAACGGCAGCATGTCGTTCCTCTTCGACCGCAACAGGATTACCTCCGTTGTCCTCGCTGCGGGCATGATTGTCAGCGCCGGCACGGCACTCGGCTCGTTTGAAGCGGGATGCGAGGCTGAAGGGAGTCATGCGGTTCTGTGCTTTCTGTCGGCACTCTGTATGGCGGTTGCCACGGTAGGATTCGGAGCTTTGCTATCATGGAAGAAATGGGGTCTGATTCCTGCGCTGGCAGGAGGTGTCGCCACCGGCGCACTCCTTTCGGTGGCGGCCGGACAGATAGTACCGCTGATTGTGGCTGCCGCGGGGGCAGCACTCGTCTACGGCTCCACACGTCTCACCGACGACAACGGCTGGAGCTATCTGCTGACACTCGACTGCATGAGCCGCTCAGATAAAATGGATTCCCGGAAATGAACGATTACAACATCATAGTGGCGGCGGGCACCGGCTCTCGTTTCGGTGCCGGCATGCCCAAACAATTCTGCTCTCTCGGAGGGCGCCCGCTGCTGATGACCACCATCGAGCGCCTGCGCTTTGCCGACCCTTCGGCTGAGATCATCCTCGTGCTGTCAGAGTCAATGATTCCGCTATGGCTCGACATGTGCACCGCCGCCGGGTTCACGTCGCCTGAAATCATCGCCAAGGGAGGAAGCAGCAGGGCAGAAAGCGTAAGAAGTGCCCTGCGGCTCATCGACGCTGCCACGACCGGGAGAATAGGCGTTCACGACGGCGCCCGTCCCGTGGTTGAAAAAAAGGTAATCGAAAGGCTCAGCGAAGCCATAGCCGACGGCGCCGACGGGGCTATTCCCGCCACGGCAGTAACCGACTCGCTGCGCCGCATTTTTCCCGACGGAAGCAGCGAAGCCGCCGACCGCTCACAATTCCGCGCCGTACAGACTCCCCAGTTTTTCAACGGAGCCAAACTGCTGCGGGCATACCGCGAGCACTTCTCTCCCACCGCCACCGACGATGCCTCGCTCATGGAAACGGCCGGATTCACAGATCTCCGTCTCGTTGAGGGCTCGCCCCGCAACATCAAGGTCACCAATCCCGGCGACATGGAAATCGCCGCCCTATACCTCAAAATCAAGGAATGAACAGCCTGAGAGGTCTTGATCTGAAATATCTGAAAGGCATCGGCCCTAAACGCGCCGAACTGCTCGATAAGAACTTAGGTCTGAAAACCTACTTCGACCTGCTCCACCATTTCCCGACGAGCTACATAGACCGTTCCTCCGTTTACCGCATAGGCGATTTCAGCGGTGAAATGCCCACTGTTCAGGTAAAAGGCCGGTTCATCTCGCTCACCGAACAGGGAGAGGGAGCCAAGCTCCGGCTCGTAGGACTGTTTACCGACGGGAGCGGCACCATGGAAGTTGTGTGGTTCAGGCGTGTGAAAGCAATAAAGCAGGCATACCACACCGGCACGGAATACATAGTATTCGGAAAACCGACCATGTTCAACCTCCGCTGGAGCATGGTTCATCCTGAGGTCGACACTCCTCAGAACGTGGCGGTTGCCGACGGATTCCGCGGCGTTTACCCGCTCACGGAGCAACTGCGCAACCGCGGCATAACAGCGCGTTTCATCGCGCAGGCGGTGAAGCAGGTACTGTCGTCGGTAAAGCGGTTTAACGAAACCCTCCCCGCCGACATAATAGCCCGCTACCGCCTCATGGGGCTTTACGATGCCATACGCGCCATCCACATGCCGGCCTGCAACGAGGAGCTCCAGCGCGCGCGCCTCCGGCTGAAATTCGAGGAACTCTTCTATCTTCAGCTCAACATCCAGCGCTACGCACGGCGCCGCAACGAGGCCACGGCCGGATTCCGCTTCAAGCGCATCGGACGGTATTTCAATACCTTCTACCACGATTTCCTGCCTTTCGAACTTACAGGCGCCCAGAAGAGAGTTATACGGGAAATCCGGGCCGACATGGGCTCGGGAAAGCAGATGAACCGCCTGCTGCAGGGCGACGTAGGATCCGGCAAGACACTCGTGGCGCTGCTTTGCATGCTCATTGCGCTCGACAACGACACTCAGGCCTGCATAATGGCACCGACCGAAATCCTCGCCACGCAGCATTTCGAAACTCTCAGCGGCATGGTAGCCGCCATGGGCGTGAACGTGCGGCTCCTTACAGGCTCAACCCCGAAAAAGCAGCGTGAAATCATTCATCAGGAACTCGAAAACGGCTCGCTCCACATTCTCGTGGGCACCCACGCCGTAATCGAGGACAACGTGAAATTCCGAAATCTCGGACTGGTGATAATCGACGAGCAGCACCGCTTCGGAGTGGCGCAGCGCGCACGCCTCTGGAAGAAAAACGTGATAGCCCCCCACGTGCTGGTGATGACCGCCACGCCGATACCGCGCACGCTCGCCATGACCGTCTACGGCGACCTGAGCGTGTCGGTAATCGACGAACTCCCGCCGGGACGAAAGCCGGTAGTGACACTTCTGCGCTACGACGAAGACCGCTTCTCGACCTATCAGGGTATCGGACGCCAGCTCCGGGCCGGACGTCAGGTGTATATCGTGTACCCGCTCGTACACGAGAACGAAAAGCTCGAACTCCGCTCGCTCGAAGAGGGTTATGAATCAATCCGGGAAACCTTCCGCGACTACACCGTAGCATTCGTCCACGGACAGATGAAACCCGCCGAAAAAGACTACCAGATGGGGCTTTTCGCCTCTGGGAAAGCCGGGATACTCGTGGCAACGACCGTGATTGAGGTAGGCGTCAACGTGCCCAACGCCACTACTATGCTCATAGAAAACAGCGAGCGTTTCGGCCTCTCGCAGCTCCATCAGCTCCGCGGCCGCGTAGGGCGCGGCAGCGGTCAGAGCTACTGCATACTTATGACCAAGCGCAAAATCGCGAAAGAAACCCGCAAACGGCTCGAGCTTATGACATCGACCACCGACGGCTTCGCCATAGCAGAGGCTGATCTTCACATGCGCGGACCCGGCGACATCGAGGGAACCATGCAGAGCGGTGTGGCCATTGATCTCCACATAGCCAACCTCGCCACCGACGGACAAATCATTCAGTTGGCGCGCGATTCCGCCGACTATATTCTCGATACCGACCCGACTTTCACATTGCCCGAACACCGGGTTATTGAAAGTCAGCTCCGCATACTCTCTCCCAAACTCATAGACTGGAGCCGAATATCCTGACAAATCACTAAAATACAGCATGTTATCCAATATGTTAACGACGGTTAACGGAGCATTATTGCGCAACATCGGTTTCATCGTATACTTTTTGACAAAATGCAACCCACGGCTGGCGACCGGCTACCAAATTGCGGCATCAGACGGCGATCTGTGCCACATTTCTCAAAATAATGTTAAATTCCGGATTTTTATTGCAGATTTTGTTTGTCAAATGGCAAAAAGCCTGTACTTTTGTAATGTGTTTTTCATGGTATTAGATTTAAGGTTAACTAAGATTGGTTGTCGGGAAGACAATCAATTTTTTTTGCTACCTGCCCAAACCCCTGTTCCGACATAAAGAAAAAGACCGCCGGACAGCGTCTGTCCGGCAGTCTGCAGTTATCGAAGTGAATCAATTTTTCAGAAATTATATCCGAGTGTGAACGACACGCGGTTGAGGCGGAACTTCTCGCCAGGCATGTTCTTTGAAATATCAATCATGCCGACACCGCCGGCAACGTCGAAATGAAATTGACGGTAGTTCACGCCTACGCCGAATTTCCAGTCCATATCGAAACGCTTGAACGTGCCGCCCGAACCGTAAACCGACTCGGAGCCCGACTCGCCGTTCACGTTGAGATGATATTTGCCCGAAGTGCCGATGTTCATTTCCGGGCCGGTAAACACTGCCACGTTCAAATCAGGTGTAAAATCAAAATGATAGCCTGCGACAACCGGAATTCTGACGCCGAGAAAGCGCAGCGACGCATCGATGTCGGCGTCGGGATACTCGCTTTCCAGCCCCTTGGTGTCGACACCTACCGTATTGTAGAAAATGCCTATTCCGGGTTCAATATAGAAATTTTTATAGAGCGGAACGTTGACGATGCCGCCTATGCTGAAACCGGCGCTGTTGTCGAAGCCCGAAGGTGTGGCCGAGGAGATGTCGAGGCCGGCGCGCACGCCGATATAGATTTCATTTTCCGGATTGTCGAGCAGAATGTCGGATTGCGCGAAGGCACCGGCCGATACGAGTGCCATTGCAGCTGCTGCCAAAATCTTTTTCATAAACATATCAATAGTCGAGTTAAACATTTCAGAACTTGTATAATAATATAACCACGCGAACCATCATAAAGTTTAAAAAATGTCAACTCCCCTATAACCAAAGATTTTAGAGAATTTTAATTGCAATTATGGAAAGATTTCCTTAATTTTGCGTGTTGAATAACCGAACTAACATATAACTTCTAAATATCAATCATCAATGACCATCGATCAGTTCAACTTTGCCGGCAAAAAGGCAATTGTGAGAGTGGACTTCAATGTACCCCTCGATGAAAACGGTAACATTACCGACGATACCCGTATCCGCGGCGCTCTTCCCACCCTGAAGAAGATTCTCGCCGACGGCGGCAGCCTCATCATCATGAGCCACATGGGCAAACCCAAAGGCAAGGTCAACCCCAAAATGTCGCTCGGTCAGATTAAAGACGCAGTTGCCACGGCTCTCGGAACAGAAGTCGAGTTCGCCGACGACTGCATGAAAGCCGACGAAATGGCAAAGAATCTCAAGCCCGGTCAGGTGCTCCTGCTCGAAAACCTCCGTTTCTATCCCGAGGAGGAAGGCAAACCCGTGGGAATAGACAAAGCCGACCCCGGTTACGACGCTGCCAAGAAGGAAATGAAAGAACGTCAGAAAGAATTTGCAAAACATCTTGCAAGCTATGCCGACGTTTATGTTAACGACGCATTCGGCACCGCTCACCGCCGCCACGCATCGACAGCCGTGATCGCCGACTTCTTCGACGCCGACCATAAGATGCTCGGCTACCTCATGGAAAAGGAAGTGAAAGCCGTCGACAATATCCTCAAGGACATCAAGCGCCCCTTCACCGCCATCATGGGCGGCTCGAAAGTATCGACCAAAATCGGCATTATCGAAAACCTTCTCGACAAAGTCGACAACCTCATCCTCTGCGGCGGCATGACATACACTTTCGCAAAGGCTCAGGGCGGCAACATCGGCAATTCGCTCTGCGAACCCGACAAGCTCGACCTCGCTCTCGACATCATGAAGAAAGCCAAAGAGAAAGGCGTGAACCTCGTGCTCGGCACTGACTGCATTGCCGGCGACGACTTCAAAAACGACTGCAATACCCGCGTATGCTCCGTAATGAACATACCCGACGGATGGGAAGGCCTCGACATAGGCCCCGCTTCCATTGCCGATTTCTGCAACGCCATCCTCCCCGCCAAGACCATCCTCTGGAACGGTCCCGCCGGCGTGTTTGAGATGGATAACTTCGCTACCGGCTCGAAAATCATCGCCGAAGCCATCGTTGAAGCTACCAACAACGGCGCATTCTCGCTCGTTGGCGGCGGCGACTCAGTTGCCTGCATCAACAAATTCGGCTTCGCCGACGCCGTTTCCTACGTATCCACAGGCGGCGGTGCGCTTCTCGAAGCAATCGAAGGCAAAGTTCTTCCCGGAGTTGCTGCCGTGAAAGGCTGATCCCCTCCGATAGTCAAGACCATTTAAAGCGCTTCCGGGCCATAGCCGCCCGGAAGCGTTTTTTTCTGCAAAATTTGCTTATTTCGCGAGTTAGCAGTAACTTTGCACCCGAATTTTACAGACGTTATGCAGAAACTCAGAAACATAGCCATCATCGCGCACGTCGATCACGGCAAAACCACACTCGTTGACAAGATGCTCCTCGCCGGAAAACTTTTCCGCGACAACCAAGCCACAGGCGAACTTATACTCGACAACAACGACCTTGAGCGCGAACGAGGCATAACCATTCTGTCGAAAAACGTATCCATAAACTACGGAGGCTACAAAATCAACATCATCGACACTCCCGGACACGCCGATTTCGGCGGCGAGGTGGAGCGAGTGCTCAATATGGCCGACGGCTGCCTGCTGCTCGTCGACGCTTTCGAGGGTCCGATGCCCCAGACACGCTTCGTGCTCCAGAAAGCCATACAGATGGGACTCAAGCCGGTAGTGGTAATCAACAAAGTCGACAAACCTAACTGCCGCCCCGACGAGGTACAGGAAATGGTGTTTGACCTCATGTGCAACCTCGACGCCACAGAAGAACAGCTCGACTTCCCCACCGTCTACGGCTCGGCCAAGCAGGGCTGGATGAGCGACGACTGGAAGAAACCGACCGACAATATCAACGCCGTTCTCGACGCAATCATAAAATACATTCCCGAGCCGGAAACCCTCGAGGGCGATGCCCAGATGCTCATCACCTCGCTCGACTTCTCAAACTATGTAGGTCGCATCGCCATAGGCCGCGTGCACCGCGGCGAACTCCGCGAGGGCATGGAAATAGCCCTCTGTAAGAAAGACGGCTCGACCGTGCGCCAGCGCATCAAGGAGCTCCACGTTTTCGAAGGCATGGGCCGCAAGAAAGTGGAAAGCGTGAAGAGCGGCGACATCTGCGCGCTCGTCGGCATAGAAGGGTTTGAAATCGGCGACACCGTTGCCGACATCAACAACCCCGAACCACTCCCCCGCATTGCCATCGACGAGCCTACCATGTCGATGACCTTCACCATCAACGACTCCCCTTTCTTCGGACGCGACGGCAAATACGTCACCTCCCGCCACATAGCCGAGCGACTCACAAAAGAACTCGACCGCAACCTCGCTCTCCGCGTGACGAAAGCCGATCACGAGGATGTATGGACAGTCTACGGCCGCGGTGTGCTTCACCTCTCCGTCCTGATCGAGACCATGCGCCGCGAGGGCTTCGAGCTTCAGGTAGGCCAGCCCCAGGTAATCGTAAAAGAAATCGACGGCGTCAAGTGCGAGCCGGTTGAGCTGCTCACCATCAACGTCCCCGAGGAATACTCGTCGAAAATCATCGACATGGTGACACGCCGCAAGGGCGAGATGGTGTCGATGACTACCCAGAACGACCGCATAATGCTCGAATTCCTCATACCTTCCCGCGGCATCATAGGTCTGCGCAACAACGTGCTTACCGGCAGCGCGGGCGAAGCCATAATGGCCCACCGTTTCCACGAATATCAGCCCTGGAAGGGCGACATAGAGCGCCGTACCAACGGCTCGCTCATAGCAATGGAGGCCGGAACCGCCTACGCTTACGCCATCGACAAACTTCAGGATCGCGGCCGCTTCTTCATCTTCCCCCAGGAAGAGGTCTACGCCGGTCAGGTCGTAGGCGAAAACGCCAAGGACAACGACATAGTGGTAAACGTGACCAAGTCGAAAAAACTCACCAACATGCGCGCTTCCGGCGCCGACGACAAGGCCCGCATCATTCCTCCGGTCGTTTTCTCGCTCGAGGAAGCGCTCGAATATATAAAAGAGGATGAATACGTGGAGGTTACGCCCCACCATCTGCGTCTGCGCAAGATAATACTCGACGAACTCGAGCGCAAGCGCGCCAACAAATAAGCAACACCAAACTCCAACAACAACTCCAGACTTACACAAAGTTCATTGACGTCATCTTCAGGCGCGGCGGATTTTTTCGCCGCGCCTGCAAGTTTTTTTACGCCGCAGGTGTAATGTTTCGGAGGAAAGCACGTCTATATAATGTATGGATCTCAAAGAGTTTGAAACGATGGCGCCCCCGCTGCGCGACCGCATCGTAGCAATGGTAAGGAAAATGTCGGCCGAATCAGGAGCCGACCTTGCCGACGATGTGGCGCAAGATACCCTCATGCGGCTGTGGACCATACGCGACAGACTCGGCTCCTACACCTCCGTCGAGGCGCTCGCAATGGTGATCGCCCGCAACCGCGCCATCGACCTTCTCAAACGCGCATCGGCAGGACGCACCTGCCAGCTCGGCGACATAGACGTGACCGACGCCTCGCCCCCGCCCGACCAGAAGCTTATCAGCTCCGAAGATGAATCGCGTGCGCTGTCGCTCATCGGCAGCCTCCCCTCCGTGCAACAGGCGGTGCTGAAAATGCGTCACATCGACGGACTCGAAATCGCCGACATAGCCGCCATACTCTGCACCAACCCGAATGCCGTAAGAGTGGCGCTCTCACGCGCCCGACATACTATACGAAAACAATTTTCAGAACTATGAACAGCAAAGAAATATCTCATATCCGACAGTTGGTCGACCGCTTCATGGACGCCTCAACAACCCTCGCCGAGGAGAAGGAGCTTTACGGCTTCTTCGCCACCGCAGGCGAGAAGTTGCCCGACGACCTCGAGGCGCTGCGCCCCATGTTTGCGTGGTACCGCGCCGGGCTCGACGATACGGCCGTTCCGGCTCTCGCCGCCGGAGAAAAGCCGCGGGTGGCTCTGCCGCCGCTTAGGCTGTGGCAATGGATTGCTGCCGCCGCCTGCGTGGCAATCCTCTTCGCCATAGGATTCTCCCTTCCCTCCACGGTAGCGGAAACCACTGAAATCAACTACGTCTATATCAACGGCCATAAAATCACCGACCCCGAAGTCGTCCACACCGAAACACTGCGCCTGCAGGAAATGATGCGTATGGCCGAAGAATCTTTCAGCGCCAGCCAGAACTCCGCCTTAAGCGCCGGCCGCCCGAGTCTGAGCGACGAAATCGACCTCAATAATCCCGCCGTGCGGGCCGTGCTCGAAGCCAACAATATTTCACTCCAATAATTCCCCACCGCCATGAACCCCCTTAAAATCATACTCGCGTCGATATTCTTCCTGCTCACGGCTCCGGCCGTTCTGAGCCAGACTGCCATAGCCAGCGTTGTGAAACAGATAGAGAAAGCTGCCGGCAACAACAACGTAGTCGTGAGCGCCAGCGTATCCGAAAGCCGCTCCAACGGCAAACTCACAGGCTACCAGAAAATCTTCGTTATCAAAAGCAACAAATACGCCTCAGATTTCATCAAAGCCATTGAAAAAGAGCGCACAAAGGCCACCAAATACGAGAGCAAAAACTTCGGCGGCAGCGTTTATTACAACGCCGAATTCAACGTGGGAAGCCGCAAAAAACCCGTGTGGGAATACTACTCGATAGCCCAGAACGGCCCCTCCACGTGGCTCATATCCGTGGGCCGCTCCGACTACCGCACCCAGCGGTCGATGTCGTGTGCCGCCGACAATATCTTTACAACTGACTACGGAATATGAAACACGAAAAACTACAGGATAAATGCCGCGGCTCTATCGTGGGCGGCGCTGTGGGCGACGCACTCGGCTACGAGGTGGAATTCATGACCCTCTCCGCGATACGCAGGGAATTCGGTGAAAAAGGCATTACACGCTACGCGCTACACAACGGCGTGGCGCAATTCTCCGACGACACGCAGATGACCCTCTTCACTCTCGAAGGACTGATGAACGGTGTAATCGGCACCAACTCCGGAAAAATAACCGGCATTCTGCCGTATATCGAGAAAGCGTATGTCAACTGGTACCGCACCCAGACAGAAAAGCCTGCCGCTCTGCCCTCGAGCTGGATGAGCTGCCTCAGAGAGCTATGGGCACGACGCGCTCCAGGACACACCTGCATGGGCGCACTCGAAAACATCGCCAATGGATTCAGCGTGGAAAACAATTCGAAGGGCTGCGGAGGCGTGATGCGCGTTGCTCCGATAGGAATCTTCGGCGCCGTACACCACAACCTATATAATTATGCCGACGCCGCCCGTCTCGCGGGCCTTGCGGCGGAAATCACCCATAAACACATAGCAAGCACTTTTGCCTCGGCTCTGCTCGCTACAACAGTCATGAACTGTATTGAAAGCGAGACGGTAGACCGCGGGCAGTTCATCTTCATCGTTACCGGCGGACTGATAATGATGAAGGAATATTTCCCCGGCCATAACAGTGAACTGAAAAAATTCGACTCCATGATACGCATGGCTCTTGAGCTTGCCAAAAGCGACGTGGATGAAAAAGAAGCAATACGGCAGCTCGGCGAAGGATGGACCGGCGACGAAGCCATAGCCATAGCCATATTCGCTGTCATGCGCCATATCGGCAATTTTGAGAATTGCATTGCTTGCGCGGTAAACCACGACGGCGACAGCGACTCTACCGGCGCTATCGCCGGCAACATCATAGGTGCCATTCTCGGATACTCGGCCATCCCCGCTTATTATCTCAACGATCTTGAAATCGAACCGGTGCTCGTTTCGGCGGCCGACGACCTCTGTGCCGACATAGAAGTCCCCGAGGTCAACCTCCGCTTAAGGCATCGTTACGCCGACTACCTGCCGGCTGAGGTCGACAGAAAATACCTGTAGCCGACTCTGCACCAAACTCTGTGAAGATTCAATAACGAAGTGCAAAAATCCTCGTTCTGAATAGCCCTATATTT
>ERZ1673743.607-NODE-607-length-51827-cov-10.882388_pt1 | contig 51827 bp, 53 predicted proteins | sample MGYA00580197_ERZ1673743 | MGnify/ENA primary metagenome ERZ1673743 (study PRJEB41218, sample SAMN15661795) | gut metagenome | host: Homo sapiens | place: Canada: London | collected 2015-08-20/2019-03-30 | study: EMG produced TPA metagenomics assembly of...
ATAGAAACAAAAAATAAAACAATTAATTTAGTACTAAAAACAAGAAAAATAGTAGACATAGCTAATCTACTAAAAAATAAGAATTTTGAAGAAGTGTTTAAAAAGGCATATTCTATATTAGATATGGAAGCATTATCTAAAATAATATTTAAATTAGCAGAAAATAACGAAGGTAAGAGTACATTTGCATCATCAGATGAAGTATATGACTTTATAGATGAATGTAGAACAGAAGGAATAAGTGTAAGCGATTTATACGGAAAGATAGCAGAGGCATTGAATGAAGAGGGTTTTTTCAAGAAAAGGATGACAAAGAAAGAATTAAAGGAAATGATGTCAAATCCTTTATCAGAGACAGATATGAACGAATTAGTTCAGAAATCAGCAGAGAAAGTTATAAACAAAATAACAGAAGAACAAATTCTTTCAATGGTATAGATGAAATAATAAACTCAATAAAAAAATCAGAGAATATAATTGAATTAATATATACTATAGAACCTTTGGCGTATTATTTCGATATGAAGCCACAAGAATTTTGGAATGGCAGTTTTAAAGAAATAAATTTATATTGTCAAGTACACTTAACTAGACAAATAGACGAACTAAGACAAGAAATTAATTTACAAGAAGCGGTTACAAACAAATTAATATCTGGTGATTGTATGAACCAAAATGCAAAAATAATACCTATTAGAGATAGTTATAAAGAACTTTTCGAAATAGAGGAAGAAGAACAGACTCTAGAGGAACAAAGGAGGCTATTTAAAGGATAAAAGATGTAACTTTAGACAACTTTCGATAAAATTCTTTATAAATTAATATATATATACCCTATATTAATTATAAGGAGGAGTAATTTATGGCGTTAAGTTCAATAATTTTAGGTGTTATAGCTTTGCTAGTATCTTTCAGTATTTTTAAAGATGTATCATTAATTTTAGCAGCAGTAGGTGTTGTTCTGGGAATTGTAGCACTTGTTAAGAAAAAAAGCAAAGCAATGAGTATTATTGGAATTATATTAGCAATAGTAAGCTTAATATTATTATTTTCTGGTAATAGTACAACTACTACATCTTCTAATAGTAGCGGAAATGATATAAAGAAATGCAAATTAGGAGATACTATTAATATTAGTACGAGTTCTGATGAATATACTCTAAAAGTAACTAGTATAAAAGAAACTAAAGAAAGAAATGAATATGCGGATGAAAAGCCTGCACAAGTATTTCTAATTGATTATACTTATGTTTGCAACAAAACAAATAATGGATTATATTTAAGTGATATGTACTTCAAAATAATAGATGAACAAGGTGAAATTGGCTATACATATCCTATAGATACTAAAAGTCCACAGAGCATAACAGCTGGAACAACTTGTAAAGCACAGATGGCGTTTGGAGTGAACAATAAAAGCAAAAGCATAAAACTGCAATTTTATGATAATATGTTTGATGGAAATCCAACAGCTATATATGAAATAGAATTATAAAATAATATTAGTAAAAAAACACTTACTTAGGTAGGTGTTTTTTATTATGCAAAGAAAGGAGGAAAATAATGACTGTAGAAGAAATAGATATCATTGTAAATACAAGCGTGGAAAAAGCAGTAAAAGAATTTGAAAAATTAGTACCTTCTATAAAAAAACAGTTATCTGGAATAAAAAAAGAATTTAATAATACGAAATTTAAGGAAATAACAGCCAAAGTAAATACTGGACAACTAAAGGAACAAATAAAAAAGGCTAAAAAAGATATACAAGATGCTTTTGATCCAAATGATATAAGTGGAATGAAAATAAACGGAAAAAGTTTTAAAATAAGCAATATTTCAGGATATTCCAAAGAAGTACTAAGGTTAAAAGGACACTTAGAAGAAGTTAAAAAGACAGAAAATGAAATAGGCAATATAAGAAGTCCTAATGCTTCTAAGAATGTAAGTGAAAAGAGAACAATAACAGGCGCAAGAACAATGAACTTAGAAAATCCAAATGTTAGCATGTGGAACATTCTAAAAGAAAAGATATCATCTATAAAGCCAACAATACAAGCAGTACAATCAATATTTAAAAATACATTTAATTCTAAGAAGCCTAGTGCAGAACTAGAATTGCTAAATATAAAAATTGCAGATATAAAATCAAAATTGCGCAATGCGAAAATAAATCTAGATTACAAGAGTGTTGTTGAAGCAGAAGTCGAATTAAATAAATTAAATTTTAAAAAACAAAAGTTAGAAGATAGCAGTAAACTTTCTAAAGAAAAAGGCAGTATGAATAGTATTGCTGGAATAACCATCAAAATAAGAAATCAAATACAACAATGGGGAAGTGGCATAAAGCAAGGATTAGGTCATATTTTAAAGTATGCAGGAGCTTTATTATCACTAAGAGGTATATACTCTACATTAAGTAGTAGTGCACAAAGTTGGCTATCTAGTCAAAATACACAAGCTAAACAGTTAAGTGCAAATATAGAATATATGAAATATGCAATGGGAAGTGTATTTGCACCAGTTATAGAGTATGTAACTAGTTTGGTTTATAGTTTGATGAAAGCATTTCAAAGTCTAGTGTATGCTTTTAGCGGGGTAAATATATTTGCAAAAGCCACAGCATCATCAATGAAGAATGCATCAGGTAGTGCAAAACAAACAAGTAAATCACTAAGTAGTGTACATAGTGAAATAAACAATGTTTCTGATAACAAAGATAGTAATACTAGTGGAACACCTAATATAGATTTATCAGAAGTAGACAAAACATCAAACAAAATAATAGATGTGATTAGAAATGGTAATTGGAATGAAATCGGAGCAATAATAGGGAAAAAGATAAATGATGCTATGTCGAAAATTCCATGGAACAAGATAAAAAACACATCAAAAAAGATAGGAACTAATATTGCACAAGTTTTAAACGGTTCTATAAAAACTATCAAGTGGAATAAAGCAGGTAATACATTGGCACAAGGAATTAATACAGCGTTTACCTTTTTAAATTCTTTTGTAAAAAACTTTGATTGGAAAGCAACGGGACAAGCTATAGTTGACGGAATAACAGGATTCTTAGAAGGATTTGAATGGGAAACAGTAGGAAATACAATAGGTGAATTTGTAAAAGGACTATTAGATATATGTGTTACATTTGTTGAAAAGTATGATTTTCAAAAGTTTCCAAATAAAATTGCAAAATGCTTAGAAAAAGTTGACTGGACAGGAATAGCAAAAAAAGTATTTGAGCTAATAGGTGCTGCAATGGTCAAAGTGTCAATTATAGGTGCAGTAATGAACGCAGCAAAAGTAATTCTTAATATATGTAATTCAGCAGTAGAATATTTAAAAGGAAAAATAGAAGATTGTGGAGGAAATATCGTAAAAGGTATTTTAAAAGGAATTGGAGATGCTATTGCTGGTATAGGACAGTGGATTCACGAAAATATATTTCAGCCATTCATTAACGGATTTAAAGAAGCATTTAAAATACATTCTCCATCATTAATAATGGTTGAGATGGGTCAATACTTAATAGAAGGGCTTAAAATCGGACTTTCAAATATTTGGAAAGATATCTCTGGTATATTTGCTGATTTAACTTCCAACATAGAAAATAAATTCACGGAAATAAAAAATAGTGTGTCAAATTGGGCAAACAATACTAAAGAAACTGTAAAGAACTGGGGAAACAATGTAAAAACAAAAGTTAGTGAATGTTGGACAAATGCTTCAAATACAGTAAGAGAAAAAGTAACGACTTTAAAAAATAATATTTCAACAGGACTTAATAATGCTAAGACAACAGTAGTAAATTGGGGAAGTAATGTAAAAAACACATTTACCAATTTAGGAAGAAATGCATCTACATGGGGAAAAGATTTGGCTACCAATATGGCAACAGGAATAAAAAACAATATTCATAAAGTAACAAATGCAGTTACATCAGTTGCAAACAAAATAAAAAGTTTCTTACACTTCACAGAACCAGACGAAGGACCTTTGAGTAATTTCCATACATATATGCCAGACATGATTGATTTGATGGTTAGTGGAATAAAGTCAAATACTAATAAGATAAAGAGTGAAATGGAAAATTTAGCAGGTACAATGTCTTATACAATAAATACAGAAGCGGTAACTGGTATTCCTACAACAAGCCCAACAATAAAACCTATAAATGTTGAAGCTAATAATATGTTGGATACATTAAGTAATGTTATGGCTTATAAAGGAAATGAAAATGATAAACCAATTTATTTAACAATATATGTAGGAAATGCAAAACTAGGACAAATATTATTAGACAATCTAAGAGATATGAAAAGACAGACAGGAAAAGATATAGAAGCATTAGTAGGAGGATAAAGTTATGTTATGGAGAGAACATGGAAAAACAGAAAATTTACCAACACCAAGTACATACTCGGCTGATATAGAAGATACAGACAAAGACAGTTATTCTAGTGTTGTTGATGGTTCATTAATTGATAATCCTATAGCTGTAGGAATGCTAAAACTTTCTATGAGTTGGGATTTTAATAGTGAAGAAGAAGCTGAAAATTTAATACAGAAAACATATAAAAATCCTTGGCCATTAGATATTAAAATTCCTGTGGTAGATGGAGGTTTTTTAGAAAACGCAAAGTTTAGAGTTTCAAAAAGAAAAGTTGATATGATAAAAACAGAAAAGAGTACTAACACTTCAGAAACGAAGTGGAAGTGCTCTTTTAATTTAATGCAAAAAGAACTAACAGAAGCACAAAAAACAGCAGTAGAGGGGGCAAATAGTTAATGTATAGTACAAGTAATAACTATAAGTCTAAAGTATACAATGTAACTCATTTATTAAAAGTATACATAAATGACACAGAGATAGATTCTAAATATATATTAGACTGTAAACCTTCGAGAAAAGCTTTCTCAAGTGATGAGTTTGCATTGGGCTGTATAGAAGCACAAAGCATAGAATTAAAATTATATAAATCAGTAATACCTGCAACTATAAACAAAGTAGAAATCAAGAGTGGAATAACAGGCGAAATAATACCTGTTGGAATATTTAATGTGGATGATATAAGCAAAGAAGACGATTACACAGTAACATTTAAATTACGCGATAATATGATTAAATTTGAATTTAATTATAATGGAAAAACACTAATAGATAGTAATAATGGAAAAGTAAAAATAATACAGGTACTACAAGACTTATGTACAAAAGCAGGAGTAGAACTTCGGTTCTACTTCTTTTTTGAACATGAATAAAGAGATAGCAGTGTATGACAATACAGTATCAGCAAGAACTTATTTAAGTTACATAGCAGAACAAGCTGGTGGAATAGCAGTAATAGGTAGAGATGAAAAACTATATATAAAAACAATTGGAGAAAGTTCGGCTACATTGTCATTAAAGTTATTCAAAACCTTTAAATGGGGAGAAAAATTTAAAATAACTCGTGTAAGGTATGATGATGGAACACAGCTATTTGAAAAAGGAGATACAACAGGCAATACAGTTTATATCAGCCAAGACAATATGTACATAGTTGATCAAGAGCAAATCAATAATATTTACAATGCTATAAAAGATTTAGAATTTTACAGCTTCGAGGGTGAAAGCATAATAGACCCCGCACTGGATACTGGAGATATTGTTGTTATAGATGGCAAAAATGTAATATATCAAGGTTCAATGCAATTTTCAGGGCGTTGGATTGCAAGTATTGAAAGCAAAATACAATGTAAATCAAAAGAAGAAACAACAACAAGAACACCATCACAAAAAACTATAAATAGAAGAGTAGAATCAAGCATCAATCAAATAGACGGGAAAATAACTCAACTAGCACAAGAAACAACAGAACACGAAACAAAATTAACAAAGCAAGAACAAGACATAGAAAGCATTAAATCACAGGTAGAAAATACTGTAGAATATAAAAGAGAAAAAAGTGGAATTACAGAAATACATATTGAAGATGCGGGACAAGCTGATATATTAAAGTTTGAGGTACAAGGAAATAAGACTTATGAAGCAAATATGTTCCCAAGAGCAAATTTATTTCCAAGAACAGGACTACAGCCAAATCAAAGGGGAGGGTAGTATATGAAATATAAAATAGTAGTAGATAAGCAGAGTAGGACAAATCCCTCTAGTGAAAAGAAAGAATACGAAGTAGACATCGAAGAATTAAGATTTAAAGGAGACATATACGACAGCTTAATCATAACGAAAGATGAAGATTATGTTATGCGTAGACTGCAATTAACAGATTTTTATATACTAAAGGAATTAGAAACACCTATAAAGGAACCTCTAGAAAATATAAACATTGAATTATTTGAAGGAGATAATTACATATATTTAATAGATATGGTAGGCAATAAATTCTATGCAGAATATTTATTAAAAAATGAATTTAATGATACATATGTGATTAAAAGTGAAATGAATGCAGCAATAGAAGAATCAGCTAAAGGAATAGAATTAAGTGTAAATCAAAAATTGCAGAATTATAGCACTACAGAAGAAATGAATGGTGCAATAAATGTAAAAGCAAGTGAGATAGATGCAAAAGTAGAGAAAAAAGTGGATGCAGAAACAATAACAGGAGCATACTTGATTTTAAAAATTAATGGAGATACAAGTGCAGCAAAATTAAATGCAGACAAGATAGAATTGTCAGCAATTGATATTTTAAATTTGTTAGCTGGAAATGCGATTAACTTAACAAGTAAGAATATTACTATAAGTAGTACTAATTTTAATGTTGACAAAAATGGAAACATGACTTGCAACAATGGTAATTTTAAAGGCAATATATATTTAGAAGATAATAAAAAAGTTGTTGGAGGAGATGGATTAATAACAAACTTACAATTTAGCTCTATGGGAGCTTACTTAGGATTTTCAATGCTAGGTTTCAATGTAGGATTTATAGGAAGCGAATATACTATATATAATTCAGATGTCTTTATTGAGGCAGTTATTCCACAAAATTTTACAATTCAGTCGGCTAAAATAACACTTGAACATACTCCCGCAAAATGGTCTGGATATGACGATACAACAAAAAAAGATTACGACAATTGGGGGTATGCAAGAAACTTGAAATTGTACAAAGGAACATCCAATTATAAGTTTGATATGGGATTTAACTCGGAATATCTTGCTACATATGAGAGTTCTTTATCAGAAATTGCAAATGCATTTGGTACAAGTTATACTCCATCAAATACATCAGGAGATTCAATTGTTAGCAAAGAAAGTATAGATATAAAAAATTATTTAACTACAGGTGGAAACAGACTAATCATAAGAACAGCTAATAGTATACCAGCAAATGTAACAAGTGCATCTCAACAGACTGGAATGGCGAAAGCTGTTTTAAATATTATAGGATATTTAAAGGTATCATAAATTGGAGGCGAAAAATGAAAAAGAAAGTATTTGAAAACGGTACATTAAAAAGTAAAGGGTACTTTATGAATGGTGATGTTAAGCAAGAAGTAGAAGAAGCGGTTTATGAAGGTACAACACCGCTATCAGCTGAAAACTTAAATGGTATGCAAGATAATATTGAAGAAGAAATAAATAGTCATATAGAACACAAATATCATCTAAATATATCAACAGCAGTCTCAAAAGGTGGAGCAATAACTCTACCTTTCTATTATAAAGTTGGTACACATTGTTTAGATGTATATTATATGGGAGAGTTATTAAGATTAAGTAGTGATGATGCAGGAACAGATGGACATTATAGAGAAGTAGGAGAAAGTGGAAGTATAAGTAACCAAATTAAGACTACAACAGACTGGGGCATTGAAGTTGGCAGATATTTCGATTTTGTTGTAAGGGGGGAATATTCAAATGATTAGTGTATTTGATAAGCTGATAAGCTTGATAAGTAGTAAAGTACCAATGAAAAACTCAACAGATAATAATGTAAATTGTGATAATTATTACGAAACTGGAATTTATTATCTAGGTTCTGGTTTGACTAATGCTCCAGCTTCTTATATAAAATTAATAGTTGTCGGAGCAAATAAAGGTCAAAAGGGAGATGTTGCACAAATAGCCATTGCTGTTTCTTCTGGTAGTGTCTATATTAGAACTGGTAATTTTAGTTCTAGCGAACAAGCAATATGGTGGCATAATTGGATTACTATATATCAAAATATTGTAACTGGAACACCTTTCGAAACAGGAAGAACTATTGATGGTAAAATAGAATATGGCAAAAGATTAAATCTTGGTAAGGTATCTGTAACTACTAATAATACTAGAGTTGTATCAACAGGATTGACAAACGTGTCCTTTACTAAGCCAATGGAAGGAATGATTACTAATGGTACATATTGGTTCCCAATTAATGGAATACGCCCAAAGGATGGAACAGATAATACTTGTATCGGAGCTTATATGAGTGGTACTGATATAGTTCTTGTTTCGAAAGAAGCTAGAACTGATTATACAGGATATGTAACAATATTTTATACAATTAATTAGAAAAAAATGAAATAATATGAAAAAATTGAAATCGTTGAGGCTGTACACATACTTACATTTAATCTAAAAAAAGAGGTGTTAGAGTATAATACCTCTTTATGAACAACAAAAAAAGCAAGTGTAGATTATAAAATAAAAAGGAGGTGTGAAGGTGGAGCAAGAGAATATACAGAGAATAATTGAAACGGAACAACGAAGTAAATCAAACACAAAAAGACTAGATGAACACGATATAAAGTTCAAAGAAGTATCTAACAAGTTAGAAGATATTCACGAGCTTACATATTCTATTAAAGAAATTGCAACGGAAGTAAAACTAATGAGAGAAGATGTGAATAAGTTAGACGCAAGAGTTGGAAACATAGAAAAAGAACCAGCACAGGATTATAAAGAAGTTAAAAAAGCTATAAGAAATCAAATAATATGTACCATAGTGGGTGCAATTATTGGAGGACTTGTAGCTTTAATTATTAAATAAGGGAGGAATTATATTATGGAAAAAGTTAAAAAAATAGCCAAGTATACAACAAATATATTAGCAATAGTAAGTGCATTAATTGCAGGTATAAATGCAGTGGAAGGAATAACAATACCTTATGCAATTCAAATTGTACAAGTTATTGCAGTAGTAAATGGTGTAATAGGCACTTATTTATTAGGACAAAAAGCAATAAGTAATAAGGAGGAATAATTATGGCAGTAAAAGGAATAGATGTATCAGAATTTCAAACAAATGTAAATTATGAAAAGGTTAAAAATGATGGAATAAGATTTGTTATTATTCGTTGTGGTTATGGAATGAATGATAAGTCACAAGATGATGTAGAATTTATGAATCATATAAAAGAATGTGAAAAATTAAATATACCTTTTGGAATTTATTTAATGAGTTATGCAAATACAGTAGAAAAAGCTAAAAGTGAAGCAGAACATATATTAAGATTGGCAAAAGGACATAATCCTTCATTAGGTTTATGGTATGATGTAGAGGATAATAATACAAGTGGTAAAGTATCTAAAGAAACATTAAAAAATATAATAAATACATTTTGTAATACAGTTAAAAATGCAGGCTATTATGTAGGTGTTTACGCTTCATTAAATTGGTTAGATAAAAAAATAGATAAACAAATAAAGAAAGACTATCCAATATGGGTGGCACAATATAACAATAAATGCCAATATGATGGTAAATATATATTGTGGCAATATACTTCATCAGGAAAAGTAAATGGAATATCTGGCAAGGTAGATATGAATTATTTATATGATGAAAGTCTATTAGATAATAATGAAGAAGAGCCAGTTGTAGAAGATGAAGAAACAAAAAGGACAAAAGAATTACAAATAGCACTAAATAAAGATTTTAATAGTGGACTAGAAGTTGACGGAATGATAGGACCTGCAACAACAAAAGTTGTTATGCAACATTATTTAAGATACTTCACAAAAGGTAACTTTGTAAAATGGGTACAAGTACAACTAAAAAGAAAAAGTTATGATATAGGCGGATATGGAATTGACAGTTGCTATGGAAGAGATACCGAAAAAGCTATAAAAAAATTACAAAAAGATAACAAAGCCGTAATTGATGGATGTACAGGAATTGAAACAGTAAAAATATTAACAAAATAATAAATAAAGTAGCAGAGTATTAATTTATTCTGCTACACATATAATATTAAAATTTCGGAATCAAAACTACATTTGCCGACAGTTTGCATTTGCTTAATTTCAGTTGGTGCATTTTCTACCATTCCTTCGTAAATTATTTCATTATTTTTTATTACTCTAACATTTAATAATCTTGAATCTCCAACTAACATAAAAACACCTCAATAAGAATAATATACCAAAAAACATCTAAAATCAAGACATATAATTACTCTAACTTAAAAAATAAATGGCTTAAAATCGATTGTAGAGGGTTGATTTTTGGGCAAAAATTGAGAAAAAATAAAGTCTAATAAAAATCTATAATTATAGAATAAAAATGTTATAAAATGATAAAAAGTTCACATAATAATTGACATAATACTAAAAAAATAGTACAATAAAGATTACAACATTTATAGTATTACAGAAATATTACAAATGTATTACAAAATTAATATATTTATTGACATAAGAGTAGTTTTAGAATACTATATTATAAAAAGTAGGGAGGTATTATTATGTACAGTGCTTTAGATATCGCAAAATGGTTTTTGTGTGCTGTGGATAGAGAATCAGGAGATAGTATAACTCATTTAAAATTACAAAAATTATTGTACTATGCACAAGCGTGGAGCCTAGTCCTTTTAGACAAATGTATATTCAAAGAAGAAATACAGGCTTGGATGCACGGACCTGTAGTGCCAGAGGTATATGATAAATATAGTACATATGCATATAATGAAATACCTAAACCAGAACAGTGTCCAGTCATAGCAAAAGAATACGAAGATGTGCTAGAAGAAGTTATGAAAACATACGGAATATATCAAGCTAAATACTTAGAAATGTTGACTCATTCTGAAAAGCCTTGGATTGAAGCAAGAGGCAATTTACCGTTAGAAGCAAGATGTGATAAACCTATATCAATAGAGACAATGAAACAATACTATACATTAATGCAGGCCGAACAATGAAAACAATAAATGCAAACACTAAGATAAATAATGAAGATAAAATAAAAATAGAAAAAGAAATAATGGGTTTAGCAAATAACGGAGAGAGTTCAGATAACAAGCAAGCATATATAGCACTGAAGTATTTTGATAAGAATTTTGAATGTTTTAGCGAATGGAGCAGTGATGAATTATCTTGTTTTTCAAATTTTGTAGACAAAATAAATCGATTAACTTGGAAAGAAATAAAAAAACATACAGGCTTACAGTTAAAAAGCATTGACAATGCTCAAGGATTACCCAATAATGATATTAAAGAAAAATTAAGCAAAGACATTACATTTTGTGAATTTAGAATAAATCAAAAAGCAAGAGTTGTTGGTTTTAGAAGAAATTCAATATTTTTCTTGTGTTGGTTAGATAGAAATCATAGAATTTGTCCAGAATAAAAAAATAAGAAAAACAGCTAAGAACTAGCTGTTTTTTATTACGCCATTAATATTAAGTAGTAAATCTATTAGCTGACTAATCACAAGAACTTCCTTGCTGTCTAATCCATATTTATCAATACATCTGTGCATCTCTTTTCGTAATTTTTCTATGTCCAAAGAAGTATAAAACAAATCCTTTATATTTACATCTAAATATTTTGAAATATCAAATAATACCTTTAAAGATACATTCATTTTCTTATTATTTTCTAATTCAGACAAATATGAACGCGAAATACCAACTTCTTTTGCTAATTTATAAGCAGTAATATTCTTTTTTTCTCTTATTTGCTTAATCCTAAATACAATCATAAAAATACTCCTATAAAAATAGTATCTCTTAATTGTACTATTTTTATGCATAAAAAGCCATATGTCGCTGTCAGCGAACGGTTTTGCCGTTTTTTGTCGAACGATTTTTATTGACGAATGTCGAAAAATGTAATATATTGTAAAAAAGAAAAGATAGTCCGACGGCAATCGAAACTATCTTCAAAGAGTATATACTAAGCTCATATATACAATATAAGTATATACTCTCGATAAAAAAATGTCAAATAACTTGGAGGTATATTTATGGAAAAAGATGTATTAGAGAAAATATTAAAAGAAAGAATAAATAATAGTAATGAATTTAATGGAAATGAACAAGAGATAATATTAGATAATATATCTCTTTATACTAAAATATATTTATTAGGAATAATAGATAGTGAAATGTAAAATATTTACAGAAAAAATTATCACATTTTTATCACATTAGTTTTTAATTAGTGATAATTACTTGAAATTGAAAACGAAAAAAATCCCGGAAAATAAACAATTAAATCGTACTTGCATTTGAGTAAAATTAGACAAAGCAAATCTCCCTCTCGCTACCATACAAGGTACCGAATTTGTACCAAATGAGAAGTTTATGATAATTTCATTGTCATGAACTTCTATTTTTTTAACTAATATACTAGCAACTACACTTAGCTAGACGAATAAATAAACTTAGAAAGAAAATTAATTTACAAGAAGCGGTTACAAACAAATTAATATCTGGTGATTGTATGAACCAAAGTTACTTATGTTTGCAACAAAACAAATAATGGATTATATTTAAGTGATATGTACTTCAAAATAATAGATGAACAAGGTGAAATTGGCTATACATATCCTATAGATACTAAAAGTCCACAGAGCATAACAGCTGGAACAACTTGTAAAGCACAGATGGCGTTTGGAGTGAACAATAAAAGCAAAAGCATAAAACTGCAATTTTATGATAATATGTTTGATGGAAATCCAACAGCTATATATGAAATAGAATTATAAAAGAATATTAGTATAAAAAACACTTACTTAGGTAGGTGTTTCTTTTTTATCCTAAGAAAAAAGTGATGGAAAAGTGAACGTACAATGTACTAAAAACATGTATTTAAAAGTAAGATTTGCAAAAAACTAAAAATTATGTTAATATATATATAACATCCTGTTAAATATAGGATAAAAAATTGAAAGGAAAGTATCATCATGACAGAACAGACAACAGAAAGAATCAATTTAAAATGTACCAATTACGCAATTCTCCATGTTATCCGAAAGGATGAATGGGAGGAAAGAGATGGATTAACGGCTGGTGTTACGCATATAAGCCCGAACTTAACAACACGGGAAGAAGTAATAAAGTGGCTGGCTAAAACTAAAAAAGAAATAAAGCGCAGGAACAAAGGTACAGAAATGAAGTTCGTTACAGCAATCTTTCCGGCAAAGAATAACAGGGAAGAGGAAAAAAACTACAAGACGATGCTTCAGATTTTTCTTTCATAATTTCCACCCCGCAGTCTAACTTGACTGCGGGGATTCCTTTTTTAATCTCTTCTATCTGTACGAGAGCTATCACCTCTACTTGTAGAGTTACAAATTTTATCATATTCTTTACATTTTATTTTATATTCTAATTGTTGTGTCATATAGCGATAATACATATATGCCTGTTCATATTGTATCATTGGATTAAACATTGAATTTCCATCCATCATATTAGGGTCAAAGTTTGCCTCATATCCACCGTAAGGAGGGGGAAAACTACAAAAACTATTCATATCCATATTTCTATCCATAAAAATCACCTCATAAAATTATTTTGCTTTTCTATATTTAGGTGGAGCCTCATGATGTGAAAATGCAAGAAAAACAATAAAGAATAGAACAAATATTAATAAAATATAATTGCTTATTCCAAAAAAGCTAATAGGATAAACAATTGTATCTACAACTGAAGCACAAGTTGGAACAAGATCCAAACTTAAAGTTGGAAATAGCTTTAACAAAATATATGTATAAAATGCAGCTAAAATTCCTTGAAGAAATTTTCCAAAAAAATATTTTTTCATAGACAAATCTGTTTTAGAAAGCATGCTATAAACTTGAAATAAAACAGAAAAACCACCAAATCCTAGTAAAAATGCACAAAGAGTAACATTTTGAGATAATTCTGTTATTGGTACAATAGATACTTGGCTAACACCATTTGTTAGTTCAATAATTCCAGATAAAACAGGTTTGCAAAAACTTGAATTTAGATTAATCATATTAAAGATTGGATATAGAAGCTTACTTAAACAATCTAATATGTTACAAGAGTTTAATATAGATAAAAATACTGAAAATGTTACAACAAAACCTCCAATTACTAAAACTGTTGAAATAGCATTTTGAATACTTTTACCTAAAATTTTTCCAAGATTACTAAGGGTAATAGTTTCTAAAATATTTGATTTTGTTATATGTTTTGTGGAAAATTTAGGCGAAAATTTGCTATTTTTTGTAGATAATTTACCTAATATAATTCCAACAGAAATTGCAGCTAGAATATGAGTTATTAAAAGAAGAAATCCTGTTTTGGTATCTCCAAACATAGAAACTCCAACACAGCTAACAATAAAAAGTGGACCCGAGTTATTAGTAAAAGCAAGCATTCTATCTCCTTCGTCCTTTGTACATAAACCTTGCTCACGCATGGAACTTACAACTTTACCACCAGTTGGGTAACCACTAATAAGACCCATAAAAAATGCATATGCACATTCTCCAGGAACATGGAATAGTGGTCTCATTAATTTATCAAAAAGTTTTCCAATGTAATGTATAACATTTGTATATGACAAAAGTTCAGTAATAACGAAAAATGGAAATAATGATGGCACTACATTATTAGCCCATAAATATAGGCCTTCTTTAGCAGCTGATAAATTGCTTTTTGAAAAAAGTATTAAACATAAAGCAATAAGTATAAATATTATTGAAAATAGATTTTTTTTAAGTCGAATAAAAATAACCTTCATAAGAACTCCTTAAAATATTTTTATGATAGTTAATGAATAATTATTCTAATATAACAAAAAATATATGTGATTAGAAAGGTGGAATAATTATGAGAAAGTTTGTACCACATGCAGTATATTATGAAGAAGATGCGAAAAATTATGAACTTGGTAAAGAATTAATTAAAAAATACGAAAATCAAGGAATACCAACACATATAATAGAAAATCACAATAATATTGAAGAAATGAGGAAAAAAGAAAACAAAGAGTTTCCAAACATGAAACAAAATTTAATTATAGGAGTAAGAAAAACTCATAAATTTGTTCCTAATCATAAGGTATCAGATTTTTTAGTACCATATACATCATCTGGATGTACAGCTATGTGTTTATATTGCTATTTGATATGCAATTATAATAAATGTGCATATTTAAGATTATTTGTAAATCGAGAGGAAATGTTAGAAAAAATTATAAAAGAGGCAAATAAAAGTGAAGAAGAATTGGTATTTGAAATAGGTAGTAATAGTGATTTAATCCTAGAAAACACAATAACGGGAAATTTAGTATGGACAATAGAAAACTTCGCAAAAAACAACAAAGGTTATTTAACATTTCCAACTAAGTTTGATATGGTAGATGATTTATTAAATTTAGACCATAGAGGTAGAATTATAGTGAGAATAAGTGTAAACCCACAAGAGATTATAAAAAATGTTGAAATAGGAACATCAAATTTAGAGGGAAGAATTAATGCAATAAATAAATTATGTGATGCAGGATATAAGGTAGGAATTTTAGTAGCACCTATAATCTTAGTAGACAATTGGAAAGAATTATACGAAGGCTTGTTTATTAGCTTAAAAGAAAAATTAAGTGATAAGGTAAAAAAAGAGGCATTTTTTGAAGTTATCCTCATGACATATAGCTATATTCATAGAAAAATAAATGAAGAAGCTTTTCCAACTTTAGTGAATTTATATGACGAAGAAAAAATGACAGGAAGGGGAAAAGGAAAATATTCATACAAACAAGGTGTTAGAAATGAAGTTGAGGAATATTTAAAACAATTATTTTTAAAGTATTTTCCAGATAATAAAATATTATATTTTAGTTAATGTCTAATTAATATGTATTGACAAAATTAATAAAAAGTAAGTAAAATAATATTGCAAAAAACAAACTAATAAATGGAGGAATATATATGTTAAAAGAATTTAAAGAATTTGCAATGAAGGGAAATATAGTTGATTTGGCAGTTGGTGTAGTTATAGGTGGAGCTTTTCAAAAAATTGTTAATTCACTTGTACAAGATATAATTATGCCAGCAATATCTGTGGTGACAGGAAAAGTTGATTTTTCAGATATGGTATGGAAAATAGGAGAGGTATCTATAAAATACGGAAATTTTATTACAGCTATTGTTGATTTTCTAATTATTGCGTTTTCAATATTTTTAGTTGTAAGATATTCTAACAAGTTAAATAAAATGAATAAATTAAAAGAATTAGGAGATAAGGCAGCAGCAAAAATTGAGAAAGAAGGAAAATTTTTAAGAAAGAAATTAAAGATAAAAGAGAAAGAGGAAGAAGAAAAGGAAGAAACAAAGCCAGAGACAAAAGTATGCCCATATTGCTTAAGTGAAATAAAATATGAAGCAACAAGATGTCCGTATTGTACATCTATACTTGAAGAAAATGACAAAAATGTTGACATAAATAAAAATAAGTAATATAATAATATTTACCTAAAGGAACCATTTACGATGGGAGGTTTAACTATGAATGAAGAGATGAAAGACAGAAAAGTACGGTGCAAAAAGATAGGCAAACATATTGCTGAGACAAGTTGCACAGTGCGGAGGGCCGCTGAAATATTTGGTGTCTCAAAGTCAACGGTATATGATGACGTAACGAGAGTACTACCAATGGAAGACGAAAATATAGCGGCAAATGTTGCAGTGGTTCTTATGAAAAACAAAAAAGAAAGATGCATAAGAGGGGGCATGGCAACAAAGGCAAAATATGCCAAGATGAAGGCAAATAAATAGTTAACCTACTAAAGAGTCAGTTCATTATTATGAATTGGCTCTTTACATTTTGATTGCATAAAACTAGTAAAAGATGTATAATACTATTATTAAAGAGGGAATATAAATGAATGCACTTGTAAAAAAGTTAATAGAAAATGAAAAGTTTGAGCAATATGCAAAAGACGTAAAAGAGAAAATAAGTCCGATAAGTTTATCGGGCTTATCTGACGTGGGAAAGGCACATATTATAATATCAACAGCCGAAAATTTAAAATGTCCAATTTTTATCTTAACATATAATGAAATGCAAGCTAAAGAAATGATAAATAGCTTGAAATTTTTTGCAGGTTTAGATAATAAATTATATGATGAAATTATATATATACCTAAAAAAGAAATTTCTCCATATGATTATGAATCACAAAGTAAAGACCTACCATATGAAAGAATAGATGCTTTTAATAAAATATATAAAAAAGAAGCAAAAATCGTTGTAACTACAATAGAAGGCTTAATGCAAAAAACATTACCAAAAGAGTTATTATACAAAAATATAATATCGTTGAAGGTCGGAGAAAACTTTAAAGTACCAAATAATAAAGAACATAAAAAATTTGATATGGAGTCTTTAAAAGATGTTTTATTAAAACTAGGATATGAGAGAAACGATTTAGTTGAAAATAGAGGGCAATTTAGCATAAGAGGTGGAATTGCAGATATCGGTTTATCTCAAAAAAAAGGCGTTAGAATAGAATTTTGGGGAGACGAAGTAGATTCTATTAGATACTTTAATATTTCATCACAAAGATCAAATGAGATGCTAGATGAGATTGTAATATACCCAGCACATGAATACCTAATAGATGAAGAATTAAGAAACCAAATTGCATCAAAAATACAAAAAAAATATATTGAAAATAATAAATTATCAGAGGAACAAAAAAAGACTATTTTATCAGATATAGAGCAAGTATCAAATTCTAATGGTATTAGCAAAATAGATAAATACTTTAATGAATTTTATGAAAATCAAGAAGATTTATTAGATTATTTACCAAATGATTGTGTAGTATATTTCGATGAAGTTACAAAAATAAATCAAAGAAGAGAAAATATAGTTATTGAAAATAATAACTTAATAAAATCTCTTAAAGAAAAAGAAAGATTTGTTCCAGAAGCTATTTTAAATATAAGCGAAAGTAAGATTGCTAAAAATAATTGGAATGTAGAAATAATAAAAAATAGACAAGTAATATATCTTCAAACAAATGATAGTTATACAAGTGCTAATAAATACGAATTTAATTATCGTGAAATTAATTTCTATAAAAGCGAAATAGAACTTCTTTTATCAGATATAAAAAAATGGAAAAGTGAAAAGAAACAGATAATTCTACTTGCTGGAAATGATAGTAATACAGAAAAACTTGAAAACTTGTTAAAAGAAAATTTACTAGAATATAAGGTTATAGATGCAGGTAAAAGTAGTTTTAAGCTTGATGAAGAGCAAATTTATATTATAAAAAATGCAGGAATATTACATACTGGTTTTGAAAGTTATGATTTAAAATTAGTTCTTGTAAATTTATCGGAAATTTTTGATGTATCTGTAAAAAAGAAAAAAGCAAGTAGTACCTTCAAAGAAGGAGAAAAAGTAGTATTTGCAGATTTAAAACAGGGAGATTATGTTGTACATAGATCACACGGAATTGGACAATACATAGGAGTAAATACAATTACAGCAGATAATGTAACAAAAGATTATATAAAAATAAAATACAAAAATGATGATATATTGTATGTTCCTACAAGCAGCTTAGATAATGTTAGAAAATATATTGGTGGAGGAGAATCATCTGAGCCAAAACTTAATAAACTGGGAACTAAAGAATGGACAAATACAAAAGAGAGAGTAAAGAAAAATCTAAGAGAAGTTGCAAAAGATTTAATAGAACTATATGCTAAAAGACAAAAAATGAAAGGATATGCTTTTTCAAAAGATACTACTTGGCAAAATCAATTTGAAGAAAGCTTTCCTTATCAGGAAACAGATGATCAATTAAGATGTATAGAAGAAGTAAAAAAAGACATGGAAACGCCAAGACCAATGGATAGATTATTATGTGGAGATGTAGGATATGGAAAAACAGAAGTTGCAATAAGAGCAGCATTTAAAGCAGTTATGGACCAAAAACAAGTAGTATATTTAGTACCAACTACAGTGCTTGCAAATCAGCAATATGAAGAATTTAAAAATAGAATGGAAAAATTTGCAATAAAGGTGGAACTTTTAAATCGTTTTAGAACAAAAAAAGAGCAAGATGAAGTCGTAAAAAAACTAAAACTAGGAGAAGTAGATGTAGTTGTTGGTACACACAGAGTGTTAAGTAATGATGTGGAGTTTAAAGATTTAGGTTTATTAATAATAGATGAAGAGCATCGTTTTGGAGTAAAAGATAAAGAAAAAATTAAAAAACTAAAAAACAGTGTAGACGTTCTTACAATGACTGCAACTCCGATACCAAGAACACTTCACATGTCTATTTTAGGTGTTAGAGATATGTCTGTTATATATGAACCACCACAAAATAGAAGACCAGTTCAAACATATGTATTAGAATATGATTTAGAAGTAATAAAAGAAGCAATAACAAGAGAAATTGAAAGAGGTGGACAAATTTTTTATCTATTTAACAATGTTGAAGGGATAGAAAGAAAAGCTACTGAAATTTCAAGATTAGTACCTGAAGCAAAAGTTGAATTTGCTCATGGAAAGATGTCTGGTAATGAACTAGAGGAAATTATGAGCAGATTTATAGAAAAAGATATTAATGTACTTGTATGTACTACAATATTAGAATCGGGAATTGACATACCAAATGCAAATACAATCATTGTAGAAAATGCTGATAGATTAGGATTAGCGCAACTTTATCAAATTCGTGGTAGAGTTGGTAGAAGTGATAAACAAGCATATGCATATATTATGTATAAAAGAGATAAACTTTTAACAGAGGTTGCAGATAAAAGACTTAAAGCAATAAAAGAATTTACAGAGTTTGGTTCTGGATTTAAAATTGCAATGAGAGATTTAGAGATAAGAGGAGCTGGAAGCCTACTTGGAGAAATTCAACATGGACATATGGAACAAGTTGGATATGATACATACTGCAAACTTCTTGATGAAGTGGTAAAAGAAATGCAAGGATATGAAGTTGAAGAAGAACAAGACATACAAATTGATATTAATATTTCAAGCTATATTCCAGATAGCTATATTGATAGTAGTAGTCAAAAGATTGAAATATATCAAAATATTGCATTATGTAGAAATGAAGAAAATATCCAAAATGTTATTGATGAAATAATAGATAGATATGGAGTAATGCCAAAAGAACTTGAGAACTTAATTGAAGTTGCAAGGATAAAAGAACTATGTAGAGTGGCAAATGTAATAAAAGTTGCACAGAGAATGAAGAATATTGTATTCTATTTTGACAAAAATAAGTATAATCCAGAAATAATAGATAAGCTTATAAAAAAATATGAATTTAATGTTAAATTTTCAAGTGGAATTGAGCCATATGTTACACTTAAGATAGATAGCATAGCAGATGAAAACATCATTAAAGATATAAAAGAGTTTTTAAACTACATAAAAATATAAATAATGTAGAAATTCTACATTAGTAAGGAGAAAAAGGTGCAAGTTATTTCTAGTAAAGATAACGAATTAGTAAAAAAAGTAAAAAAATTAAAAGAAAAGAAATATAGAGATGAGGAAAATGCATTTATTGTTGAAGGAATAAAAATGGTTGAAGAAGCAATAGATGAAAATGCAAAAATACAATTAATTGTTATATGCGAAGAATGTATTAACAATGGAACTTTAAACAAGGAAATTATGTATAAGATAGCAAAACATGAATGCATTTACGTTACAGAAAAAATTTTTAATTTGCTTACAGATGTGAAAACTCCTCAAGGAATATTAGCTGTTATTGGTAAAAAGGGAAAAAATACAGAAATTGATTATTCCAAAGATATTATAATTGCTTTAGATGGAATACAAGATCCAGGAAATTTAGGAACAATTTTAAGAACAGTTGATAGTGCAAATTTGGGACAAATTATAATATCAAAAAACAGTGCAGATTGCTATAATACAAAAGTAGTTAGATCTACTATGGGAGCAATATTTAGATTAAATATTATAGAAACAGATGATTTAGTAGATACATTAGAAAAAATGCAAAAAAATAAATTTGAAGTGGTTGTAACATCTTTAGATACTACTAATAATATTTATGATATTGAATACAAAAATAAAGTAATAGTAATTGGAAATGAAGCAAATGGTGTTTCAAAAGAGGTACAAAATATTGCAGATAAAAAGGTTAAAATACCAATGCTTGGCAAAACAGAAAGCTTAAATGCAGCTGTTGCAACAAGCATTATGATTTATGAGTATGTAAGAAGAACTGTATTATAAAATAAAGAGAATTTATACTAAAAATATGTATAAATTCTCTTTAAGTTTCTACGAAGTTTTGTTTAAACCAAAAACAAATTGCAAATAATATACATATATTATTTGTGAGGAGTGAGTAAAATGAAAATTGGCATTGCTTTGTCAGGGGGAGGAATTAGAGGAATTGCTCATGCAGGAGTATTAAAAGCATTAGAGGATAATGGAATAAATATAGATGTTATAGGAGGTACAAGTGCAGGAGGAATGGTAGCAAGTTTGTATGCAATTGGATACACTCCAGATGAGATATACGAACTCTTTAAAAAGAATGCAAAAAAAATTATAGGAGCAAATTCAATACCTTTTATTACAGGAATACGAAATTTTATGAATAAAAAAGGTGGAGAATTAAATGGTTTTAGAAATGGTAAAAATATTGAAGAAGTGTATGAAATTATGGCAGAAGAAAAGGGAATAAAAGAAATGAACCAAATAAAAATGCCAATAGTAATACCAACAGTTGATATTATAGAATCTAAAGAATATATATTTACAAATTCTATACCAAAGGGAGCCGAGAATACAAAGCAGTATATTACAGATATAAGTGTAGGAAAAGCTGTAAGAGCAAGCAGCAGTTTTCCTGCAGTATTTAATACATGTAGTGTTAATATGCATGCTTTTATAGATGGAGGAGCATTAAATAATGTTCCTGTAAACGAAGTAAAAAAACAAGGAGCAGATAAAGTTATTGCAGTTAAATTTAATGCTGATAAAGTAGATGAAACAAGCAATATTATGGATATTGCTATGAAAACGATAGATATAATGGGAAGTAAAATTGCAGAAGAAAATTTAAGTAAAAGTGATTATGTTTTAAATGTAAGTACAGATAAAGTTGGATTATTAGATGTTGGAAAATTGGACGGTTGTTTTAAATACGGATATGATGCAGTAATAAAAAATATAGATGAAATAAAAAATGTTTTAGAAAATTAAGAACAATTATATTATTCTAAATGCTTGAAAAATAGGGGAAAAGATGGTATTATTATATATGTAAAAATGGAGGTGTTTATAGTGAAAAGAAATTTGAAATATATTATTGCTATAGTAGTTATTTTATTAATCGCAATGATCGGAATTATAGCAGTTAATAAAAATAAAAAAGAAAAAATAAATGATGGAAAATATAGAATAGTAACAACTTTTTATCCAATCTATATAATGACAGCAAATATAACACAAGGAGCAAACAATATTGAACTAGTTAATATGGCAGATGTTAATGTTGGGTGTATACATGATTATACTTTACAAACTTCAGATATGAAAAAAATAGAAAACGCAGATGTGATAATTCAAAATGGATTAGGGTTAGAAAGCTTTATGGAAAAAGCAATATCAGCAAACAAAAATGTTCAGATTATTGATTCAAGCAAAGGCATTTTAAATATAATTAAAGATGAAGATGAAACAAATGCTCATATTTGGACAAGCACATCAAATTACATTATGCAGGTTGAAAATATAAAGAAGGAATTATGTGAAAAAAATCCTGAAAATGCGCCAATTTACGAAGCTAATGCAAAGGAATATATAAAGAAATTATCAGAACTAAAGCTTAAGTTTGAAACAGACTTGCAACAATTAAATGGACAAAGTGCAGTAGTTTTAAATGAGTCTTTCGAATATTTGGCAAGAGATATAGGACTTAATTCTACAACAATAAAAACATCTCATGAAGAAAGTACACTATCTGCAGAAACACTAAAAAACATTATAAATGATATGAAAGAAAAAAATACAAAAATTATTATTGTTGATAAAGATGATGATTTAAAAAATGCACAAACAATTTCAAATGAAACAGGTGCAAAAATTTATACTTTAGATTCAGCAATAACAGGTGCGTTAAATAAAGAAAGTTATATAAAATGCATGAACGCAAATTTTGATAGACTAAGTGAGTAAATAGTTTGTATTGGAAGGAATGGATATATGGAAAAGGCATGTGGCTTACACTGTACAAAGGTAAATAATATAAGTGTAAAATTTGGAAAAGACGAAATATTAAAAGATGTAAATATTCATATTCATTGTGGTGAGCTAACTGTTATTATAGGTAGAAATGGAGCAGGAAAAAGTACACTTTTAAAAGCAATTTTAGGCGAAGTAGAACATACAGGGAATGTAACATTTGTAGATCAGAAAGATAATTTAACTAAAAAGATAAAAATTGGATATGTACCACAGCACATAAATGTTGAAAAGCATATGCCAACTACTGTGTACGACATGTTTGCATCATGTATATGTCATGTACCTGTATGTTTCAAAAAAGACAAAAAAATATATGAAGAAATAAAAGAACATCTAAAAATATTTGGAGCAGATAATTTAATAGATAAAAGTATTGGTGACTTATCAGGAGGAGAATTACAAAGAGTACTAATAAGTATTGCAACAAAACCAACACCAAATTTATTAATTTTAGATGAGCCAGTATCTGGAATAGACAAAAACGGAATAAAAGATTTTTATCAAATTATTGATAAACTAAAAAAAGAATATGATATGTCAATTATATTGGTATCACATGATTTAGAACTTGCAAAAAAATATGCTGATAAATTAATTTTATTAGACAGAAAAGTTGTAAAAGAAGGAACACCAGACGAAGTTTTTAATAGTTTAGAATTTAAAAATAGATTTGGAACTATTGGGGTATAAAGTAAAAGAGGAGAAAAAATGGAAGCGATATATAGTATATTAGAAACAATAATACCATTTGAATTTATAGATTACGCGTTTATGAAAAATGCATTAATTGCAATTATTTTAATAACACCTATATTTGCTATATTAGGAACAATGATTGTTAATAACAAAATGGCTTTTTTTTCAGATGCATTAGGGCATTCTGCATTAACAGGAATTGCAATAGGAATGGTATTAGGAGTTACAAACATAAATGTTGGAATGATTTTATTTGCAATCATATTTGCTTTATTATTAAACTATGTAAAAAATAAAGCAACATCTGGAGCAGATACTATTATTAGTGTATTTTCGTCAATAGCTATAGCACTAGGATTAGCATTACTTGCTCAAAGTGGTAATTTTAACAAATATTCAAGCTATTTAGTAGGAGATATTTTAAGCATAACTGATACTGAAATTTTATATGTATTTATAGCAGCAATATTTGTATATGTATTTTGGTACTTTACATTTAATAAATTAAATGTAATAAGTATAAATAGTACACTTGCAAAAAGCAAAGGAATTAGTGTAAAAAAGATTGATAATATTTTTGTTGTGTTAATTGCTATAATAGTAATGATATCAATTAGATGGATAGGTATATTATTAATAAATTCACTACTAATATTACCAGCAGCATCAAGCAGAAATATTGCTAAAAATATGAGATTTTATCATTTGTTTGCAATATTATTTTCAGTATTTTCAGGGATAACAGGATTAATAGTTTCATACTATTTCAATATTCCAACAGGTCCTATGATTGTGCTGATATCAGGAGCAATATATTTTATTACACTATTTTTCAAGAAAAAATAACCATGAAGGGAAGAGTATAATGGAAAAGAAACGTATATTAACAGGAGATAGACCAACAGGAAGATTACATATTGGGCACTACTTTGGTTCTCTAAAAAAGAGAGTTGAATTGCAAGAATCAGGAAAATATGATCCATATATATTAATTGCAGATGTTCAAGCTTTAACAGATAATTTTAATAATCCAGAAAAAGTTAGAAAAAATGTAAGAGAAGTTATGCTAGATTACTTATCAGTTGGAATAGACCCTAACAAAACAACGATATATATTCAATCAATGATACCAGAGGTAGCAGAGCTTACAGTATTTTACTCAAATCTAGTAACAATAGCAAGACTTCAAAGAAATCCAACAGTAAAAACTGAAATAGCTCAAAAAAGAGATATATTTGGAGAAAGTGTTACATATGGATTTTTAGGATATCCAGTAAGCCAAGCGGCAGACATAACAGCATTTGAAGGAGAGTTAATTCCAGTAGGAGAAGATCAACTTCCTTTAATAGAACAATGCAAGGAAATTGTAAGAAAATTTAATAGCATATATGGTGATACATTAATAGAGCCAGAGGCTGTACTTTCAAGTTCAAAAAGAATAAAAGGATTAGACGGAAATGAAAAGATGGGGAAATCTTTAGGAAATGCAATATATTTATCTGATACACCAGAAGAAATTAAAAACAAAGTAATGAGTGCCGTAACAGATCCAAAAAGAATAAAAAAAGATGATTTAGGAAATCCAGATGTTTGTATGGTTGCATATTACCATAATCTTTTTAGTAACAAAGAAGAAGTAAAAAATGTTTGTGAAGAATGTAGAGCAGGAAAAAGAGGATGTGTAGCATGCAAAAAACAACTTGCTGAAAATATTATAGAAGAGCTAAGACCAATACGTGAAAAAAGAGCTTATTATGAAGAAAGACCAGAACTTGTAGATAAAATGTTAATGGAAGGAACTTTAAAAGCACAAAAGACAGCAAAAGAAACAATGAAAAAAGTAAAAAAAGCAATGAAACTTAATTATTTTGATAATATGGAATAGGAGAAAAAGAAATGTTTACAGACTATGTAAAAATATATGCGAAAGCTGGAAACGGTGGAAATGGAGCAATATCTTTTAGAAGAGAAAAATATGTTGCAGCAGGTGGACCTGATGGAGGAGATGGAGGAAAAGGTGGAGACATCTATTTTGAAGTTGACCAAAATTCAAATACTCTTTTAGAGTTTAGATATAAGAAAAAATTTAAAGCAGAGAATGGTAGTAATGGAGAAGGAAGCAATAAATATGGAAAAAGTGGAGAAGATTTAACAATAAAAGTACCAATTGGAACTATTGTTAAAGATGCAGAGACTAACCATGTACTTGCAGATTTATCTCATGAAGGACAAAAAGAACTTGTTTTAAAAGGTGGAAGAGGTGGAAAAGGAAATAGCCATTTCGCAACAGCAACAAGACAAGCACCTCGTTTTTCTCAAGATGGAGAAAATGGAGAAGAAAAAGAATTAATATTAGAATTAAAATTACTTGCTGATGTAGGACTAATTGGATTTCCTAATGTAGGAAAATCTACGTTCTTAAGTAGAACAACCTCTGCAACTCCTAAAATTGCAGATTACCATTTTACAACTTTAGAACCAAACCTTGGAGTGGTAAAAACTGAATACGGAGATAGCTTTGTTATTGCTGATATACCTGGAATTATAGAAGGAGCAAGTGAAGGAGTTGGTCTTGGACTACAATTCTTAAGACATATTGAAAGAACAAGATTATTACTTCATGTTATTGATGTTTCAGGTTCAGAGGGAAGAAATCCTGTAGATGATTTTGAAAAAATTAATAGTGAACTAAAGAAATATAGTAAAAAATTAAGTGAGAGAACACAAATTATAGTTGCAAATAAGTCAGATATTATACAAGATGAAGAGAAATTTGAAGAACTTTCAAAATTAGCCCAAAAACATAATATAAAAATATTTAAAATATCTGCTGTAACAGGTGAAGGTATATCTGAGTTAATAAAATATGTGTCAGATTTATTAAAAATATTGCCAAAAGAAGAACTATTAGAATATGAAGATAAAAAGATTTATAAATTAGAGAACAAAGATGATTATACAATTAGAAAAGAAGAAGGAATGTTTGTAATAGAGGGAGAACCTGTAGAAAGAATTATGAGAAGAGTCAATATTGATGATAATGAGTCATTATATTATCTTCAAAAAAATCTAGATGAATTAGGTGTTCATGAAAAATTAAAGAAAATGGGAATTAAAGAAGGTGACATTGTAAAAATAGCAGATTATGAACTTGAATGGGAAGATTAATAAGATAAAAAAAGATATAAAAACTCTTTACAAAACAAAGATTTATGGGTAGAATATATAGTATACAAAAGTATAAAAAATAATAAACGAAAGGAAAGGTGTAAAAATGAAACCAGAAGAGAAAAAACTTATTTTAATTTTAGTTATTATTACAGTTGTTGTTGGAGTAATTGCATTTTTTGCAATGAGAGGAAACAATAATAAAAATAATAATGGTACACAACAAGCAAACAAGGAAAATGTTACAGAAGAGTATGTACAAAAATTAGAAGATGGAAGTAAATTAAATGTAAGTGAAGAACTAAGAAAAACTAAGACATTAGATGGATTGGAATTCACAAACATTCAATTAAAAGAAATCGGTGGAATTACTACATTACTAGCAGACGTTGAAAATAAAACAAGTTCTGCAACAGACGAAAAAGTAGTAAGTGTAAAAATTCTAGACAAATCTGGAAATACAATTACAGAATTAAAAGGTATAATCGATTCAATTCAACCATCAGCAAAAGCACAATTAAACATTGCAGTAACAGCTGATGTTGCTAATGCTTATAACTTTGAGATTTCAAATGCAAAATAATAAAATAAAAAATAACAAAAAAATGTCAAATATTTGTTTGACATTTTTTTGTTTGTGTGATATGATGTGAAAAATATAATTTGGGAGTGATGAAAGTTGAATCATAAAAAGGTAAAAGAGGGATTAAACAAAAGAGAAAAATCAATATTAAAATTCATTGAAAAACAAATCGAAAAAAACGGTTATCCACCATCAGTAAGAGAAATAGGAAAAGCTGTTGGGCTTAGCTCAACAGCAACAGTTCATGGATATTTAGCAAAATTAGAAGAAAAGGGATATTTAAAGAAAGAATCACAAAAAGGAAGAACTTTAAAATTATTAAAAAACGAGAACGGGGAAACTGTAACCAAAAAGAAAAAAGAAGAAACAAAAGATTTTTATAGTGGAAAAGAAATGGTTGAAGTACCTGTTATAGGAAAAATAACAGCAGGTGAACCAATTTTAGCGGTGGAAAATGTTACAGATACATTTCCAATTCCAATCGACTTTGTTGGAAATAGCGAAAGCTTTATGCTAACAGTACGTGGAGAAAGTATGATAGAAGCAGGTATTTTAAATGGAGATTATATTTTAGTAAGAAAACAAAATACAGCAGATAATGGTCAAATAGTTGTTGCTCTTATAGAAGATGAAGCAACAGTAAAAACATTTTATAAAGAAAAAGATCATATTAGATTACAACCAGAAAATAGTACAATGGATCCAATTATTGTTCCAAATTGCGAAATATTAGGAAAAGTAATTGGGGTATTTAGAAAGATGTAAAAGCAAATTATTGGAGGAAAAATATGGGGTATGGCGATTTTTGGTTTATAGACAAAAGAGTACAAACAAAAAACCTTCTAAGATGGTTTATATATGCAGTGTTACTATTTTCATTTGTTTCAATAGGAGTAACAGTTGGAATAAAGTCTTTATATAGCCCATTTACAAATTACAAAATTGAAGAGAATACTTTACACATAACAGTAAATGAAACAAAAAAGACAAATGCAAATGGATATGTAAAAGGTTATGTAACAAATACTGGATCATATGCACCAGAAGGCAAATACATAAAAGCAGAGTTTTACACTAAAAATAATATAAATATTGGAAATGAATATATTGAAATTGAATCTTTGCCACCACAATATAAACAAGTATTTGAAATAAAATTTAGATATTCAAATGTGGATAGGATGTATTTAAAAATTGTAGATAATAAAGAATAGTTTTAAAAAGATGTGATATAATAAAACGAAATAAGAGTAAAAATCTTATTTCGTTTTTAATTGTATAATATAAAAAGTAAATAACAAAAATATAAAAAACAATTGCTATTTTTTATAATATGTAATATAATCGTAACAAAAATGTAACAATATTGAAATATAAATGTAATATAAAAAATGAAAGGAAAGATGAAGATGTTTAAGTGGGGACAAGATATAGGAATAGATCTTGGAACAGCAACTGTAATTGCATATGTAAAAGGAAAAGGTATTGTTCTAAGAGAACCATCTGTAGTTGCAGTAGATAACAACACCGGAGAAGTTTTAGCTGTTGGAAAAGAAGCAAGAAGAATGCTTGGAAGAACTCCTGGAAATATAGTTGCAACAAGACCTTTACGTGAAGGGGTTATTTCAAATTATACAGTAACTGAAAAAATGCTTAAATACTTCATAAATAGAGTATGTGGAAAATTTGTGTTTTCACCTAGAATTATGATATGTATTCCATCACAAGTAACTGAAGTGGAAAAAAAGGCAGTTATAGATGCTGCATCGCAAGCAGGAGCAAGAAAAGTATATTTAATTGAAGAACCAATTGCAGCTGCAATTGGTGCAGGAATAGACATATCAAAACCATGTGGAAATATGGTAGTAGATATAGGAGGAGGAACAACAGATATAGCAGTTATTTCACTTGGAGGCTCTGTTGTTAGCGAATCACTTAAAGTTGCAGGTGATAAATTTGATGAGGCAATTGTTAAATATGTAAAAAGAAAGCATAATATTATGATTGGAGAAAGAACTGCAGAAGACTTAAAAATAAATATTGGATGTGTGTATCCAAAAATACAAGATATGGAGATGGAAATAAGAGGAAGAGACTTAATTACTGGGCTTCCAAAAACGATAACTGTATATTCAAGCGAGATGCTTGAAGCACTAATAGAACCTGCAATGATGATAGTAGATAGTGTTCATTCAGTGTTAGAAAAAACACCACCAGAACTTGCAGCAGATATAGCAGATAAAGGAATTTACATGACAGGTGGAGGATGTTTAGTAGATGGACTTGATAAATTACTTCAAGCTAAAACAGGTATAAATGTAATGATTGCAAATGATGCAGTATCATGTGTAGCATTAGGTACAGGTAAAGCATTGGATAATCTTGATTCATTAGATGGAAAAAAGAAAAAATAAATAAAAAATCTAGTAGTATATGATATGAACCAAAGTTAGGAGGCATAAAAAACTACTAGATTTTTTTACTAATTTAATCAATTGTAGTACTTGTTCTACCAGTACCAACAACATTTTCTTGTAATGAACGCCAAGTATTACAGCCTATAATTCCATCAGCTGATAGACCTCTACTAGTTTGATATTGTATAACAGCATTTCGCGTTTGAGCACCAAAAATACCGTCTAATCCACCAGTTCTAAAACCAAGTGTATTTAAATCATCTTGAGCAATTAAAACATAGTTACTTACACTACCTCTTTTTAACTGAGGGTATCCACCAGTAGAACAAGCAGGTGTTCCAAAACGCTTGTCAAAATGTACCCATGTAGGGCTAATACTTGCAGGTTCTACATAAGACCATACACCAGAATTTACAGCACTATTTCTAAGGAGATTTCTTTGTGTATTAGATAAAAGTTGACCAACGTCAAATGCAACTCCAGCATAATGTTGACTTTGTGCTCCATGACCTCCTTCAAAGGGTCTTTTAAAAGCAAAACCAACATTTATAGGTTTTCCCCAGATGTATCTTTGACTGTTCCAACTTTGCATAGTTCTTTTTGTTGTCCATAAAGTGTTACTACCACTGGATCCTCTAAATTCCCTAACTGTTAAAGTTTTATTTGTGTTGTATGGCATAGGGTCAGACAAATTTCTATAATATGTTTCCATACGATCAGTGTCATTGTTAAAAACAATTATCTTAGCCACATTAAATCCCCCTTTATTAATAATAAGTTAATAATATTACTTTATGATGAAACTATAAAAAATGTGACCAAAATACCAAAAAAACTGGATTTTTGAATGATTTTATGGTATAATAGTAATGTAGGGTGTGAAAAATGAAATTTTGGAGGTAAAATAAGATGTTTAACGAAGAAATTTTTAATTTAAATATAGATAATATAAAAAATGATTTAGCAATAGAAGGGTTAGAGATAACAGAAACAGATGTAAATTTATATAGACAATTTGCAAATAATGAAATTGATATGCCACAATTAATAAATGAAATAAAAAAAGAGATTATCTAAATTTTAGTGGAGAAAACATATGGATGAGGATATTATAAAAGAGAGAAATTCGAAGTATTGCTACCAAAATAGCAATACTTTAATTAATAAATTAGAAATCAAAGATCAAGCAACATTGCAAAAGTATGAAGCTAGAATAACAGCAGCTAAATTGTTAGCATTAAGGCAAAAGGGTATAACAGGGAACTTTGATAAAAATCATTTTGTAAGTATACACAAGTATATATTTGAAGACATATATCCGTTTGCCGGAAAATTTAGAACTGAAAATATTGCTAAAGGATATTTTAGGTTTGCAGAATGGGAGTATATTGAAGAAGAATTAGATAAGTTATTATTAAAGCTAAAAAATGAAAATTACTTAAATGAAAAATCAGAAGAAGAGCTTGCAAAGGCACTTGCTTACTATATGTCTGAACTAAATGTGTTACACCCATTTAGAGAAGGTAATGGCAGAACAATTAGAGAATTTATAAGACAGCTAGCATTAAAAAATGGATATACACTAAATTTAAAAAAAGTGGAGCCACAAAAAATGTTAAATGCAAGCATAAAATCTATTATAGATACAGAAGAACTTGAAAATATAATAAAAATATGTTTAGAAAAGATAGAAAAATAAAAAAATTTTTCTATCTTTTTTTGTACAAGCAACATACGAACACATATTTTATAGTTATGTAATAAAGTAGTATAAAATAGACAAAATTATGCCACTTTTTATTTAAACCAAACATACGAACAACTGATTGTACAAGGCCTTTGAGACTTTAAAAAGCTAAAAAAAATTAAAAAAATGCTTGCAATTTATATATACTTGTATTAAAATTTAATTGAAGTGGAGCAAAGTGGTAGAAAGTGGAACAAAATGTTAGGAAGGTGAGATAAAGTGCTTATCGGTGAATATGAGCATTCTCTAGATGTAAAAGGCAGATTAATAATGCCAGCAAAAATTAGAGAAGACATTGGTGAAAAGTTCATAATTACAAAAGGCCTTGATGGGTGCTTATTTGGTTTCTCACAAAACGAATGGACAAACTTTGAAGAAAAATTAAAAACACTTCCACTTACAAACAAAAATGCAAGAGACTTCGTAAGATTTTTCTTGTCTGGAGCAATTGAATGCGAAATAGATAAACAAGGAAGATTTCTTATTGCTAGTAATCTAAGAGAATATGCTAATATGGAAAAAGAAGCTGTAATAATTGGTGTAGGTACTAGAATTGAAATTTGGAACAAGGAAAAATGGAAAAAATATAATAGTAACGAAAACATTTCTGCAGATGAAATTGCTGAAAATATGACAATGCTTGGTATATAACTTTAACAAAAGTTTATATAATCACAAAAGAATTTTTAGTAAACAAAAGAAATTAAAAAAACTAAAGATAAAAAAATTAAGGTATACGAAAGATTAATTATTTACAAAAGATAAAATGAAAAGTCTACAAAAGACAAATTCTATAAGTTTTACAAAAGATATTAAATATAACAAAAGAGCTAGTTAAAAACAAAAGATGTTTTAGATTCAAAAGATAAAATATTGATTGTTTAGACATAAAAATATACAAAGTTTATCTTAAAGTACAAAAGATAACAACAAACACAAATGATAAAGAAAAGTAAAAACAAAAGATAACAAATACAAACGATAAAGAAAAATAAATACAAAAGATAAAAATACGAAAGAACTCTTAAAAGAGCAATTTACAAAAGATGTAATATAAGTAAAAAGCATAAGTGTAGTTGGTATTTTAAAATACCAACTACTTGTGCATAACCGAGGAGTTTGAAAAACGTGGAATTTAAACATAAATCTGTGCTATTAAATGAATGTATTGAAGGACTAAATATCAAACCTGATGGAATATATGTAGATGGTACATTAGGAGGAGCAGGACATAGTATAAAAATTGTAGAAAAACTATCTAAAAATGGTAGGCTAGTTGGAATTGACAGAGATACAGAGGCTCTTAAAGCCGCAAAGGAAAAACTAAAAGATTATTCCAATGTTACATATGTACATGGAAATCATGATGATATAAAAAGCGTTTTACAAGATTTAAACATAGAAAAAGTTGATGGAATATTGTTAGACCTTGGAGTTTCATCATACCAACTAGATGAAAAAGCAAGAGGGTTTAGTTACATAGGAAATTCTAGATTAGATATGAGAATGGACCAAGAACAAAATTTAACAGCAGAGATTGTGGTAAATGAATACAAAGAAGAAGAACTTAGCAAGATAATATTTGACTATGGAGAAGAAAGATTCGCAAAAAATATAGCAAGAAATATATGCGAATATAGAAAACAAAAAAGGATAGAGACAACAGAAGAACTTGTAAATATTATAGAAAAATCTATTCCAAAGTCAAAACAAAATGATGGACATCCAGCAAAAAGAACATTTCAAGCAATTAGAATTGAAGTAAATGATGAAATAAAGCCATTGAAAAATACAGTAAAAAATTCAATAGATGTATTAAAAAAAGGTGGAAGACTTGTGGTTATTACATTTCATTCATTAGAAGATAGAGCAGTTAAAGAAGCAATGATAGATGCAGAAGGAAAATGTACATGTCCTAAAGATTTACCATATTGTGTATGTGGAGCAATATCTTTAGGAAAAATGATAACTAAAAAACCAATATTACCAACAGAAGAAGAACAAGAAGAAAATTCAAGAAGCAGGAGTGCAAAATTAAGAATTTTTGAAAAGAGGTGAGTAACTTATGGCAAATTATAGAACTAGTGGTTATCAGTATGAGACTAGTCCTAGAAAATTAGAACCAGAATATAGACCAGAAAAGAATCCATATACTAAGAAGAAATCAGGAGCATTAAAAAATAAAGACGTTAATCAAAAAGAAAAACCAAGAAACCAAGTAAAAGAACGTTTAAAATTAGTAATTAATATTGCTATAATTTTTTCTGCGTTATTTGTGATAAGTTACAGAAATTCAAAAATAAATGAAAGCTTTAATAAAAATGCAGGTTTAAAACAAAGTTTAGCAGTTACCCAAAAAGAAAATGAACAATTGCAGGTAAATATTGAAAATAGTTTAAATTTAAGTAATATAGAGAAAATTGCTAAAGAAAAATTAGGAATGCAAAAATTAGATAACAGCCAAAAAGTATATGTAAGTTTGCCAAAAAAAGATTATATAGAACCTGCAGTAGAAAAAGTTACAATAGAAGAAAATCAAAACATTTTCCAAAAAATCTTAAATATATTTATGGGAAATTAAAAAAGATTAAAATATATATTTATTTTAGTCTTTTTTTTTATGCCTTGAATAAAATTTATAAGAAAAAGCATGTATTATGGAGGAAAAGCTATGCCAGGTAGGATACCACGAAAAAAGGTACAAAAAATAAAGAAAACCAAAAATCAAAAAGAAATTGACGTTACAAAAATAAAGAAAGACGTATCAAAAAAACAGAAGAAGAATTTTAAAAATGAAACAAGAAAAAGCAAAATAAAACCAGAAGAAAAAATAAGTGAACTTGGTAGAAGAAAGCGAATGAGATGGTGGATTTTAATTTCATGCATGATTTTTATATTTTTTATAGGCAGAATTGGGTGGATTCAATTTAAAGATGGAAGCAAGCTAAAGCAAATGGCATATACTCAGCAAACGCTAGATAGAAGTATTAATCCAAGAAGAGGAACAATTTATGACAGAACAGGAAAAAACATATTAGCAATAAGTAGTACAGTAAACACAATTACAGTAAATCCAGTTAATATATCTAAAAACGATAAAGAAAAAATTGCAAAAGCTTTATCAGACATATTTGATTTGAATTATGAAACCGTATTAAAAAAGGTAAAAAAGAGAAGTTCTATTGAAAATATTGTAAAAAAGGTTGAAAAAGATAAGGCAGATGAACTAAGAATATGGCTTAGTCAAAATAATATAACAAACGGAGTAAATATTGATGAAGACACAAAAAGATATTATCCAAATAATTACTTAGCATCACAAATAATTGGATTTTGTGGATATGATAATCAGGGTTTGGATGGAATTGAAGCACTATATGATAATGAATTAAAAGGAGAAAAAGGAAAAATAACAAAAGTTACAGATGCAAAAGGTGGAGAACTTTTACATGAAGGAGAAAATTATATTAGTGCAATTGATGGAAATGATTTAGTACTCACAATAGATAGTACAATTCAAGGAATAGCTGAAAAATATTTGAAAGAAGCATGTATTGATAATGTATGTACAGATGGTGGAAATATAATTATAATGAATCCAAAAAATGGAGATATTTTAGCCATGGCAGGATATCCAAATTATAATTTAAATTCTCCATATGAACCAAGCTCAGAAGAAATGAAAAATATATGGAGCAGTTTATCTGAGTCAGATAAAATAAAAAATATGCAGGCGATGTGGAGAAACAAAGCAATTTCTGATACATATGAACCAGGTTCTACCTTTAAATTAATTACATCATCAGCAGCATTAGAAGAGGGATTAACAACTACTGATAAAGCAGGAGAGTTTTGCTGTACAGGAAGCATAAATATTGCAGGTGTGTCTATGAAGTGTTGGAGATATTATAGACCACATGGAGCAGAAAGCTTAAGAGATGCGCTTATGAATTCGTGTAACCCTGTATTTATAGGATTAGGACAAAAAATTGGAGTACACAAATATTATGAATATTTAAATAAATTTGGATTTTTAAGAACAACAGGAATAGATTTACCGGGAGAAGCAGGAAGCATATTTTTAAAAGAAGAAAAAGTAGGTCCAGTAGAACTTCGGTACAATAGCTTTTGGGCAAAGATTTGAAGTAACACCAATACAGATGGTAGCAGCAGTAGGAACAATTGCAAATAAAGGTGTATATGTACAACCAAGAGTAGTAAAACAAATTATAGATAGCAAGACAGGAAATGTAACTGATATTGAAACAAAAACAAAAGGAAGAGTAATTTCTACTACAACAGCAGAAAATGTTTTAAGCATGATGGAAACCGTTGTAGCACAAGGAACAGGAAAAAATGCAAGAGTAAAAGGATATAGTATTGGTGGAAAAACAGGAACATCAGAAGATGGTGTAGATACAAATAAATATGTAACATCTTTTATAGGAACAGCATCAATATCTGATCCAGAAGTAGTAATATTAATTACTTTATACAATCCGACAGGAGAAGGAGGACACCAGGGAGGTGGTGTTGCAGCACCAATTGCTTCGCAGGTTCTAGGAGAGGTTCTTCCATATCTTGAGATAAATAAAGATAATCTAGCAGATGAAGATAAAAAAGAGGAAGTTGAAGTACCAAATATAGTTGGAAATACAGTTGAAGAAGCAAAGAAAAAATTAAAAGAAGTTGGATTAGAAATAGACTTAAATGTAGAAGAAAAAATTGATGAGAAACAGGTAAAAATAAAAGAGCAGTTACCAAAAGCAGGAATAAAAATTTATAAAGGAACAAAAGTAATTGTCAGCATTTGACAATAAAATAAAAAAATTGATAAACTATATACAAAAAATGAATTTAGATATATAATGTAAACGCAAAATTATATCATGGCAAGGAGGGACCTTATGAAATTAGAAAATATATTATCAGGCTTACAAGATTTAAAGGTTAGAGGAACTTTAGAAATAGAAATTTCTAAAGTTGAGAACGACTCAAGAAAGATAAAAGAAAATGATTTATTTGTAGCAATCAAAGGGTTTGATGCAAATGGTCATGAACATATAGAAGAGGCAATAGAAAATGGCGCAAAAGCTGTTTTGTTACAAATAGATGAAACTACTAAAGAAATGGTACAAAAAATACCAAGTGATGTTACAATTGTTTTAAGTAGTGATACAAGAAATGCTTTAGCAATTTGTGCATGTAATTATTATGGAAATCCATCAAAAAAATTGAAACTTGTTGGTGTTACAGGAACAAAAGGAAAAACAACAACAACATATATGATAAGAGATATATTAGAAAAACAAGGAATAAAAGTTGGATTGATAGGAACTGTTGCATCATATATTGGAGACAAAAAAATTGCAGATAATGAAAATACAACCCCAGAAAGTTTAAAACTACAAGAAATTTTATATAAAATGGAAAAAGAAAAATGTGAAGTTGCTGTTATGGAAGTATCTTCACAAAGTTTAAAACTTTCAAGAGTTGCAGGATGTGAATTTGATATGGCTGTTTTTACAAACTTAGCAGAAGATCATATTAGTAGTAAAGAACATCCTGATATGGAAGATTATTTTAATTCAAAATTAAAATTATTTAAAATGTGTAAACTAGGTATTGTAAATGTTGACGATATTCATGGCGTTATGATTCCTAAATTAGTTCCAGAAACAAAAATTAAAACTTATGGAATAGATAACCATTGTGATTTATTAGCAAAAGATATAACAGTTACAAATCAATGTGCTGATTTTAAGGTTAAAATTGGTGAAAAAAATGAAAGAGTAAAAGTATCTATTCCTGGAAGATTTAGTGTATATAATGCATTAGCAGCAATTAGCGTATGTGTAAGACTTGGATGTGATGCTGAAAACATAAAAGAAGCATTAATAGATATTAGAGTTCCTGGTAGAAGTGAATTAGTAAAGAATAAGAAAAATTTAGCTATTATGATAGATTATGCACATACACCAGAAAGTTTAGAAAAAATATTAAGTGCAGTAAAAATATATACAAAAGGAAGAGTAATTTCTGTATTTGGTTGTGGTGGAGATAGAGATAAAAATAAAAGACCAATGATGGGAGAAGCATCTGGTAGAGTTGCTGATTACACAATTATAACTTCAGATAATCCAAGAAGTGAAGATCCAGAACAAATTGTAAAAGAAATAGAAGAAGGAATAAAAAAGACAAAAGGAAAATATGAATGTATTGTAAACCGTGTTGATGCGATAAGAAAAGCAATAAGTATGGCAGGTACAAAAGATATTATTGTTCTTGCAGGAAAAGGTCACGAACAATACCAAGAAATAAAAGGAAAAAGATATCCATTTGACGAAAATAAAATTGTAAATGACATAATAGAAGAAATGGAAACAAAATAGGACTAAGGAGGAAATAAAATGCAATTTCAAACAAAAATACTACTACTTTCTTTTATAGCAAGTGTAGTAATTTCGATAATTGTAATACCAATATTAAAAAGATTAAAAGTAGGTCAAATAGAAAGAAAAGAAGGACCAGAATCACATCTAAAAAAACAAGGGACTCCAACAATGGGAGGAATTATTATGATTATTGTAATAATTGCTCTTACAGCATTTTGTTATTATGATTACAAAACAGATAACCAATTAGATGTAGCAAAAAATCTTTTACCTCTTGCATTTGTTACAATAGGATTTGGGATAGTAGGATTTATTGATGACTTTAAAAAACTTGTATTAAAAAACACAAAAGGTCTTAGTCCAAAAGCAAAAATGGTAGGATTATTAATTATTTCTGTTGGATATACATTAATATTAACACAGGTTTTAAATATAGGTACTGACATTCAAATACCTTTTGCTAACATATATGTTACATTTCCTATATGGATTTATATACCATTTGCAATTTTTGTTATGCTTGGAACAACTAATGCAGTAAATTTGACAGATGGTATAGATGGATTGGCAACAAGTGTAACAACAATAATAATGACAACACTTACAATAATATCAGTTATATTTGGAGTAAAAGAAGTAACTATATTTGGAAGCATTATAATAGGAACTTGTTTAGCATTTTTACTTTTCAATCTTCATCCAGCAAAAGTTATGATGGGAGATACTGGTTCACTTATGTTAGGTGGAGCAATCGCAGGAATTGCACTTTATTTAAAAATGCCATTACTACTAATAATTATTGCAATTATACCAATAATAGAAACATTATCAGTTATGTTACAAGTTGCTCATTTTAAAAGAACAGGAAATAGAATTTTCAAAATGGCACCAATACATCATCATTTTGAGTTATCAGGATGGAAAGAAAATAAAATAGTATCAGTATTTAGCTTAATAACATTAATATTTTGCATAATAGGACTTATGGCTATTTAAGGAGGAGTAATGCAAAAGAAAGGAAAAATCGTTCAAAAACCTTATGGAAAACAAATTGATTTTGTGCTTTTAATAATCATAATTTTACTTTTATCATTAGGAATAATTATGGTACTTTCAGCAAGTGCACCATCAGCCTTATCTGAAACAGGAAATAGTTATACATATGTTACAAAGCAGGCAATATTTGCTGTACTAGGATTTGGTGCTATGTTTTTCTTTTCAAGGCTCGACTATAGAATTTTAAAAAGATTTTACTGGCCAATTTATTGGATTTCAGTGGGAATACTTTTGCTAGTATTAGTACCTGGGCTAAAATCGAGTGCAAATGGTGCAACCAGATGGATAAATCTAGGATTTATACAATTTCAACCATCAGAGATTACAAAGGTTGGAATGATAATATTTTACGCAGGTTATTTATCAGATCACAAAAATGAATTAAGAAATCTTAAGAAAGGCTTTATAAAACCATTAGCATATCTTGCACTACCAGTTGCTATTGCATTGTTTATCCAAAACCACTTAAGCGTTGGATTGGTTATGGGGTCAATAACAGTTGTTATGATGATAATGGCTGGATGCAGAATGTCTTATTTTATATATACAGGACTGTTATTTGGGGGAGCAGGAGGAGGAGCACTTGCAGTATATTTGGCAACTAAAGGGCAAAGTGCAGGCTCAGAAAGCTTTAGAATTGATAGAATTTTAAACTTTATGGATCCATGGCAAGATCCTACAGGAACAGGCTGGCAAGCAATACAAAGTTTATATGCAATTGGATCAGGTGGGTTATTTGGAGTAGGATTAGGAGATAGTAAACAAAAATATTTATACATACCAGAACCACAAAATGACTTCATATTTTCAATTTTAGCAGAAGAATTAGGTTTTGTTGGTTGTACGGTGGTAATTATTTTATTTGCACTATTTATTTGGAGAGGAATACTTATTGCAATGAAGGCACCTGACATGTTCGGAAGCTTAGTAGCAACTGGAATTACTACGCTTGTTCTAGTTCAAGTAGTTATAAATATTGGAGTTGTAACAAATACAATACCAAATACAGGTATGCCACTACCATTCTTTAGTGCTGGTGGAACAGCGTTAATCATTTTAATGGGAATGTGTGGAATATTGCTAAATATATCAAGGTCTTCATCAAAAGTTTAGAAATAAACTTAAAATTAAAGTTAATAATTAAATAAATTTACAGTAAATGATTACTTTTACGCAGTGACGCGCAGTTTGGAGGAATCCTCTAAGACCAGCGTAGCCTAACTTAGATGTGACGACAGCAAGTCACTAAGTCAAAGTAATCATTTATTGTAATAAAAACAAATAAAAATATAAATTATAAAAGTGAGGAAAATTATGAATGTAGTTATTGCAGCAGCAGGAACAGGTGGACATATAAACCCTGGGATTGCAATTGCTAATAAGATAAAGGAAGAAGATAAAAACTCAAAAGTTTTATTTATAGGAACAAATAGAGGGTTAGAAAATGATCTAGTACCACGAGCTGGATATGAACTAAAAACAGTAAATGCATACGGAATTGAAAGAAAACTAACCGTACAAAACTTTAAAAGATTATACTCTACAATAAAATCAATTAAAGAAGCAAAGAAAATATTAACAGAGTTTAAAGCAGATGTAGTTATTGGTACAGGTGGATATATTTGTATGCCAGTTATTCTAGCTGCAAATAAATTAAAAATACCAACACTTTTACATGAAAGTAATGCATTTCCAGGGGTAGCTGTAAGACTACTTTCTAAAAAAGTAAATACAGTATTAGTAGGATTTGAAGATGCAAAACTAAGATTAAAAAAAGCTAAAAATGTTGTGGTAACAGGTAATCCAACAAAAATAAAAAAACAGAATCTTACAAGTAATCAAAAAGAAGAAATAATAAGAAGTATAGGGCTAAATACAAATAAACCAATAGTTTTAGTTTTTGGAGGTAGCCAAGGAGCTAAAAGTATTAACAAAAGCTTTATAAATATTATAAAAAATAAGAAAAACAAAGAATATCAGATTATATGGGCAGCAGGACCAAGTCAGTATGAAGAAATAAAAGAAAAGCTAAGTGATGATAATATAAATATAAACAATATAGAAAATGTAAAAATCGTTCCATATATATATAATATGGAAGAAATAATGAATGTGGTAGATTTAGTTGTATGTAGAAGTGGTGCAATGACAATTACAGAAATTTCGATTGTAGGAAAACCTGCAATATTTATACCATTTCCATTTGCCACAGAAAATCATCAAGAATATAATGCTAAGGTATTAGAAAAAGTAGGAGCTGCTGAGATTATATTAGATAAAGAATTAAATGCAGACATTCTAGATAAAAAAATAAAAGAAATAGTAATAAGCAAAGAAAAGGTTACAAAAATGGGAGAAAAAGCGAATAAATGTGCTACAAAAAATGTTACAGACAAGATTTACCAAGAGGTAAAAAAAGTCGAATGCTGTCACAATAAGTAGCACGAAAGTGCTTGATATTTTCCAAAATCTGTATTATAGTAGGTTGTGCTATTAAGAGGGGAGGAAAATAAATGGGATGTTTTAAAAAGCTTTATGGAAAAACTACCATTGATAGTTCTGATTCAGACGAGTTAAACAAAGAATACGAAATGGAATTGGAATATTATCAACTAGAAAATAGCACGTCGAAACATCAATATGGAATAGAAATAATAAAAAAGGAAAAGATTAAAAACCAGTTAAATATTGAAAAGAAAATGATTAATAATATATGTAATAAAGAACAAGAGACAACTAAACTATTAGAATTACTAATGATAAACAAAGTAACGCCTATTTCGGTAGATGACATTTTGCAAGATCTTTAAAAGGCAAAAGCGATTTGATAATAATATTCAAATCGTTTTTTAATTATTTTAAAATAAAAACTATTGCAAAAATAAAAAATATAGTCTATGATACTATATAGGCTTTACGCCATAAAGGAGGAAATAATGGCAGATAAATTAATAATAGTAGAATCACCGGCAAAAGCAAATACAATAAAAAAGTTCCTAGGAGGAAGTACAAAGGTTGTAGCTTCTATGGGACATATAAGAGATTTGCCAAAATCAAAAATGGGTGTAGATATTGAACATGATTTTGAGCCTGAATATATAAATATTAGAGGAAAGGGAGATTTAATAAAAAGCTTAAAAAAAGATGCAAAAAATGCAAAAAAAGTGTATCTTGCAACTGACCCTGATCGTGAAGGAGAAGCAATTGCGTGGCATTTGGCACACATTTTAGAAATACCAGAAGATAGCGTATGTAGAGTTACATTTAATGAAATTACAAAAGAAACTGTAAAAGAATCTATAAAAAATCCTAGAAAAATAGATATGAATTTAACAGATGCACAACAAGCAAGACGTGTATTAGATAGAATTGTTGGATACAAAATTAGCCCATTGTTATGGAAAAAAGTAAGAAGAGGTCTTTCAGCAGGTAGAGTACAGTCTGTTGCTGTTAAGTTAATTGTAGATAGAGAAGAAGAGATAGAAGCATTTATACCACAAGAATATTGGAATATATATGCTAGGTTATTAGAAAAGAAATCTAAGAAAGATTTTACAGCAAAGTTTTATGGTAAAGATGGAAAAAAGATTGAAATTCACTCAAAAGAAGAAGTAGATGATATATTAAAGAAAATCGAAAATGGGAAATATGTTGTAACAGATGTAAAGAAAGCTGAAAAGAAAAGAAATCCAGCACCACCTTTTACAACAAGTACAATGCAACAAGAGGCATCTAGAAAACTTGGATTTACATTAAAAAAGACAATGTCTGTTGCACAAGGCCTATATGAAGGAGTTTCAGTAGGAGAAAAGGGAACAGTTGGTTTAATTACATACATGAGAACAGACTCAACAAGAATTTCTGAAGAAGCAAGAGCAGCTGCTAAAAAGCAAATTACAAAAAATTATGGAGAGAATTACTACGAAAATAGGTACTTTAAAACAAAGGAAAATGCTCAAGATGCTCATGAGGGCATTAGACCAACATATGTGGATTTAGAGCCAGATAAAATAAAAGAATTTTTAAGTAATGATCAATATAAATTATACAAATTAATATATAATAGATTTTTAGCAAGCCAAATGGCAACAGCAATATATGATACAGTTTCAGCCAATATTGATGTAAATAGCTATAACTTTAAAGCAAATGGTCAAACTTTAAGATTTAAAGGATTTATGACACTTTACGTTGAAACAGAAGATAACAAAAAAGAAGAAGAGGATGTATCAATTCCAGAACTTGCAATAAATGAAGAACTAGAAAAGGAAAAGATAGATACAAAACAAAGCTTTACAGAACCACCTCCAAGATATACAGAGGCAAGTTTAGTAAAAGTGTTAGAAGAAAAAGGAATAGGTAGACCAAGTACATATTCACCTACAATTACTACTATTTTAGAAAGACATTACATAGAAAAAGAACAGAAACAATTAATCCCAACAGAGCTTGGGAAAATTGTAAATAAACTTTTAACAGAGAATTTTACAGATGTTATAAATGTTGAATTCACAGCCAAAATAGAAGAAGAATTTGATAGTATTGCAGAAGGAAAACAAGAATGGAAACAAGTAATAAGAGATTTCTATAAACCATTTGAAAAACAAGTTGAGAAAGTGGAAAAGGAATTAGAACATGTAGAACTTGTAGAAGAAATATCAGATGTACCTTGTGAAAAGTGTGGTAGAATGATGGTAATAAAATATGGTAGATATGGAAAATTCTTAGCCTGTCCTGGATATCCAGAATGCCATAATGCAAAACCAATTGTAGAAACAATTGATGAACCATGTCCAAAATGTGGAGGAAAGGTTCAAATTAGAAAATCTAAAAAAAGAAGAAAGTTTTATATCTGCGAAAATAATCCAGATAAGTGTGATTATATTTCATGGAATAAACCTGAAAAGAAAAAATAAAGTAAAAGAGCATAAAAATGCTCTTTTATTGTTTGCAATTAATAGGCTTTTGTGATATAATTTTCCATTAGAAAATTGCGGGGGTTTTAATAATGTTGATAGATGAAGAAGTATTAGATGAATTATACGAAAGTGCAGGAGCAGACCGTGAAGCAAGAGCAAGAAGATATGTTGATGAAAAAAGAGTAAAAATAGGTAAAATAACATATGAAAATGAAGGAAACTTTGAATTAAGAAGTTATGTGAATGGTAATAGTGATATGTATGCCGTCCATATACATATAAAAGATTACGAAATAGAGGATGTTAGCTGTGAATGTCCAGATTATGAAAAACATTACGGAGCCTGCAAACATATTCTAGCAACAATGATGGAATTTGAAAGTAATCCCAAATATGAGTTGTTATTTGGAAAACAAAAATTAGGTAATATAAAAAATAATGAAGTAGAGGATATTTTTTCAAATAGAGCAGATGATAAACATCAAATCTTTAAACAATTAATTCATACTTTTTATAATCAACCAAAAGAAGAGAGTGAAAGTAAACAATTAACTATTGCTCAAACAAAATCAATAAAATTAGAACCAAAACTTATTTATGGAACATATCAAGATCATTTTAAAGTTCAATTTAAAATTGGAGATAAGCAATTATACAAACTCAAAAATTTACCACAATTTTTTGATTGCATGCTAAAAAATGAAAATTATCGTTATGGTACAAAGCTTGAATTTGTCCATAATGAATCAGCATTTAGTGATGAAAGTATTCCATTATTGAAATTTGTACTAAAGTATGCAGAAATAATTAAATATGCAAATGAAACAGCAAGTGTATACAACCATTATGGAACAAGTTTAGGACAAGATAGTGTAATGCTTTCCAATACTGGAATAGATGAACTATTTGATATATTAAAAAATACATATGTTTTAGCACAAAATGAATATGGAGAAGAAAAAATATATTTTACAGATGAACAGCCAGATATAAAGTTTCTTGTTGAAGATTCAGATAATGGAGAATATAAAATTACAACTAATATAGATATGTATGATTATAGAATATTTGATGGAAAAAATTATATATATTTTCTGTATAAAAATAAATTACACAGATGTAATAAAGAATTTAAGAAAACAGTACTAGAATTAGTAAATTTCTTCCGTGAAAATTATATAAAAGAAATTAAGTTAGGTGAAAAAGATTTATCAGAGTTATTTTCAATTGTATTTCCGAAGGTAAAAGATAATGTGATTTTGGAAAAACTAAATAAAGAGAAAGTTGAAAAATATATACCAAAAGAATTATATGTAAAATTATTTTTAGATGTAACTGAGAATAATTATGTTGTTGCAGATGTGAAATTTGTTTATGGAAATAAAGAAATTAACCCATTTGGAAAAGAACAGGTTCAAGTTGCAAGAAATATTCCAAAAGAAAATGAAATGCTAAATATATTTTTAACAACAGGCTTTTTATTTGATACTGCAAATGAAAGATTAATCTTAGTAGATGACGATAAAATATATAATTTTTTACAAAATGATATTGAAAAATATATGCAAAAGTTTGAGGTTTTAGCAACTGATAATTTTAAGAAAAGAGAAATACGAGAACCTAAAATAGGAAGTTTAGGTGTTAGAATTGAAAATAATCTATTAAATATTGATTTTTCTAATATTGATTTTAGTTTTGATGAACTAAGCGAAATTATGGAAAAGTATCGACTAAAGAAAAAATATCATAGATTAAAAGACGGAAGTTTTTTAAAACTAGAAGAAAATGATACAATGAATTTTATTTCAAACTTAACAGATGGAATAGGCATAGACTTCAAAGAAATAAAAAAAGGTGAACTTAATTTACCGGTATATAGAAGTATGTATTTAGAACGATTACTACAAAACATGAAAGGAACTAATGTTAGTAAAGATAAAGAATACAAAGAACTAATTCGTACAATTGATAATAAGGAAATTGACGAAGAAATTCCATTTCCTAAAAAATTAAATGCAGATTTAAGAACATACCAACAAACAGGTTTTAAGTGGCTAAGCATGCTAGATAAATATAAACTTGGTGGAATTTTGGCAGATGATATGGGACTTGGAAAAACTGTACAAATGCTTGCTGTTGTGCTTGCATATGTAGAAAATACCAAAAATTCAAAACCTAGCATTGTGGTATGTCCAAGTTCGCTATGTCTAAACTGGGAAAATGAAATTAGAAGATTTGCTCCAACAATAAAATCGATTGTAATTCATGGAAACATAGAAGAAAGAACTAAACAAATAAAATCTATACCTAATTACAATGTTGTTATAACATCTTATGATTTGTTAAAAAGAGATATTGACATATATGAAGAGCAAAATTATGATTTTAAGTTTATAATAGCAGATGAAGCTCAATATATAAAAAATAACAATACTCAAAATGCAAAGGCAATAAAGAAAATTAATTCAGAAACAAGATACGCTTTAACAGGAACTCCAATAGAAAATTCGTTATCTGAATTATGGTCAATTTTTGATTTTATTATGCCAGGATATTTATTTGGATACAAAAAATTTAAAGAACTATATGAAGTGCCAATTGCAAAAGATAATGATATAAACGCAATGAATAAATTAAAAATGCTTATAGAACCATTTGTGTTAAGAAGAATAAAAAAGGAAGTTTTAACAGAATTACCAGATAAAACTATAACAGTATTAAATAATGAAATGCAAGGAGAACAGCTAAAGATTTATGCTTCATATATGGCAAGTGCAAAAAAAGAAGCTGCAGAAGAAATAAGTGCAAATGGACTTGAAAAAAGTCAAATAAAAATACTTGCACTTCTTATGAGATTAAGACAAATATGTTGTCATCCATCATTATTTATTAATAACTATACAGGTGAAAGTGGAAAGCTAAATCAATGTATAGAGGTTGTAAAAGATGCAGTTTCGGCAGGACATAAGATACTTTTATTTTCTGGATATACCAGTATGTTTGAAATATTAGAAAAAGAATTACAAAAACAAGAAATAAAATATTTTAAGCTAACAGGAAAAACAAAAGTTGGAGAAAGGATTAAGCTAGTAGATGAATTTAATGCAAATGATGATATTAAAGTATTTTTAATATCTTTAAAAGCAGGAGGAACAGGACTTAATCTAATTGGAGCAGATATGGTAATTCATTATGATCCATGGTGGAATTTATCTGCAGAAAATCAAGCAACAGATAGAACTTACAGAATTGGACAAAGAAAAAATGTACAAGTATACAAATTAATAACTAAAAATTCAATAGAAGAAAAAATATATGAATTACAACAAAGAAAAGCAAAACTTGCTGATAATATGCTTTCAACAAATGAAACATTTATAAGTAAGTTATCAAAAGATGATATTATGGCGTTATTCGAATAATATCTTAAGAAGGGAATAAATATGAATAATTATATTACTGTAATAGGTGGAGGGCTTGCAGGAAGTGAAGCTGCTTACCAAATAGCAAAAAGAGGAATAAAAGTTAAACTTTATGAAATGAAGCCTAATAGATTTTCGCCTGCGCATAAAAATGAAAATTTGGCAGAGGTAGTTTGTAGTAATTCTTTTAAGTCAAATTTACATACAAACGCATGTGGACTATTAAAAGAAGAACTTAGACTATTAGATAGTTTATTAATAAGAGTCGCAGATGAAGTAGCAATACCTGCAGGTCAAGCTTTGGCAGTGGATAGAGAAATGTTTTCTAAAAAAGTAACAGAGGAACTAGAAAAAGTGGAAAATGTGGAAATCATAAGGAAAGAAATAGGAAAATGTGGAAAAGATGATAGCGAAATATCATTAAAGGAAATAGCAGATAATGGTATAGTTATTATTGCAACAGGACCACTTACATCAGACAAACTTTCAAAGGAAATAACTGAAATTATTGAACAAGCTGATTTACATTTCTATGATGCAGCAGCACCAATTATAGAAAAAGAAAGTATAGATATGAATATTGCTTTTCTAGGCAATAGATATGATCAAGAAAGAGGAAAAGACGAAGATATTGAAGCATGGAAAAAAAGGTTAAGTACTCAAGATGCAAGCTATATTAATTTGCCAATGAATAAAGAAGAATACGAAAATTTTTGGAAAGAACTTGTTAATGCAGAAGTAGTAGAATTGCATGAATTTGAAAAAAGAGAAATATTCGAAGGATGTATGCCAATTGAAGTAATGGCAAAACGAGGAATAGATACATTAAGATTTGGACCATTAAAACCAGTAGGTTTTACAGATTTAAGAACAGGCCGTAGACCATATGCAGTTGTTCAATTAAGACAAGATAATAGCCAAGGAACGATATTTAATATGGTAGGTTTTCAAACAAACTTAAAGTTTGGAGAACAAAAACGAGTTTTTCAAATGATACCAGGATTAGAAAATGCAGAATTTAGTAAGTATGGAGTAATGCATAGAAACACATTTATTAATTCACCAGTTTTATTAGATGAAACATATAGACTAAAGAAAAATACAAATATATACTTTGGAGGACAAATAACTGGTGTTGAAGGCTATGTTGAATCGATTGCTTCTGGATTAGTTGCTGGACTTAATGCAGTAAATCAATATCTAAACAAAGAAAAAATAACTTTTTCGGAATACACAATTATAGGAGCATTAAGTAAATATATTTCATCACCAAATGATAAGTTTCAACCTATGAATGCAAATTTTGGAATACTTCCAGAGCTTACTGAAAAAATAAAAGACAAGAAGAAAAGATACCAAGCCTTGGCAGATAGGGCAATAGAAAATTTAAAAATGTAATATTACTAAAATATTACATTTTTTTTACATTTTGAATATAATGTTGCAAAACCTACAAAATTATGGTAAAATAATAAAAGATGAATTTACATAAAGCTAACAAAGAGATATTAAGGAGGATGTTTATGGAAGAAATATTTGAAAAATATTATGATTCAATAGAAAAATTAATGGATGAATCAGAAGAAATAAAAACAACTTATGATGCAAAAATAACAGAGGAAGAAAGAAAATTAGGTGAATTAAAAACTCAAGAAAGCCTAATGGTTATAGGAAGCAAATTAAAAGAAGAAAAAAGAGAAGAAATTGATAGCAAAAACAAAGAAATTACTGACTTGAAATCTGCAAAAGATGCACGCAGTAAATATATTAGTGATACTTCAGAAAGCATTAGAAATCAAATAAAAAAAGATATAGAAGATAAAATGACTAAATTTAAAACAAAAAGCGAAATGGAAGAGGCTAAAAAAGCATTAGAAGATAAGTCAAATGAAGCAAAAGAAGCACAAGAAAAATTTGAAAACGAGAGCAAAAAAGTGAAAGAATTAATTGCTCAAAAAGAAGCATTAATAAATGAAAGAAAAAAATTAGACGATTTAATAAATAACTATGGATTATATGATAATGAATCAACAAGAAATGAAATTATTGAAAAAATTAAAGCTAAGCAAACAGAAATAGAAACAACTGCAAAAGGTGCTATTGACTTTATGGACAAGGGAGAAGAATTAAAATCTGAAAAAGAAAAAATGGAAGCAGAGTTTAATTCGTATAAGCCAGTTAGTGAAAATGTATCTGATTACGAAAGATTTGAAAGATTATCATACAGAACAATGAGTCAAACAAGTTTTAAATTGGAAGATGTGAAAAAAGAACTAGAGGATTGGAAAGAAAGTAAAGAAAAGGCAAAATCAAGTAAAAGTGAAAAAGAAAATAGTGAAGTTAAAGAAGATATGAAAAAAACAAATACTTCATCAAAAACAATGCCTACAACAGCAGGTGAAACCAAAACTCAATCTGAAAGTTCTAAAAATGAGAAAAGTGAAACAAGCCAATCTAGAGAAGTTAAAAATGAACAATCAAAAAAACAGACTGTAAAAGAAGAAACTGCAGAAACAGATAAAGAAAATACAGAAAAGAAAATTTCTGAAGTGAAAATATCTGCAAAAGATGACGTAATTTATGTGAATGGAAGTCCAGTTAATAATGTAGGAATTACCTCATCTATAAATGATAAAAAAGAAATGTTCAAAAGATTGGGAATAAAAGATGAAATAAAAAATACAATGGGAAAATCATCTTTCTTTAAAAGATTTTTTGTAGATCCAATTATTATTTCGAGAATTAAAGCAAAAATGGATCCAACAATAGTAAATTTAATAAGCAGACCATCTGAAAAAAATGGTAATGTTAACAGAAAAATTGGAGAAGAAATTGGACTAAGCATAAGCGATTATATTAAATCAATAAGAACGAAGGAAGAATTACCAATAAAACTTATATATGATTTAAAAGAAAGTAAATTTGACAATGAAGAATTGATGTCAGTAGAAAATCAAATGCAAAAATATGCAAGATATGCAGACCAAATAACAGGTGTACAGGTTGAAGGATTAAAAGAGAAAAGAAACTTGTTTGAAAGATTGACAGCAGGATTTAAAACAATTGGATTGTTAAACGGTAAAACCGAAAAAGAAAATGAAGAAAATCATGAAAATGTTAAATCTGAAAATAAATTCCGTAAAGGTATGCATGTAGATGTGGAGCAACCAGAAAGAAACGAGGAAGGAACATCAACAGAACTAGAAAACGAAGGAAAAAAGGAAGGAAAAGGAACATCAACAGAACTAGAAAACGAAGGAAAAAAGGAAGGAAAAGGAACATCAACAGGACTAGAAAACGAAGGAAAAGAGCACGAAATGTAAAATAATAAAACACTTTGAATAAAAAATAAAGATATTAATATACTTAGTTAATATCTTTATTTTTACATAAAAGAGGTGATGAGGTATAGAAGAAATATGTCCAATAGGAAAAGAAAATAAGAAAAAAGAACAAGAAATTAGAAATGAACTAATAAGATTAAATATTAAGAAAAACTATATATTGGATAAACTTAATCAAAAGTCTAATTACAATTTTGAATCAGAAAGATTTGTACTAATTGATGACATAGGTACAGTAAGAAAACAAGGCGGAATAAAAAGCTATGTTAAAAATGTATTAAGACAAAGCAATATGCCCGAACAGCTATATGTTGCAGATGAGATAGAAAGCGTTGAAGGATTAAAAGAAAAATTAAGAGATACTAGAGAAAAAATTGAACTTAAAAAGAAAGAACTAGAAGAAGTACAAGAAAAAAATGATATATCAAGGTAAAAAAAGAACCGATAAAAAATCGCGGAAAATATTGACATACAGCTAAAAAAATGATACAATATTAGGCGTTAATGTAAAATGCATTTAATAGGCACTTACATTAACGCTTATTATATTTATAGGAGGTGAAATTTAAGTGCCAACAATTAATCAATTAGTAAGAAAAGGAAGAAAA
>ERZ1673743.611-NODE-611-length-51734-cov-10.940266_pt1 | contig 51734 bp, 55 predicted proteins | sample MGYA00580197_ERZ1673743 | MGnify/ENA primary metagenome ERZ1673743 (study PRJEB41218, sample SAMN15661795) | gut metagenome | host: Homo sapiens | place: Canada: London | collected 2015-08-20/2019-03-30 | study: EMG produced TPA metagenomics assembly of...
ATATTATATCATAAAAGGTATTTTTTCATTTTACACAAAATTCTTTACATACTCTCATCTCCGAAGATGAACTTAAAGGACTTTACCTTCTTAACAGGTGTCTGCGCCGGGGTGTCTGTTACTTTTGCCATAAAAGTAAACCTCCATATTAATTATTTATAATAGACGCGGGATTGCGTCTAGTTATCTAATTATAATACATTTGTCGAATTTTGTCAAATAAACTGTTCAATAATTTGCCAAGCTGTGTCCGTATATATTTTTCTTTCCGATGAAAATGGTATAAAGGTTAAATCTTGCAAAGGATTTAAAATATTTTGCAAAGCTTTTACACTATCATCTACTTTAGTTACAGCAATTTTATCAGCTTTATTTGCAATTATAATAAATGGTTTTTCAGTTTGTATTGCGTAGTTATACATTAATTTATCATTTTCAGTAGGGTTATGTCTAATATCAATTAAAAATACAATAAGAGCAATATTTTTGCTATTTTGTAAATATTCTTCAATAAATGCTCCGACTTTTTCTTGTTCAACTTTTGACATTTTGCTAAATCCATATCCAGGTAAGTCTACAAAATAAAAACTATCATTAACATTGTAAAAATTAATTTGTCTTGTTTTTCCAGGTTCACTACTTGTTCTTGCAAGTTTTTTTCTGTTAAGCATCGTATTTATAAAAGATGATTTTCCAACATTAGATTTTCCAACTAAAACAATTTCTGGAAGACCATCTGCTGGATACTGTTTAGGGTTAACAGCTGAAATTTTAAATTCTGCATTTTTTATAATCATAAATATTAATTCTCCTTAGAAAAAATATATACAAGTCAATTATAATTTATTTTTCTATGACTTGCCGTAAGCTTAAAAAGCTTACAAACTGTGCGTCATCTCAAAATTAATTATAATTGACTACATTATATAAATTATACAATATTTTGTTTTTTTATTACTTGTCATAAGCTTAAAAAACATACAAATTGTGCATCATTTCAAAAATAATTATAATTGACTATACTATATGTAATTAATATAATAATTTATTTTTTAGGTATTAATTTTTCAGTTCCACCCATATATGGACGTAAAACTTTTGGAATATTAACACTTCCATCTTCATTATAGTTGTTTTCTAAAAGTGCAATTAACATACGAGGTGGAGCAACTACAGTATTATTTAATGTATGTGCATAATAGTTTCCTTTTTCACCTTTAATACGAATTCCAAGACGTCTTGCTTGGGCATCTGTTAAGTTAGAACAACTACCAACTTCAAAGTATTTTTGTTGTCTTGGGCTCCATGCTTCAACATCACAGCTTTTAGCTTTTAAATCTGCTAAATCACCACTACAACATTCAAGAGTACGAACTGGAATATCCATACTTCTAAATAATTCTACTGTATATGACCATAATTTATCATACCAATTCCAACTATCTTCAGGTTCACATACAACTATCATTTCTTGTTTTTCAAATTGATGTATACGGTATACACCACGCTCTTCAATACCATGGGCACCTTTTTCTTTTCTAAAACAAGGAGAGTAAGATGTCATAGTATATGGAACTTCTTGTTTTGGTAATATTTGATCTTTAAATTTACCAATCATTGAATGTTCGCTTGTACCAATTAAATATAAATCTTCTCCTTCAATTTTATACATCATTGCATCCATTTCTTCGAAGCTCATAACACCTGTTACAACATCGCTACGAATCATATAAGGTGGAATGCAATATGTAAAACCCTTATTTATCATAAAATCTCTTGCATAAGAAAGAACTGCAGAGTGTAATCTTGCTATATCGCCCATTAAATAATAAAATCCATTACCTGCAACTCTTCTTGCTGAGTCTAAATCAATACCATTTAACCTTTCCATTATATCTGCATGATATGGAACTTCGTATGAAGGAACAACAGGCTCTCCATATTTTTGAATTTCAACATTTTTACTATCATCTTCACCAATAGGAACAGATTCATGAATGATATTAGGGATTTTCATCATTCTTTCTTTTATTTGATTTGCATATTCTTCTTCTAATTTTTCGTTTTCTTCAAGTTTAGAATTTATTTCTTGAACTTGTTTTTTTATTTCTTCAGCTTCTTCTTTTTTTCCATTTTTCATTAGGTTTCCAATTTCACTACTTAAAGAGTTTCTTTTCATTCTTAAGTCGTCACCATTTAGTTTTGTAGCTCTATTTTTTGTATCTAAATCAATAACTTCATCAACTAAATGAAGTTTATGGTCTTGAAATTTCTTTTTAATGTTTTCTTTTACTATTTCAGGATTTTCTCTTAAAAATTTAATATCTATCATAATATTCCTCCTTGCTACTATTATATTTTAACACGAAGTTTAAAAAAAGCAATAGATAAATTGCGATTAATACTGATAAATGGCAAAAATATGAATATATTACAAATAAAAGCATATAATAATAGAAATGGAAAATAGGAGAATAGATATAATGTCAGAAGAATATGTAAAAGAAACCAGTGTTGTAGCTAAAAGTGATGAAGAAAAAGAATTAGAGCTTATAGTTAGCGTTATAAAAACTAAACAAGAATTAAATTTGGCACATAAAAATTTTGAATTTGCTGAAGATGATTTAATAGATTATTATGCATATCAAATTAAAGCAAATCAAACGAAACTTGATTATTTAATGAAAAAAGCAAGAAAAAGAGGAATTGCTTTAGATATGGTAAATGAAATATATATAAAAAATAATAAAGCACAGTAATATTTGTCCAGGTGTAATCATAAAATAAAAGTGAAAGGGTGATTATACTTGGATTTTAATAGTGTTATAACTTTTTTAGCATGTATTATTTTTTTATTTATATTTGGTAAAATATTTGTTTTACCATTTAAAAGTGTATTTAAACTAATATTAAATTCTATATTAGGAGGAGTTTTAATATTTATAATCAATATAATTGGAGCAAATTTTGGATTTCATATTGGTCTTAATATTATAACTTCTATTTTTGTTGGCTTGCTTGGAATACCGGGAGCAGGGCTACTTGTAATATTGCAAATTATCTTAAATACTATTTAAGATAATTTGACAAGTAAAAAACATATGATAAAATAGTTATATTAAAATGTAGTAAAAATGGTGGTAAAATGAAAGAAAATATAAAAAGATATAATCCAGATATAAAAGATGGACTAAGCAGTAGCCAAGTTGATGAAAGAATAAAAGAAAATCTTGTAAACTACGACACAAATGTGCCTACTAAAAGTATAAAAACAATTATTGTTAGTAATTTTTTTACAATATTTAACTTAATAAACTTATTTTTAGCAGCCGCTGTATTTTCAGTTGGCGAATACAAAAATATGTTGTTTATTTTTATAATAATAATAAATACGGCAATAAGTACAATACAAGAAATTCATTCAAAAAGAATTATAGATAAATTATCTTTAATATCAAATACAAAGGTAAATTGCATACGAGGTGGAGAAAGTAAAAAAATTGCAATTGATGAAATTGTTTTAGATGACATAATAAGCTTTGAAACTGGTAACCAAGTAGTAACAGATTGTATTTTAATGCAAGGAGAAATTGAGGTAGACGAATCTTTTATTACAGGAGAAGCAGACCATATTCTAAAAAAAGAAGGAGATATGGTTTTATCTGGTAGTTTTATTGTAAGTGGTAAGGGCTTAGCAAAGGTTGAACATATTGGAGAGGAAAATTTTACTTCAAAAATATCAAAAGAAACAAAGTACATAAAAAAAGCAAAATCAGAAATTATGACATCTCTTAATAAGATAATTAAAACAGTATCTATTTTAATTATCCCAATAGGTTTGTTACTATTTTTTAATCAATGCAATATTGATGGTGGAAATTATAAAGATGCTGTAATACATACAGTTGCAGCGATAATTGGCATGATACCAGAAGGCTTAATTCTTCTTACAAGCACGGTATTGGCTGTAAGTGTAATTAGGCTTTCAAAAAGTAAAGTATTAGTACAAGAGCTATATTGTATAGAAACACTTGCAAGAGTTGATACTTTATGCTTAGACAAGACAGGAACAATTACTGAAGGAAAAATGGAAGTAAATAAAATAGTTCCAGAAAGCATAAGTAATGAAGAATTTGAAGAAATATTAGCAGTAATTGGTAAATATTCGGAAGATAACAATGCAACCATAAATGCAATAAGAGATGGATTTAATGAAGAAAAGATAAAACAAATTTGGAATGTAGAAAAAACAGTGCCATTTTCATCACAAAAGAAATGGTCGGGAGTAGAGTTTAAAGATAAAGGAAGCTATATTATAGGTGCAACAGAATTTATTCTTAAAGAAAAAGCTGATGAATATCAAGAAGAAATAAATGAATATGCAAATGATTATAGAGTAATTTTGCTTGCACATTCTAAAAATTCCTTTAAAGATAAAGAATTGCCAGAAGATATTGAAGTTTTAGGATTTGTACTAATTACAGATAAAATAAGAGAAAATGCTGAAGAAACTTTAAAATATTTTAAAGAACAAGGTGTTGATATACGAATTATATCTGGAGATAATCCAGTTACTGTTTCTAAAATTGCAAAAAGAGCTGGAGTAGAAGGATATGAAAAATATATTGACTGTACAACTTTAGAAGATGAAGAAGCTTTAAAAGAAGCAAGCAAAAAATACAAAGTTTTTGGAAGGGTAACACCAAACCAAAAGAAAGAACTTGTTAAGGCTATGCAGTCAGATGGTCACACTGTTGCAATGACTGGTGATGGTGTAAATGATATTATTGCTTTAAAAGAAGCGGATTGCAGTATAGCAATGGCAAGTGGAAGTGATGCAGCAAGAAATGTATCACAAATAGTATTATTGGATTCAAACTTTGCATCAATGCCTAAAATAGTAGCAGAAGGAAGAAGAACAATAAATAATTTAGAGCGTTCTGCATCACTTTTCTTAACTAAAACAATATATTCAACAGTTCTTGCAATATTATTTGTAATTATTAGCGCTAAATATCCATTTATGCCAATACAGCTAAGTCTAATATCACTTGTATGTATAGGAATACCTTCATTTGTTTTAGCTTTAGAACCAAATAAAGAAAGAGTAAAAGGAAGGTTTATTGGAAATGTTATAAGTAAAGCACTTCCAACAGCATTAACAGTTATTACAAACATAATTATCATGGTATGCGTAAATAAAGTATGTAATTTCCCATCAGAAATCTATTCAAGTGTATGCGTATTTTTAACAGTATTAACAGGATTTTTATTGTTAATTAAAATATCAAGGCCATTTAATGCTTTAAGAGCAACTTTATTAGTCGTATTAGTGCTTATATTTACAGTATGTTGTTATGTATTTAATAACTGGTTTTCTATTGTAGTAGATGTTCAGTATACATTTAAAATATGGATGCTTATGCTAACAACAATATGTATATTTATTATATTTAACTTAATATCAAGTGAAGTTTTGGGTAAAATAAGAAGGAGAAATATGAAAAATGGAATTTGATGAAACAAAGAAAAATGATAAAGAATATGTTTTAGAAATGGTAAAAAATAAAGGAAGTTTATTAGATTATGCATCTTCAGAACTAAAAGATGATAAAGAAGTGGTAATGGAAGCAATTAATCAAGATGGTAATGCACTTGAGTTTGCAAGTAATAGACTAAAAGATGATAAAGAAGTTGTTATGCTTTCTGTAAAAAAGGTTGGATGGACAGTTTGCTATGCAAGCGAAAGACTAAGAGCAGATAGGGAACTTATAATGGAAGGTGTAAAAATAAATGGGCAAGAACTTTATTATGCATCAGAAGAACTAAGAGATGATGATGAAGTAGTGTATGAAGCAGTGAAAAATAAAGGACTTATTTTAAAATATGCAAGTAAAAGACTTCGTGCAAAAAAGGATATTGTAATTGCTGCAATTCAAAGTGATAAAAGAGCAAAAATGTATATATCAGATCCAAATTTATATGAAGATGAGGATGTAAAAAATGCTATAGGATAGATAAAAATAAGGTAGGAAACTACCTTATTTTTTGCATAAAATACTAAAAAAGGCAGAAACTAAAATACAGAAGGTGATAAGATTTGAAAATATCATGGATAAAATACAAAAATGATGTAGATAGTTTTAAAATGCCAGAAGCATTAGGGTTTGATGTATATAAAATAGAAGATCCAGAAACCACAGATGAAAAAATAAGTGAACTTATAAAAAAAGATTATAGAATGGTTGTTGTATCTGATGAAATAGCAAGTTTTTCAGAGGATATTATAAAAAAGTATAATAAAGATAAAAACATTAGCATCATAATTGCAACACATAGAGAATAAAATGCAAAAAAGAGGTGCTTAAATGTTAGAAAAATTAGAGTATACAAATATTATAATATTATGTATTGGAACTTGTAGTTTGGTTGGAGATTCAGTAGGACCAATTGTAGGAGACTTGCTAAATAAAAGATTAAACAATGAAAGAATAGTTATTTATGGACGGTACAAAAAAGTGCTTAGATATGAAAAATGCAGGTTATGTTTTTGAAAAGGAAATAAAAAGATATGTAGCTCCATTTATAATTGCCGTTGATGCAGCACTTAGCGAAAAAAACGTTAAAGAAAGTGTATTTATAGGAAAGGGAAATTTTAATATAGGATCATCTCTTGGAAGAGGAATAGAATGTAAATCTCACATATATGTAAAGGGAATTGTAGGTAAGGTTGGGAATTCTTTTGATGAAAATAAATATATCTTAAAAAATGTAAGAAGGGATTTTGTAACAGACTTAGCAAATCAAGTTACAGATAAAATATGTAACATTGTAGATGAAATAAAAATTGTATAGAATTATAAAAGATGGCAAAAATTTATATAAAGAATATAAATTGTGGAGGAAATGATATGAATATTAGTAATATGAAAAATATCATTGTGCTTAGAAATTTGCCATCAAATTTAGTTGATGAGGCTATTGTTGTATTAAAAGAAAATAAAAAAGTGAAAAAATATCAATATGCAGATGATATTAAAGGGGATAATGTGGATAAGCAAAAGAAAAAAGAAGGTAAAACTGCAGATAATACAAAAGAGTATATTATAAAAGAAGCGGAACTTGTTGTAAATAATTATTTATCAAATTTAGAGACAAAATCTCCAAAGTGGAAAAACAATGTAAAGAAGTTAGAAAAAAAGTATAAACAATCTATAAAACTAAATATATTGCTAGCTATAGCAACATTTATAAGCATTATTATAAGTGTAATATAATTTAATAGTAATAAAACACCTCAAATTGACATATACATTAAAAAACAACAAAGGAAGAGGTGTTTTTATTATGGAAAGAATACTAAGCCAAGAAGATAAGATTAGAAGAGCAGAAGAAATTTATCAAAGACGAAGAGCAAATGTGAGTAGTGGGGTTAGAGTATCTGGAAACTATGTAAATAGTAGCAAGCCTAAATTTTCGTTATTTAAAAAGATGACTTTACAACTTGCAATATGTTCGGTTATTTATGTTATTTTTTATTTAATAAAAAATACGAATTATATATTTTCAGAAGATGTAATGAAAAAAACAAAGGAAATGTTATCTTATGATATAAATTTTGGAAAGGTTTATGATAGCATTTGCACATTCTGGAACGATAATAAAGATAAGTTTCCTGGAGTAGGAAGTGAAGTAAATACAAATACTACTGAAAATACTGTGGAGAATACGAATGATAATAACGTAAAGGATGAAAATACAGTAAATAATATAGAAAATAAAACAGACAATAATGATGTAAATAAAAATGAAACCGAAAATAAAGAAGGAACAAAAAATGAAGAAGCTGTTGGAATTGGAGGTGCAGAGACAAATGAAGTAGAAGAGGCATCTGCAGATGAGGGTACAGAAAAAAAAGACAAGTCACAAATGGAAATTGATGCAGAATGTGTAAAAGAAAAGTATAGCTTTAAATTGCCACTTAAAGGCGTAATTACATCAAGATATGGCTCAAGAGAAGCAACAGAAATTGTATCTGCAAATCATAAGGGAATTGATATAGGGGCAAATACTGGAACTGCAATATATGCAGCAATGGAAGGAACAGTAAGTCTTGTATCATTAGAAGGTGATTATGGAAAGCATGTAGAAATAACAAATGGAGAAGTTCTTACAAGATATGCACATTGCAGTAAAATTGTTGTAAAAGAAGGAGCTAAAATAAAGCAAGGGCAAAAAATAGCAGAAGTTGGTTCAACAGGTAGAGCAACTGGCCCACATTTACATTTTGAGGTTATAAGAGATGGAAGAACTATTAATCCAGAATATATATTAAAATTCTAAAACTTCATATGAAGGGAGAATAAATCATAAGATGAGAGTTAAAATAGATTTAATGATAGGATTGTTTTTAATATTATTTGCTTTTACATCACAACTTGACATTTACCTTGTTTTAATGATTTTTGCATTAATTCATGAACTTGGACATTTATGTGCTGGAATTATTTTAGGGTATAGACCAAAAGAAATAAAAATAAATCCATTAGGATTTAAAATGGAATTAGAAGAAAAAGATGAAAGTAATATAGGTACTAAAGAGGCAAGTATAAAAAGAGCTATTATTGCAATTGCAGGACCAATGACGAATTTGATAATAATATTTATTATTATAATTTTAGCTAATATTAACTTAAGAATACAAGAATTTAAAATGTGGAATATAACTACTCAAGATATTATATATGCAAATATGCTTATAGGAATATTTAACCTTATACCTATTTATCCTTTAGATGGAGGAAGGGCTTTAAAAGAAATTTTATACCTTACGATTGGATTCAAAAAATCATATAAATCTACATATTTAATTTCAAAAACAACCATCATATTTTTAACAGTGCTTGCAAGTATAGGAGTGCTATTTATACATAACATATCAATAGCTTTGATTGTTGCATATTTATGGATAATTATGATTGCTGAGAGCAGGAAAAAAGCAAATGTTATATGTGATAAAGAATAATTAAAATAAATTTATAAAATAATAGTGTATAGATAAAAATTCAAATAAACCCTTGCAATTCCTGTTAAATCGTGATAAAATAGTAACGTTAAAAATAGCGTTACTATTTTTTTCATTCCTTACTTGCAGGAATAAATGCAGGTTATATATCCACGAGGAGGTGAAAGATAATGAATAAATACGAGAGTGTTATCATTATTAATCCAAATGTTGAGGAAGAAACAATTAAATCTTTAATTGATAGATTTTCTACATTAATTAATAATGATGGTAAGTTAGAAAAAGTTGATGAACTTGGTAAAAAGAAATTAGCTTACGAAATCGATAAAAACAAAGAAGGTTTTTATGTTGTATTCGAATTTGATGCTAATCCAAGCTTAATCGCTGAACTAGAAAGAAATTACAGAATTGCAGATGAAGTAATTAAATTTATAACAGTAAAGAAGTAATTCGGGGGCCTTTTATTTTAGAAAGGAAAGGTGTAATTTATGAACAAAGTAATTCTAATGGGTAGATTAACTAGAGACCCAGAAGTAAGGTATACACAAACAAGTAATACCTTAGTTGCTTCATTTTCTCTTGCAGTTAATAGAAGATTTGTAAGACAAGGTGAAGAAAGACAAGCTGACTTTATAAATGTTGTTGCTTGGGGAAAATTAGGTGAATTTTGTAGCAAGTACTTCAAAAAAGGTCAACAAGTAAGTATTATAGGTAGAATACAAACAAGAACTTGGGATGATGATCAAGGTCAAAAACACTATATTACAGAGGTTGTAGCAGAAGAAGCATATTTCGCAGAAGGAAGAAGAGACGGAGATTCAAGTGCAAACTTTGATGCAACATTTGGAGCAATGCCATCTGCAAACGCAGGAGCAGGTTCAGACTTTGAAATATCTTCAGGTGATGATTTACCATTCTAAATGAATGATATATGAGAATATAAATACAAAAAGAGAGACAAGGGGGGAAAATAAAATGGCAGACAATAAGAAAAACAGAAAAAATAATAGAAACAATAATCAAGACGATAATTTTAATCCAAAATTCAGAAAAATGAGAAAGAAAGTATGCCCATTATGTGCAGATAAAAATTTAGTTTTAGATTATAAAAATGCTGAACAATTAAAGAAATTTGTTAATGATAAAGGAAAAATACTTCCAAGAAGAGCAACAGGTGCTTGTGCAAAACATCAAAGAGATATTACATTAACAGTAAAAAGAGCAAGACAAATTGCTATACTTCCATACACAGCAGAATAGTATTAAAAGCTACATATCAAATATTTGGTATGTAGTTTTTTATGTCACAATTCCAAGAAATAAACATAAATCTATTGTTTAAATAACACAATTGTGATAAAATATTTGCAAAATAGGCATAAATAGAGAGGAAGTTATAAAATGTATAGAGATCATAATTGTGGAGAATTAAACATAGAAAATGTAGGACAAACAGTTGTAATTGCAGGATGGATACAAAAAATTAGAAATTTAGGAGCAATGCAATTTATAGATTTAAGAGATGAATTTGGAATTACTCAGATAGTTATATCTGATAACGAAAAAATAAGAAAACAAACAGAGGGATTAGTAACTGAAACAGTTATAAGTGTTAAAGGAACAGTAGTTGAAAGAAGTAATAAAAATGCTAAAATTGCAACAGGTGAAATTGAAATTGATGCAGAAGAAATAAAAGTTCTTGGAAAGTGTAAAAGTGTTTTACCTTTTGAAATAAATTCAGAGACAGCAGGAGATGTTAGAGAAGACTTACGTTTAGAATATCGTTTCTTAGATTTAAGGAATGATAAACTTCACAAAAATATTTTACTTCGTTCTAAAATAATGAAAACATTAAGAAGAAAAATGGACGAATTAGGTTTTACAGAAATTCAAACACCAATACTTGCAAATTCATCACCAGAGGGAGCAAGAGACTTTTTGGTACCAAGTAGATTACATCCGGGAGAGTTTTACGCACTTCCACAAGCACCTCAACAATTTAAACAATTACTTATGGTGTCAGGTTTTGATAAATATTATCAAATTGCACCATGCTTTAGAGATGAAGATCCAAGAGCAGATAGAGCACCTGGAGAGTTTTATCAATTAGATTTTGAAATGAGTTTTGCAGAACAAGAAGATGTATTTAAAGTATTAGAAGATGTAATTCCAACAGTATTTAAGGAACATACAAATTGGAAAGTAGAAGAAGGACCATTTGTACGTATACCATATAGAGAATCAATGGAAAAATACGGAATAGATAAACCAGATTTAAGAAATCCATTAATAATTCAAGATGCAAGTAAGCTATTTGAAAATAGTGAATTTAATGCATTTAAAGGTAAAATTGTAAAAATGATAATAGTTCCAAATTGTGCTGAACAAGGAAGAAAGTTCTTTGATAATATGACAGACTTTGCTAAAGAAGAAGCAGGAGCAAGTGGGTTAGCATGGTTTAAATTTGATAACGAAAAAACTATCACTGGTGGAATTTCTAAATTTATTACAGAGAATATGCAAAAAGAATTAGAAGAGAAATTTGGATTAGAACCAAATTCAGCAGCATTTTTTGTTGCAGATGAAAACTTAGAAAAAACACAAAAAATAGCAGGACTTGTTAGAATTGAACTTGGAAAAAGATTAGATTTAATAGAAAAGAATATATATAAATTTTGTTTAATAGTAGATTTTCCAATGTACGAATTATCTGATGAAGGAACAATAGACTTTAATCATAATCCTTTTTCAATGCCACAAGGTGGAATGGAAGCATTAGAAAATATGAATCCACTTGATATACTTGCATACCAATATGATGTTGTATGTAATGGATATGAAATGGCATCAGGAGCTGTTAGAAACCATGATCCAGAATTGATGGTAAAAGCTTTTGAAATTGCAGGATATACGGAAAAAGAAGTTGAGACAAGATTTGGAGCATTATACAATGCCTTCCAATATGGAACACCTCCACATGCAGGAGCTGCACCTGGACTTGATAGAATGGTAATGCTTATATCAGATTCAGATAATATAAGAGAGGTAATAGCATTTCCTAAAAATAAAAAGGCAAGAGATTTATTAATGAGAGCTCCAAATACAGTAACAGATAAACAGTTGAAAGATGTGCATATAAAAGTAGATATTCAAGAAAAATAAAACAAAATTTCGCTAAAACTATTGATTGAAATAAAATAATATGCTACAATTATTTTATAATTTGTTTAAAGAGGTGATAATATGCCAAATTTATCAAAAAAGGATAAAACACTTGAAGAACTAATTATGGAAATAAATGTAGTATTAGATGAAATAAAAAAAGAACAAATAAATGTAAAAAAGATGACTGAACAAAATCATAAAGTAAACATGCAAAAATTTTCAAAACTTATTGAGTACGACGAGATTTGCGATATGACAAATAAAGTATTTGAAAGAAGAATTTCAAGTATTGAAGCTTTACTATATGAGGTGTTCAAAAGTTAAGCAAAAGCTGGTAAGAAATTGCCAGCTTTTTGAAATTAATGTGAAAATTTTATTAATACTATTGTAATAGACAAGCAGTTGTAATAAAATATGCGAATAAGGAGTTGATTTTATGAAAGAAACATTTGAAAAATATGAATCTAATGTAAGAAGTTATTGTAGAAAATGGCCTGTTGAAATGAAATATGCAAAAGGCTCTATATATAAAGATGTAGATGGAAACGAATATATAGATTTTTTTGATGGAGCAGGAGCATTAAATTATGGACATAATCCAGATTATATAAAAGAAAAATTAATAGAATATTTACAAAGTGATGGAATAGTTCATTCTTTAGATATGTATGCAGTTCCAAAGGAAAAATTTATAAGCTACTTTGAAGAAAAAATATTAAAACCACGTAATTTAGATTATAAAATAGCATTTCCTGGACCAACAGGAACAAATGCTATAGAACTTGCTCTAAAACTTGCAAGAAAAGTTAAAAAAAGACCATACATATGGGCATTTACAGGAGCATTTCATGGAATGACTTTAGGAGCACTTGCATTAACAACTGAAGCTGCTGCAAGAGCAGGAGCAGGGGTTCCATTACAATTTACAGAACATATACCAGCACCATATTCTATGGGTGGAAATTTTGATACAATAGGATATATGGAAAATATGTTATCGGATGACCATTCAGGATACGAAAAACCAGCAGCAATAATTATAGAAACAGTACAACAAGAGGGCGGAATTCGTGTATTTAGTAAGGAATTTTTAAAAGATTTAAGAGCATTTTGCGATAAACACGATATATTATTAATTTGTGATGAAGTTCAAATTGGTTGTTCTAGATCTGGAACATTTTTCTCGTTTGAAAGAGCAGACATCATACCAGATATAGTATGTATGTCAAAATCTATTGGAGGTTACGGAATTCCATTTGCTGTGACATTATTTAAAAGAGAATTAGATGTATTTAATCCTGGAGAACATAATGGAACATTTAGAGGATGTCAATTATCTATGGTAGCAGGACTTGCAGCACTTGAAATGACAGTTGAACAAGATATTCCGGGACAAGTTAAGAGAAAAGAAAAAATAGTAAAAGACTATCTTGAAAAAGAAGTAAAGCCATTATTAAAAGATGGAATGGAAATAAGGGGAATAGGTTTAAGCTGGGGAATAGAATTTAACGACGGAAAACTTGCAAGAGCAGTTCTTGATAGATGCTTTGAAAAGAAGTTAATAATTGAACTTGCTGGAAGTTATGATTCTGTATTAAAAATAATGCCATCACTTGTAATAGAAGATGAACTATTATTAAAAGGACTAGAAATTGTAAAAGAATCAATAAAAGAAATTTTAAAATAGAAAAACTTAAGTTACTAAATAAAAATTAGTAACTTAGGTTTTATTTTTTGACCTTAAATACTTGATAAATACATAAAATATGTATAAAATATATGAGAAAATGTATAAAACAGAGAGGACTAAAAATATGAAAAAAAATTTAAAATTTTATATAGCTCTATGGGGAGCAAAAGCAGGAACAGTACTATTAAAAATATTAAGAAAAAATGCAACATATTTTCCAGGAAAGTTCGCAATAACTGTATGCCCAGATTTTATAGCAAGAATAGACAAGCCTGAAACTGTTATTGCCGTAACAGGGACGAACGGAAAAACAACGGTATGTAATATGATAGAAGATGTTTTAAAAGATAATGGGTATGATTATATAGATAATAAATTAGGCTCTAATGTTGCATCAGGTGTTGCAACAGCATTTATAAAAGGGGCAAACCTTAGAGGTAAAACTAAAAAACAAATAGCAGTATTAGAAGTAGATGAAAGAAGTGCAAATAAGGTATATCCATATTTAACACCAACATATTTAGTTTGTACAAATTTATTCCGTGATTCAATGCTTAGAAATGCTCATGCAGAATTTATAGCAGATATACTAACAAAATATATACCAAAAGAAACAAAACTTATTTTAAATGGTGATGATTTAATTTCTGGAAATATTGCACCAGAAAATGATAGAGTATATTTTGGAATTGATAGATTAGATACAGATACAGATGAATGTCAAAACATTGTAAGAGATATTGTAGTTTGTCCTAAATGTAATGGAAAGTTAAAATATGATTATGTAAGATACCATCATATAGGAAGAGCACACTGCGAAAACTGTGACTTTGGTTCACCAAAAATTAATTATGAAATTACTAAAATTGATTTAGAAAATAAAAAGATGACAATGAAGATTGGTGAAAAAGAAGAAGTTTATGATTTAATTACAGATGGAATTATAAACATATACAATATGGTAGCTACAATCAGTTTATTAAAAGAATTAGGATTTGATGCTGAAAAGATTAATAATTCTTTAAGAAAGCAAAAAGTTGTAGAAACAAGATTTGCAGAAGAAACAGTTAAAGATAAAAAAATAGTAACACATTTAGCCAAAGGAATGAATCCTATTGCATGTTCAAGAGTATTTGATTATATAAAGAAAGAGCCTGGAAATAAAGTAGTTATATTAATATTAGATGACTTTCATGATGCTCTTGAAAGTTCAGAAAATATAACATGGCACTATGATACAGATTATGAATTTTTAAATGATGTAAGTATAAAACAAATAATAACAACAGGTGTGAGACATTTAGACACATATGTAAGATTACAAATGGCAGATATACCAAAAGAAAAAATTATTCATATGCGAGACGAAATAGAAGCAGCAAGCAATATACAGCTAGACGGAATAGATACTATATATATTTTATACGATATTTATACAATTCATTTAAGAGATAAAGTAAAAGAAAAAGTTGAAGAAATTATAAATGAAGAAAAATAGGAAGGGAGAAAATTTATAAATGAAAATAGAAATATTATTCCCAGAGTTTTGCAACTTATTTGGAGATATAAGTAATATGAAATATTTAAGAAAATGTCTTCCAAATGAGGAATATATAGAAACATCAATAGAAGATGAACCAGCATTTTTAAATGAAGATATACAATTTATATATATGGGGGCAATGACAGAAAGAACACAAGAAAAAGTAATAAAAAAATTAATGCCATATAAAGAAAAAATAAACGAATTAATAGAAAAAGGTGTGGTACTTCTTTGTACAGGAAATGCTTTAGAGATATTTGGAAAATATATAGAAAATGAAGATGGAAGTAAAATAGATGCACTTCGGAATATTTGATGTATATGCAAAAAGAGACATGATGCACAGACATAATAGCCTATTTACAGGAAGATTTGAGGATATAGAAGTAGTTGGATTTAAAAGCCAATTTACAATGATGTATGGAAATATAAATAATAATTATTTCTTAGAAGTAGAAAAAGGAATAGGAATAAACCAAGAATGTAAGTATGAGGGAATAAGAAAAAATAATTTCTTTGGAACATATTTAACAGGACCATTACTTATTTTAAATCCTTTATTTACTAAAAAAATAATAGAGCTACTGGGAGTAAAAGAACCAAAATTAGCATTTGAAGAAGATTGTATAGAAGCATATAAAGTAAGACTAGAAGAGTTTAAAAGAGTTCCTTTTGAAAAGTAGTAAGATTGCATAAATACTTGAAAAAAGGATACTAATATGATATAAATATGAAAAAAATAGAAAGATAGAATATGAAAAATATAAAAGATTATAATTTAGAAGAATTAAAAGAAGAATTAGTTGCAATTGGAGAAAAAAAGTATCGTGCAGAACAGATTTTTAAATGGATATATGTAGACAAAGTAAAAGAATTTGATGAAATGACAAATTTATCTGTGGAACTAAGAGAAAAATTAAAAGAAAACTACACAATGTGCAATTATAAAATATTAAGAAAACAAGAATCATCAGATGGAACTAAAAAATACTTATTTGATGTACTAGATGGAAACGCAATAGAAACAGTTTTAATGGAATATCATCATGGTAAAACAGTATGTGTTTCATCGCAAATTGGATGTAAAATGGGATGCAAATTTTGTGCCTCAACAGGAATTCAATTTGTAAGAAGTTTATCAAGTGGGGAAATTGTGGAACAAATACTTGCAGTTGAACAAGATATTGGAGATAAAATATCAAATATAGTATTTATGGGAATTGGAGAGCCTTTTGATAATTATGATAATGTAATGAAAGCTATTAGAATTATAAATAATCAAAAGGGATTAAATATAGGTGCAAGACATATTAGTGTTTCTACAAGTGGATTAGTTCCAAGGATTTATGATTTTGCAAATGAAGATTTACAATGTACTCTTTCAATTTCATTACATGCAACAAGTAATGAAAAAAGAAGTAGTATGATGCCTGTAAACCAAAGGTATCCTATTGAAGAGTTAATGAAGGCTTGCAAAGATTATATCGCAAAAACTAATAAAAGAATATCATTTGAATATGCTTTGGCAAAAGATAATAATGATAATTTAGAAGACGCAAAAGAACTTGTAAAACTATTAAAAGGTATGCTATGTCATGTAAATTTAATACCAATTAATAAAATAGAAAACGGAAAATATACAAAAAGTACAAATGAAAATATTATAAAATTTAGAGATTATTTAAATGATAATGGAATTGTTGCAACAATTCGTAGAGAGCTAGGTTCTGATATTGATGCAGCATGTGGGCAATTAAGAAGAAAGAATTTAAAAAATCAGGAGGAACAGTAAAATATGGTTTTTGCCAAATCAGATATTGGAAAAATAAGAGAACAAAACCAAGATTATTACTATATTCCATCAAGTGATAGTGATTTACAATTATATATTTTAGCAGATGGAATGGGTGGATACAAAGGTGGAGAGATTGCAAGTAAATTGGCAACAGAAGCTGTAAAAGAATATGTTCACTTAAATTTTCCAAAAACAGAAGGCTTAAAAGAAAGAATACTAGAGCTTGTAAGACAAGCAGCAATATACGCAAATAAAGTCGTATTTGATAAATCAAAAGAAGTAGAAGAATTAGAAGGAATGGGTACTACTTTAGAGATTTGTTTAATATATAATAATAAAGCATATATTGGACATATAGGAGATAGTAGAATTTATAGAATACGAAAAGGTGTTATGAGAAAACTTACAAAGGATCATAGCTATGTGCAAAAACTTGTAGAGGATGGAACTATAACTAGAGAAGAAGCAAATGTTCATCCTAAAAAGAATATGCTTATAAAAGCACTTGGATGTACACCTTTTGTAGAGCCTGATATAAGAGCGAGAAATATTGAAAAAAATGATATTTTAATAATGTGCTCTGATGGGCTTACTAATATGGTAACAGAGGAAAAAATATTTAGTATAATTCAAGACAATCCACAAAATGCAGCAGATATTTTAATAGACGAAGCGAGAAATGCTGGAGGCTATGATAATATCACAGTTGTAATTATAATGTAAGGGGAGAAATTTAATGGATTTAGAAGGTAAAATAATAGGAAACCGCTATGAAATGATAGAAAAAATCGGGAATGGTGGAATGGCAACAGTATACAAAGCAAAAGACTTAACATTAAAAAGAAATGTAGCAATAAAAGTATTAAAAGATGAATTTACAACAGATAATGAATTTATTAGAAGATTTAATATAGAAGCACAATCAGCAGCAAGTCTTACACACCCCAATATTGTATCTATTTATGATGTTGGAAGTGAAGGAAATATATACTATATTGTAATGGAACTAATTCAGGGTAAAACATTAAAACAAATTATTGATGAAGATGGAGTTTTACCTTGGAAATGGTCTTTAAATATTGCTATTCAAATTGCGTCTGCACTAGAAACAGCTCATAAAAATAATATCATACATAGAGATATTAAACCACACAATATTATTATTACAGAAGATGGAATTGCTAAAGTTACAGACTTTGGAATTGCAAAAGCTGTTTCAAATTCAACAATTACAGCTTTTGGAACAACTATTGGTTCAGTTCATTATTTCTCACCAGAACACGCAAGAGGTGGATTTACAGACGCAAAATCAGATCTATACTCATTAGGAATTGTAATGTATGAAATGCTAACAGGAAGAGTTCCTTTTGATGCAGATACACCAGTATCAATTGCACTAAAACATATGCAAGAAAAACCAGTGGAACCAATTAAACTAAATCCATCAATTCCATTTGCAGTAAACAAAATTATACTAAAAGCAATGCAAAAGGATACAAATTTAAGATATCAATCAGCAACAGAAATGCTTAAAGATTTAAGTATGGCACTAAAAAATCCAGAGGGACATTTTGTAAAAGAAAATAACGATAATATGAATGGATATACACAGGTATTATCAACACTACCTAGTGAAGAAATAAAAAGTGAAAATAGTAGCAAAAAAGTTGAAGACAAAGAAAAGAGCAATAAAAAGGAATCTGTATTTAAGAAATATCCAGCAATAAAATATATAATAATTGCCGTTTTATTAATTACAATACCACTTGTGGGATTTTTTGCTACGAAAGCTTTACTAAATAAAGGAAAAGGAAGAGATGTAAAACTTCCAAACTTTGTATCAATGACAGAGGAAGAAGCAAAGGCAAAGGCAAATGAAAGTAGCTTATCATTACAAATAGAAGAACAGTACGACAGAAATGTTGAAGCAGGAAAAGTAATTTCTCAAGACCCTGTTTATATGGAAAATTATATGATAAAAGAAAATTCAATTGTAAAGGTTGTTATAAGCAAAGGAACAGATATAAAGAAAGTTCCAAAAGTTGTTGGTCTAGAATATGAAGAAGCAAAAGATAAAATAGAAGAACAATCATTAAATGTAGAAAAAGTTGAAGAATCAAGTGATAAAGTAGAAGCTGGATATGTTATAAGACAAGATCCAGAGCAAGATTCAGAAGCAAACTCTGGCGAAACAGTTAAGGTATATGTTAGCACAGGTGCTAAAATGATTACAATGGAAAATGTAGTAGGAAGTAAAGAGGCTGATGCAAAAACAAAACTTACTAAAAAAGGCTTTGAAGTAGATGTTGTTTACGAAGAAGACACTTCAAAAGATGACGGAATTGTATTAAAGCAAAGCATTGACATTGGAAAAGAGGTAAAAGACGGTTCAAAGGTTACATTAACAGTAAATAAAATACAGGCACTTAAAGAAGGAACAATAAACATTAACTTGAAGTCATTAATAAAAGAAGAAATAAAAGTTGATGAAGCAGGAAATGAAATTGATCCAACAGTAAAGGTACGAGTAACTGCAGATGGAGACAATGTATATGATAAAAAAGATGTAAGAAAAGATACTGAAAATATAAATAGTATACCGGTATATGGAAAAGGAACAATTGAAGTAAAAGTATTTATTAATGATCTAATAAAAGCAAGAGAATTATTTAACTTAAATGTAGATAATCCAGTATTAAATATTGAATAGCTAAAAAGAAGTAGCAATTTAAGATTGCTGCTTCTTTTTCTTCTAAAAATATTTTGAAATTACTATGTAAATGTGATAGAATATTATAAACTAAATTATAGGAGGAAACATTGCAAAAAGGAATTGTAATAAGTAATATTTCGAATTTATATAATGTTGAAATAGAAAATAATAAAATATATAGTTGTAATGCAAGAGGAAAGTTTAAAAATAACGAAATCAGTCCTGTTGCAGGAGATAGAGTAAAAATAGAAATTGTAGATGAAGAAAAGAAAATAGGTGTAATTGAAGAGATTGAAGATAGAGTAAATTATGTTAAAAGACCTAAAATGGCAAATCTGTCACAGATAGTTTTAGTAGTTTCAATGAAACTTCCAAAACCTGATTTAGAACTTCTAGATAAACAATTAGCATATGCTGAGTACTTAAATATAAAGTCAGTTATATGTTTAAATAAGATAGATTTAGTAGAGAAAAATGCAAGCTCAGATATTGCAAATACATATAGAAAAATAGGGTATGAGGTTATACTAACAAATGCAAAAGATGGAGAAGGAATAAGCAAGCTAAAATCTAAACTTCAAAACCAAACAACAGCATTTTCAGGTAATTCAGGTGTTGGAAAGTCAACACTAATTAATAAATTATTCGATAAAGATATAACAGATGAAGGACAGATAAGCAGTAAAAATAAAAGGGGAAAAAATACAACAACTCAAGTTAATTTATATAAAATAAATGAAAATAGCTATATAGCTGATACACCAGGATTCTCAACATTTGATATATATGAAATTGAAAGTGAAAATTTATGCCACTATTTTATAGAGTTTATACCATATATTCAAAATTGTGAATTTGTTGGATGTAGCCATGTTAAAGAAGGAAAATGTGGGATAAAAGAAGCATTAAAAGAAGAAAAAATATCAAAAGAAAGATATGAAAGATATTGCAAGATATATCAAGATATAAAACAAAAGGAGGAAAGAAAATGGCAGAAGTAGCAACATCAATTTTAAGTGTAAAAAAAGATGAGGCAATAAAAATTTTTTATAACTTAGAATCTGCAGGAACAGATTATTATCATATAGATGTAATGGATGGAGAATTTGTAAAGAACAATACTATTGATTTAATGCTTGAATATTGTGAATATTTAAAGTCAATTACAAATGTGCCACTAGATGTGCATTTAATGGTACAAGACGTAGAGGAATTTATAAAAGGTTATGCTATATTTGAACCTAATAATATAACATTCCATTATGAAGCTTGCAAAAATAAAGAGGAATTGTTAAAGTTTGTTAATCTTATTAAGGAAAATAATTGTAAAGTTGGAGTTAGTATTAAACCTGATACTGAAGCTGAAAAAATATATGATATATTACCATATATACATACTGTACTTGTTATGACAGTAGAACCAGGACAAGGTGGACAAAAATTAATAAAAGAAACAATAGAAAAGATAAAAAAATTAAAGAAATACATACAAGAAAACAATTTAGATACTGAAATTGAAGCAGATGGTGGAATTAATCTAGAAAATGTAGATGAATTAAAAAATGCTGGATGTGACATAATAGTTGCAGGAACATCAATTATAAATTCAAAGGATTTTAAAGATACAATTAAAAAAATGAAGTAAACTAATGTCAGGTCAAAGATTTCTAAAAAAGGAAATCTGACCTGATTTTAATATTTGCATTTTATTATATAATGATGTATAATATAACAAAATTTGTAAAAAAAGAGGTGAAAAAATGTTAGAAGAATTAGAAAAAAGTATAGGATATACATTTAAAGACAAGAACTTACTAATTAATGCACTTACACATACTTCATATGCATATGAAAATAAAGTTGAAAGTAATGAAAAATTAGAGTTTCTAGGAGATAGTATATTAGAGTTTATATCAAGTAAATATATTTATAGTAAGTATCCAAAACTAAAAGAAGGAGAAATGACTAAAGTTAGAGCCGAAGTAGTATGTGAACAAAGCTTGTATAAAGTTGCAAATAAGCATAATTTTAGTGATTTCTTATACACAGGAAAAAGCGAGTATGCTTGCCATGGAAACCAAAAGCCAGCAATTTTAGCAGATAGCGTAGAAGCGGTAATAGCAGCAATATATTTTGATGGAGGACTTGCTGAGGCGGAAAAATTTATTATAGAAAACTTAAAAGAAGCTATTGAAATTAGTACAAATAATGTTGGTATGAAAGACCACAAAACTGTATTACAAGAAAAACTTCAAAGACATGGAGAGGTTTCAATAAAATATACAATAATAAAAACAAGTGGACCGGACCACGATAAAACCTTTGTTGTAAAGGTTGAATGTAATGGTAAGGAACTTGCAATAGGAGAGGGAAAATCAAAAAAATCTGCAGAAATGGATGCAGCAAAAGTAGCATTAGAAAATATGAACTAAAGTGGAGGTGTTTTATGAAAAAAGAATATATTATTCCAATATTTGTACCTCATTTAGGATGCCCACACAACTGTATTTTTTGCAATCAAAAAAAGATAAGTGGACAAACAAAAATGGTAACTGCAAAAGATGTAGAAGAAACAATAGAATATTATTTAAAGAATTTTAAAGATGATAATAAATATGTAGAAGTTGCTTTTTTTGGAGGAAGCTTTACTGCAATTGAAAAAGAAAAACAAGAAGAATTATTAAAAGCAGTACAAAAATATATTGAGGATAAAAAAGTAAACAGTATACGTATATCTACAAGACCAGATGCGATAGACAAAGATATTTTAAAAATGCTAAAAAAATACCATGTAAAAACTATTGAACTTGGTGTTCAATCTATGAATAATTACATATTAAAGAGAAGCGAAAGAGGACATACTGTAGAAGATGTAAAAAAAGCATCTAAATTAATAAGATGGCATGGTTTTATATTAGGCCACCAAATGATGGTTGGACTTCCTGAAAGTACAAAGCAAGATGAAATTAATACTGCAAAAGAACTTATAAAATTAAAACCAAAAATAGTAAGAGTTTATCCTGTTCTTGTTATAAAAGACACACCTTTAGCTAAAGAATATGAAGATGGAGAATATACTCCACTTACTGTAACACAAGCTGTTGAAAGATGTAAAGATATAGTAACATTATTTAATAAAAACAAAATTAATGTTATTCGTATAGGATTGCAAAATACTGAGGAGATATCAGATCCAACAGAAAAATCAAGTCAAGTAGTAGCAGGTCCATTTCATCCAGCATTTAGACAATTAGTAGAGTCAAGCATGTGGTATGATTCAATAGTAAATGAAATAAAAAAGATAAATACAAAAGTAATGAAAGTAAAAATAATTGCAAACTCAGAAAACATTAATAATATAATTGGACATAAAAAAGAAAATGTACTAAAACTAAAAGAAATTTATGAAGTTGATGTTAGTGTGGAAGCAAATGATGAAATAAAACCAGGAAAATTTAAACTTGAAATTTTAAAGACATATGAATAAAAGTATATAATCACCTATTTTAGGAAATAATCCTAATAATAGGTGATTTTTATGAAATTAGAAAAACAAAAAGCAAATATATCTATAAAAAAATGGGTAAAGGAATCTTTGCTTATTATAATAGGATGCATAATAATGGCTATAGGAACATCACTATTTTTGCTTCCAAATCAGCTTTCTTCAGGAGGATTTTCAGGTTTAGCTACTATCATATATTATTTATTTGGTTTTCCTCTTGGAACTACTATGCTTATTTTAAATATACCATTATTTGTAATGGCCTTTTTTAGAGTTGGAAAAGAAACAACAATTAAAGGAATAATAGGTACAGCTGTTATAGCTTTTTTTATTGACTTATTTGATAATATAGAACCGTTAACATCAGACAGAGTTTTAGCATGTATTTATGGTGGAATATGTATAGGAATAGGAACAGCTATAATACTAAAAGCACATGCATCAACAGGTGGAACTGATATGTTATCATATATTATTCGTTCGTACAGACCACATTTTAGAACTGGAAGTTTAATTGTTATAGTTGATATTATCATAGTGCTTTTAAATGTAATTTTCTTTAAAAAAGTTGAAATAGGATTATATTCTGCAATTGCAATATATATTATGGGAAAAATGATAGACATTGTATTTGAAGGTATTTATTTTACTAAAAATATGTTTATAGTATCAAATAAATATGAAGAGATTGCAAAAGAAGTAGGAGAAAAACTAGATAGAGGAAGTACAGGAATTTACGCAAAGGGAATGTATGAAAATGAGGAAAAAATGATGCTTTGGTGTGTGGCTTCAAGAAATGAAGTGGCAAGAATAAAGGAAATTGCTAAAAAAATTGATCCATCAGCATTTATAGTAATATCAAATGCACGTGAGGCATGGGGAAAAGGATTCAGATAATATACGAACAAAAGTTTTAAAACTATTGACACTATCTTAATTTAATTGTATAATTTTTAGTATGAAAAGTATAATTTAAATTAAAATATTAGGAGGCATTATGAAGGAACAAACATACATTTTAAAAGATGCAAAATCATTTAATCCAAAGCATATTTTTGATTGTGGGCAATGTTTTAGATGGGATGAAAACGAAGATGGAAGTTACACAGGAATTTTTAAAAATAATGTTTTAAATGTAAAAAAAGTAAATAATGATATTGTGTTTACAGGTATTTGTGGTGATGGAGATATACAAGATGTATGCCAAGAATATTTTGATTTATCTAGAGATTATGAAAAAATAAAAAAGGACCTTTCAAAGGTAGATCAGTATATAAAAGAAAGTATTTCATACGGAGAAGGAATTAGATTATTAAACCAAGATTTATGGGAAACTATTATTTCATTTATAATATCTGCTAACAACAATATTCCAAGAATAAAGGGGATAATAAATAGACTTTCAAAAAATTATGGAGATAAAATAATTTGGAAAGGTAATGAGTTTTATACATTTCCTACACCAGAGCAATTATCAAAGGCAGAAGTAAAAGATTTACGTAGTTTAGGTTTAGGTTTTAGAGATGTTCGTGTATATGAAACAACTAGAAAAATATTAAATAAAGATATTAATTTAGAAAAGTTACATGCAGAGAAAGATACATTAAAGGTAAGAGAAGAACTTTTAACATTACCAGGTGTTGGACCAAAAGTTGCAGATTGTATTTTACTATTTTCTACACTAAAACGCTTTGATGTATTTCCAATAGATGTATGGGTAAGACGAGTAATGAATGATTTATACATAAAAAATACAGATGAAACAAAAGTAAATAAAAAGGAAATTGAAAATTTGGCAAAAAGTAAATATGGAAACTTAGAAGGAATTGCACAACAATATTTATTTTATTGGAAAAGAGATTTAGCTTAAAAGTACAAGAGGAGAGTATAATGGGGTTACAAATTATATATGGTAAATCTGGAACAGGTAAAAGTACATATGTATTTAATAAAATAGCAGAAGAATTAAAGAAGCGGAACAGATAAAAAAATTTATATAATTACACCAGAGCAGTTTTCTTTTACAGCAGAAAAGAAGCTTATGGATAGTATTGATAGATTAGCAGTTATAGATGCAGAGGTTGTTACATTTAATCGTATGGCATATAGAGTTATGAATGAACTAAAAAGAGCAAATATAAACTCTATATCTTCATGTGGAAAATCAATGCTAATTTATGATATTTTATTAAACGAAAAGAAAAATCTAAAATTTGTTGGAAAATCAAATGAAAATGTTGAAATGATTGGAACGCAAATTACAGAGTTTAAGAAGCATGGCATTACAGTAGAAAATTTAAAAGAAGCTATAAATGTATCAAATGATAAATATCTAACATCTAAAATGCAAGATATGTTACAAATTTATGAAAAATATCAAAATCAAATTAATGAGCAATTTATTGATGAAAATGATACCTTAACTATACTTGCCAATTTATTGGAAAAATCTACTGAATTTAAAAATTGCGAAATTTACATAGATGAATTTGTAGGTTTTACTAAACAAGAATTTGAAATATTAAGAAGTTTATTAAAAAATAATAATGATATTTATTTAACCGTTTGTACAGACGAAATAGAACAAAGCATAAGTCCAGATACAGATATTTTTTATACCAATAAACAAACACTAGATAAAATTTTAAACCTTGCAAAACAAGAAAATATAAAAATAGAAGAACCTGTTAAGTTAGAAACAAAGTACAGGTTTAAAAATGAGGAATTACAGCATTTAGAAGAAAATATATACAAAGTGCCATATCAAAAATATAAAGGAAATGTACAAAATATACAACTATTTTTAGCTAAAAATGGGTATTCTGAAATTGAAAAACTAGCAACTGAAATTGTTAAACTTGTAAGGGACAATAATTATAGATATAATGAAATTGCAGTTATAACTAAAAATTTAGAGGAATATTCTAATTTGTGTAAGGCGATATTTGCAAAATATAATATACCTGTATTTATAGATGAAAAAAAGGATTTGTCTCAAAACTTATTGGTAAGGTATATATTAGGAGTACTAAATATTTTTGCAAAAAATTGGAGCTATGAAGCAGTTTTTGAATATATAAAAACTGGATTTCTTAATATAGATGATAGTGATATTAATTTACTTGAAAATTATTGCATAAAATGGGGAATAAATAGAAGCAAATGGTATAAAGGTGAATGGATATTTTATGATGAGACAGATGAATTAAAGGAAAAGCTATTACATATAAGAGAAATTGTTATAAATCCGTTATTAGAATTAAAGAAAAAGTTAATAGGACAAAGTAATGTAAAAAATATTACAGAAAAAATATTTGAATTTTTAATAGAAAATAAAATAGATAAAAAGCTTGAAATAAAAATGCAAGAATTAATAGATTTAGGAGAAATAGATAAGGCAAAAGAGTATGAAACAAGTTGGAAAGTTATATCAGATGTTTTAGATGAACTTGTATTAATTTTAGGCGATAAAAATGTATCTTTTGATAATTATGCAAGTATATTAAAAGTTGGTCTTGGAAATAGCTCACTTGGAAAAATACCTGCATCACAAGATCAAGTAATTGTGGGAGATGTGGATAGATCAAGGAGTCATAAGGTTAAAGCTGTATTTATTATAGGAGTAAATGATGGAGTATTCCCAAGTATTCATAAAACAGAAGGATTTTTTAATGACGTAGACAGAGAAAAATTAAAAAATATTGGAGCTGAACTTGCAAAAGGAACAATAGAAAAGCTTTATGATGATAATTTCAATATTTATAAAGCTTTTTCAACAGCAGAAGAAAAGATATTTCTATCATATTCATCAGCAAATATAGAAGGAAAATCTTTAAGAGCATCAATGATTATTAATAGAATAAAAAAGATTTTTTCAAATCTAGAAGAAACTAGTGATGTAATTGAAAGCAAAAAGGAAATTGTTACAAAAGCTACATCATATGAAGATTTATTAGACGAAATATCAGAGTTTAGAGATGAAGGTAAATGTAATGAAAATTTATTAGAATTATATAATTATTATAAAAACTCTGAAGAATGGAAAAATAAATTAGAAAATAGTATGACAGCTCTAAGTTATACAAACGAGCCAGAAAAGATGAGCGAAAAATCAATCGATAGGCTTTATGGAGATACTTTAAAAACAAGTATATCTAAGTTAGAGCAATATAAATCATGCCCATTTTCATATTATTTAAAATATGGATTACAATTATCAGAAAAAAATGAATTAAAAATTGAAGCTGTAGATACAGGAACATTTATGCATGATGTAATTGATGAATTTTTTGATATAATTGAACAAAAGGGTATTAATGTAAAACAAATAACTGATGAAGAAATAAAACAAATTGTAGATGAAATAGTAGAGCAAAAATTACAGTTAAAACAAAACTATATATTTACAAGTATTCCTAAATATCGTGTGCTTGCAGTAAGATTAAAAAAAGTAATATTAAAATCTATGAGGTATATTGTTGATAGTTTGAAATATAGTAAATTTGAGGTATTAGCACATGAATTAGAATTTAAAAATGGAAAAGAATATGAACCAATTGTATTTGAACTTGACAATAATAAGAAAATAGAAATAACAGGAAAAATAGACAGAATAGATATTGCTAAAACATCAGATGGAAACTATATTAGAATTATAGATTATAAATCATCAATAAAAGATATTAATTTAAATGAAGTAGTAGCAGGTTTACAACTTCAATTACTAACTTATTTAGATGCTGTATGTGACATTAACGATTTTTTGCCAGCAGGTGTATTATACTTTAATTTAATAGACCAATCTGTAAAAGCAAATAGTAGAATTTCAGATGAACAAATTGAAGCTGAAATAAAAAAACAATTTAAAATGAAAGGTTTAATATTAGCTGATGTTGAAGTAGCAAAAATGATGGATACAAATCTTGAAAGTGGAAGCTCTAATATAATACCTGCATATGTAGATAAAGAAGGAAATTTAAGCAGTAAATCAAATGCTGTTACAAGAAAACAATTTGAAAGCCTTCAAAAATATACTAAAAAAATTATAAAACAAATAAGCAGAGAAATATTATCTGGAAATATAGATATAAAGCCATATTATAAAGTTAAGGGTGGAAAAACACCTTGTGATTATTGCAGTTACAAAACGATATGTAATTTTAATAGTGGAATATGTAAAAATTCATACTATTACATAGGAAATATAAATAAAGAAGCCATTTTAGAAGAAATTAGTAAGGAGGATAAATGAAAGATTTATCAAATGAAATAATTGTGCATAAGAAAAAAGGCGAGATTGAATATATACAATTTAGAAAATTACTAGAATATCCTGAAATACAGCATTGCTATACAACTAGGATTGGACTTGACTTTAGAAAAGATAAAGGTGACAATTTAATTAAAGAAAGTTATAAAAAAATCTGCACAGAACTAAAAATTGATGAACAAAACATAGTAAAACCACATCAAACACATACAGATAGAATAGAAAGAGTTGATGAGAAGGTTTGCTTAAATGAAGTAGATGGAATTATTACAAATAAAAAGGGAATTGTATTAGCTACAACATCGGCAGATTGTACATCATTACTATTTTACGACCCTGTGAAAAAAGTAATTGGAAGTGTGCATTCTGGATGGAGAGGAACATTAAAAAAGATAGGGCAAAAAACAGTTTTAAAAATGAAAGAAGAGTATGGATGTGAACCTAAAAATATAATTTGTTGTATTTGTCCTCATATTAGAAAATGCCATTTTGAAGTAGAAAATGATGTAGAAAAGCTATTTAGGGATGAGTTTAGTTATTTAGGAAACATTGATGAAATTATAGAAAAAACAGAAATAATAGATGGCAAACAAAAATATCATATAGATACAACATTAATAAACAAAATGATTTTAGAAGAGGTTGGAATAGATAGTAGTAATATTTATGATAGTGGACTTTGTACAGTTTGCAAAAAAGATATATTTCATAGTTATCGTGTAGATAGAGAAGAATCTGGTAGAAATAGTGCAATAATTACACTAGTATAATAACTAAAAAGGAGAACAACAAATATGTTTAATAAATTAAATAAAGGTGATATAATAGGAGTAATTGCTCCATCTTCTCCAATAATGAAAGACGATTTAGAAAAAATAAATAAATCAATTCTTCTTATGGAAGGCTCAGGATATAATATAAAATTTAGTAAAAATGCTTTTAGGAACACTTTAGGATATGGAGCAACACCTAAAGAAAAAGCAGAAGATATTAATGAAATGTTTGCAGATAAAGAAGTAAAACTAATTTTTTGTGTGAGTGGTGGCTTTAATTCTAACTCTGTTTTTGAGTATTTAGATTATGATATAATAAAAAATAATCCGAAACCATTATGTGGATTTAGTGATGCAACTTCACTTGAAAATATTATATATGAAAAAACAGGTGTAATAACATTTAATGGACCAACATTTAAGGCGTTAACATCATGGGAAACAGAGTATGGTTATACAGAGGTTATAAAAAGATTTGCAGATTGTAGTTTAGAGCTTGGAAAAGAAGATGACGAGTATACAACAATACAAGAAGGTATAGCTGAAGGAATTTTAGTAGGTGGAAATTTAAGTTTAGTAAGTCAAATGACAGCTAGTAAATATAGTATTAATTTTGATAATAAAATATTATTTATAGAAGAACTTTTTTTAGAGTCACCTCCAGAACTTGTCCAAAATCATTTATATCATTTGAAACAAAATGATGTATTTGAAAAAATTAATGGAATATGGGTTGGAAATTATGATGGAGAAGTAGCTCTTGAAAAAATACTTATGGATGTACTTGATGGTAAATATAATTTTCCAATAATTAAATCAAATAATTTTGGACATACAGAAAAGAAAACAGTAATACCAGTAGGTGGAGTAGCAAAAATAGATACAAGTAAAGATAAAAAAATAGAATTAATAGAAAGTTTTATAAAATAGATTAGAGGAATAAGAATGTACGATAATTGGGAAGAATTAGAAAGTAGCATTTTAAATTGTCAAAAGTGTAGATTATGCCAAAATAGAACGAAGATTGTATTTGGTATTGGAAATAAAAATGCAGATATAATGTTCATAGGAGAAGGACCAGGAGCAGATGAAGATAAGCAAGGTATACCTTTTGTAGGAAAAGCAGGAAAACTTATGGACAAAGCTTTTGAAGGACTAGGAATTGAAAGAGGAAATGTATATATTGCAAATATTGTAAAGTGCAGACCACCTTCAAACAGAGTTCCAGAAGATGATGAAGCATCTGCATGTTTAAATTATCTAAGAAATCAGGTAATTTTAGTAAAACCTAAAATTATTGTATTATTAGGAAGTACCGCTTTAAAAAATATTCTTGGAAAAGAGTATTCTATAACTTCAGCAAGAGGAAGCTGGCTAGAAAGAAAAGGAATAATATATATGCCAACATGGCATCCTGCTGCACTTTTACGAGATGAAACAAAGAAAATAGAATTTTGGAATGACTTAAAACAGGTTGTAGAGAAATATAAAGAAATAAATGTATAAAGGAAAAGGAATAAGGTTATGAAAGATTATGATTACATAGAAGAAAAAACAAAGCATTGTTTAAATTGTAAGGTTAAGCCATGCTCAAATAATGGATGTCCTTTAAAAAATGATATTCCAACATTTATACAACTTTGTAAAGAGGGGAATATAAAAAAAGCATATGAAGTATTAAGTAACACAACAGTATTAGGAAGTATATGTGGTAGAATATGTCCTCATGAAAAGCAATGTCAAGGAAACTGTGTGAGAGGAATAAAAGGAAATCCTGTTTCAATAGGTGAAATAGAAGCATATATTTTTGATGAGGCATTAAAAAACGAATACTATAAAAATTATAAAAAAGGTAGTTTATTAACTGGAAAGAAAATAGCAGTAGTAGGAAGTGGCCCTGCAGGTCTTACTTGTAGTGCTTTTCTTGCAAGAGAAGGAGCAGAAGTTACAATATATGAGAAATATTCTAAGCTTGGAGGAATATTAAGACATGGAATTCCAGAGTTTCGTTTAGATAGAAAAATTTTAGATGAAACAATTAATTCTATTTTAGAATTAGGTATTAATGTAAAAACAAACTATGAACTTGGAAAAGATGGCATTCTTGAAACATTAAAAAAAGATTATGATGCAATATTTATAGGAATGGGGGCAAATGTACCATTAAAAATGAATATTGAAGGAGAAGAATTAGAAGGAGTTTATGGGGGAAACCTACTGCTAGAAAGAAGCATTCATCCAAACTACGAAGGAAAAAGTGTAGCTGTTATTGGAGGTGGCAATGTTGCAATAGATTGCGCAAGAACAATTAAAAGAATGGGAGCTAAAAAGGTTTATATAATATATAGAAGGGCAGAAAAGCAAATGCCAGCAGAGCAAAAAGAGATAGAAGCAGCTAAAAGTGAAAATATTGAATTTTTATTTCAAAATAATATTGTAAAAATATTAGGAGATAAAAAAGTTCAAAGAATAGAATGTATAAAAACAGAGCTTATAAAAAAAGAAGGAGAAACAAGAGAAGTACCTGTAAATATAGAAAATAGTAATTATATTTTAGATATGGATTTTGTTATAATGGCTTTAGGTTCAAAAGTAGAAGAAAAAATAGTAAATAACCTAGGCTTAAAACTTAACAATAAAGGATACATACAAATAGATGAAAGATACAAAACATCAGATGATAAAGTTTATAGTGGTGGAGACTTAACAGGTCAAAAGGCAACAGTAGCATGGGCTGCAAGAGCGGGAAGAGAAGCAGCAAAAAGTATTATAGAGGATTTAAAATAAATAAAAAAAGAAATTCTATTATTTTAGTAGAATTTCTTTTTTATTATAATTATTTTTCAAGTTCAACTTTTGCAGTTAATATAGCTTTTAGTTTTCTAAAGAAAATTGCGGTTTTTGATTGACTAACCAATGCTAAACTTGTGTTGTTTATAATGTTTTCATATTTGTTATCTAAATCCATCATTTTATTAATATAATAATCATTAAATGTTAAATATTTTTCATCAATTCCAATATAATTTTTGTAATTATATAATCTGAAACGATAACTATCTATATCGGCTGTAGTAGTTATTTTAGTAAATTGTGTATCGAAATATGAAGAATAAATTAAATCTTGTGCTTCAAAATATAATGACTTTATTTTAGATTTACATTTTGAAATTTTTGATGCAATTTTTTGAGCTTTCATTCCTTCACATTTATCACTAACTAATATTTGATTTAGTTTAATAATTTTTTCTTCATGTTCCATTATTTTGTCTAACATATTTTGAATTTTTACGAGAGAATTATAGCTACATAACTCACAAAAACGCTCTTTAAATGCATCTGTTCCATAAAAAGTACTATCAAATAAAACTTCCTCACCTGTAATGTAAGCCATTTGTGCTACTAAACTGCATAGTACAGGATAGTAATTTGGACTAATTGTAGGAAGAGATATATCGTAATATTTTACTATTTCTTGTTTTTGACCTAGTGCTTTTGAAGCCATTAATTGAACAGCACCTTCATTAAGTGCCATACCATATATCTTAAAATCTCCATACTCGCATAATCCAAGTTTAACAAGATTTCCTTTTTTATCTTTAATTTCTTGTAAATAATGAATAAATTCATGAATAGCATATTTTTCTAACTCATCAACAGATGCACCTGCTTTAAAGTATATTGATGAGTTTTTATAAAAGTAATTAGCCTCTGCATAACCTTCTGGAATATCTGCAATATACATAGGTATTCTAGAAAGTGCAATAAATAAACTTTGAAAAATAAAGTGTTGCTCAGGAAATGTTTTACAAATTTTTTCTGCTACATTATGAGCTAGGGTATTTACTTTAATGGTATCTAATGTACCAATTACTTTAATGCCATCTTTTTTTAAATCTGATTCAATACTCATGATATATATTTCTCCTTAGTATTTCATATGACAATATTATACAACAAAAAACAAAAAGTAATATTACAAGAATATTACTTTTTTGTTACAATAATATGACAAACTATTTTACAACAATGTTATAAATTTTATTTTTTACGTATATTTCTTTTACAATTGTTTTTCCGTCAAGTTGGTTTTGAATTGCATCATTTTTATGAACTAATTCTTTTACAGTTTCTTCAGAAGAATCAAGAACAACTGAAATTGTAGATTTTACTTTTCCGTTTATTTGAATAGGAACTTCAATTTCATCATCAATTGTTTTCGATTCGTCAAATGTTGGCCATGGAGTATTTGCAATTGTTTCATTTGAGAATTTACTGAATAGTTCTTCTGTCATGTGAGGTGCAAATGGGTTTAACAATTGTAGTAAAGTTTTAAATTCAGCTTTGTTTATTTGTTTTTCTTTGTAGAATTCATTTACCATTGTCATAAATGTACTAACTGCTGTATTAAATTTCATTTCTTCAATATCAGAAGATACTTTCTTTATAGCTTTATTCATCATTTTTTCAAATTTTGGTGTATATGTATCACCTTCTACAAGCATATCTTGTAAATTCCATACTCTATCTAAGAACTTGCCACATCCACGAATACTTTCCATAGACCAAGATGCTGTCTGATCAAAAGGCCCCATAAACATTTCATAAACACGGAAGGTATCTGCTCCAAATTCTGCAACAATATCATCAGGATTAATAACATTTCCTTTAGATTTGGACATTTTTTCACCATTACTTCCTAAAATCATACCATGTGATGTACGCTTTTGATATGGTTCTTTTGTAGGAACAACTCCGATATCATATAAAAATTTATGCCAAAATCTTGAGTATAGAAGGTGAAGAGTTGTATGTTCCATACCTCCGTTATACCAATCAACAGGTGACCAGTAATTTAAAGCTTCTTTTGATGCAAGAGCATTTTCGTTATGTGCATCCATATATCTTAAATAGTACCATGAAGATCCTGCCCATTGAGGCATTGTATCTGTTTCTCTTTTTGCATCTCCACCACAACATGGACATTTTGTGTTAATCCATGAATCAAGTTTTGCAAGAGGTGATTCTCCGTTTTCACCAGGTTCATAATCTTCAATATCTGGTAAAACAAGAGGTAACTCATTTTCTGGAACAGGAACCCAACCACACTTTTCACAGTGTATCATAGGGATTGGTTCGCCCCAATAACGTTGTCTTGAAAATACCCAGTCACGAAGCTTGTAATTTACTTTTTTAGTACCAATACCTTTTTCTTCTAAAAAAGAAATTATTTTCTTTTTAGCATCAGATACAGATAATCCATTTAAGAAATCTGAGTTTACTAAAACTCCATCCTCAACATCTGTAAATGCCTCTTTTGAAAGGTCACATATATTTTCTTTGTTGTTAGATTCAACAACTTGTAGCATTGGAATGCCAAACTTACTTGCAAAAGCATAATCACGATCATCATGTGCAGGAACTGCCATAATAGCACCTGTACCATATGTAATTAAAACATAATCAGAAACCCAAATTGGTATCTCTTTATTTGTTACAGGGTTAATTGCTCTTAAACCTTTTATTTCAACTCCTGTTTTATCTTTATTAAGTTCAGAACGCTCAAAATCTGATTTTAAAGCAGCCTGATTTTTGTAGTTTTCAACTTCTTCTATATTTGTTATTCTATCTGCATATTTTTTTATAAATGGATGCTCTGGAGCTATAACCATATATGTTGCACCAAATAATGTATCAGGTCTTGTTGTATAAACTGTAAGTTTATCTGTAGTTCTAGCTAAACTAAAATTAACTTCTGCTCCTTCACTTCTTCCAATCCAATTTTTTTGTTGTGCTTTTATTTTATCTAGATAATCTAAATCGTCTAAATCGTCTATTAAACGCTGAGCATATTCAGTTATTTTTAACATCCATTGGCTTTTTTCTTTTTGAACAACAGGGCTTCCACATCTTTCACATACACCATTAACCACTTCTTCGTTTGCAAGTCCAACTTTACAACCTGTGCAAAAGTTTATTGGCATTGTTGTTTTATATGCTAATCCATGTTTATATAACTGAATAAATATCCATTGAGTCCATTTATAATAATTAGGATCTGTTGTATTTATTTCTCTTGACCAATCAAAAGAAAATCCTAAAGATTTTAATTGCTCTTTAAAATGAGCAATGTTTTTTTCAGTAGTTATTTTTGGATGAATATGATTTTTTATTGCAAAGTTTTCAGCAGGAAGACCAAATGCATCAAAACCTATAGGAAATAGTACATTATATCCTTCCATTCTTTTCTTTCTTGCAATAATATCAAGTGCTGTATAACTTCTTGGATGACCTACATGAAGACCCTGTCCTGATGGATAAGGAAATTCAATAAGACCATACCATTTTTTCTTTGTCATATCATTTTGAGCAAAAAATGTACCTTCACTGTACCATTTATTTTGCCATTTGTTTTCTACTTCTTTAAAATTGTATGCCATAATATCAATCCTTTCGATTTACAATGTATGTATTATACAACATTTCGAAAGATATTTGAAGGGGAAAACAAGAAAAATATAAAAATTATGAAAGAATAAAGAAGAAATACGCGGTATATTTTTCTTGACAATTATTTTAAGTATTATATAATAGTTAAGAATGCAAAGGAGGAGTTTAAATGGAAAAAGAAGAACAAAATGATGATATTCAAAAGATGATGGATTCTTTGATGAAAAAGGCAAAAAAAGCATCAGAAGAATACTTAAAACTTAACCAAGAACAAGTAGATAAAATCGTAAAGGCTATGTCTATGGCAGGTCTTGAACATCATATGGAACTTGCAAAAATGGCTGTTGAAGAAACAGGAAGAGGAATTTACGAAGATAAAATAACTAAGAATATGTTTGCAACAGAATATATTTATCATAGTATAAAATATGATAAAACAGTTGGAATAATTTCAGAAAATGAAGAAGAAGGATATGAAGAAATTGCTGAGCCAGTTGGTATTATTGCAGGTGTTACACCTGTTACAAACCCAACTTCAACAACAATGTTTAAATCAATTATAGCTGCAAAAACAAGAAATGTTATAGTATTTGGATTCCATCCAAATGCACAAAAATCAAGTGTACAAGCAGCAAAATATTTAAGAGATGCAGCTGTTGCAGCAGGAGCACCAGAAAATTGTATATTATGGATAGAAAAACCTTCAATAGATGCTACAAGAGCATTAATGAATCATCCTGATGTAAACTTAATTTTAGCAACAGGAGGAACAGGAATGGTTAAATCTGCATATTCATGTGGAAAACCAGCACTTGGTGTAGGACCTGGAAATGTTCCTTGTTATATAGATAAAACAGCAAAATTAAAAACATCTGTAAATGATTTAGTATTATCTAAATCATTTGATAATGGAATGATTTGCGCTTCAGAACAATCTGTTATTGTTGATAAAGAAATAAAAGATGAATTCGAAAAGCTAATGGTAGAAGCAGGATGCTATTTTCTATCAGATGAAGAAACAAAAAAATTACGTGGTAGTATGTTTATAGAAGAAAAGGGTTGTGCATTAAATGCAGACATAGTTGGAAAAAGCCCATATGTAATTGCAAAAGGGGCTGGAATAGAAGTTCCTGAAGATACAAAAGTATTAGTATTAAAAGAAAATGGTGTTGGTGTAGAGTATCCATTTTCAAAGGAAAAATTAAGTCCAGTTTTAGCATATTATGTAGTAAATAGTAGTGATGAAGGTATTGAACTTGCAGAAAAGTTAATTGAATTTGGAGGACTTGGACATTCAGCTGTTATACATTCAGAGGATAAAGATACAATTAACAAATTTGCAGAAAAAGTTAAAGCAGGAAGAATTATTGTAAATTCTCCATCAACTCATGGTGCAATTGGTGATATATATAACACAAATATGCCATCACTTACACTTGGATGTGGTACATTTGGAGGAAACTCAACAACATCAAATGTATCTAGTGTTAATTTAATTAATGTAAAAAGAGTTGCGAAAAGGAGAGTTAATATGCAATGGTTTAAAGTTCCAGAAAAAATATATTTTGAAGCAGGATCAATTGGTTACTTAGAAAAAATGCCTGATATTACAAGAGCATTTATTGTAACAGATCCATCAATGGTAAGTTTAGGATATATAGATAAAGTTCTATATCATTTAAGAAAAAGAAATGAGTATGTTCATTCTGAGATATTCTCAGAGGTTGAATCTGATCCATCATTTGAAACAATAAATAAAGGTGTAAAAATGATGAATGAATTTAAACCAGATGTTATTATAGCAGTAGGTGGAGGAAGTCCAATAGATGCTGCAAAAGGTATGTGGTTATTTTATGAGCATCCAGAAGCTGATGTTGAAGGTTTAAAATTAAAGTTTATGGATATAAGAAAACGTACATATAAGTTCCCTAAATTAGGAACAAAAGCAAAAATGGTTGCTATTCCAACTACATCTGGAACTGGTTCTGAAGTTACATCATTTGCAGTAATAACAGATAAAAAAATAAATAAAAAATATCCACTTGCAGATTATGAATTAACACCAGATGTTGCAATTGTTGATCCAGATTTAGTATTAAGTTTACCAAAAAGAATAACTGCAGATACAGGTATGGATGTATTAACACATGCAATTGAAGCTTATGTTTCAAACATGGCATCTGATTTTACAGATGGTTTAGCTGAAAAAGCTGCAGAATTGGTATTTAAGAATATAAGAGAAGCATACAATAATGGAAGCAATAAAGTTGCAAGAGAGCATATGCATAATGCTAGTACAATTGCAGGTATGGCATTTACAAATGCATTTTTAGGAATAAATCACTCTTTAGCACACAAAATGGGAGCAGAATTCCATATGGCTCATGGTAGATTAAATGCTATATTATTACCATATGTAATTAAATATAATAGTAAAAAGCCAACAAAGTTTGTATCATTCCCTAAATATGAATACTTTATAGCAGATCAAAAATATGCAGACCTATCTAGAAGAATGAACTTCCCAGCATATACAAATGAAGAAGGAGTTAATTCTTTAATAAGTGAAATTCAAAAATTAAATGCAGATTTAGGAATTGAAAAATGTTTTAAAGATGCAGGAATTGATGAAAAAGAATTTTTAAGTAAGGTAGATATGCTTGCAGATAGAGCCTTTGAAGATCAATGTACAACAGCAAACCCAAGATTACCATTAGTTTCTGAGTTAAAACAAATATTACTTGATAGCTATTATGGAAATGAGATAAAGTAAAAGCCATAAAAATACGCCTAAATAAATTAAAATTTGACAAAACAATAAAATTATGTTAATATAATAAGTATCCCACAATACCGTGGAGATACTTATTTTTTATGGAGGAAAAATACCATGCCTACAAAACGGAGAGAAATCTACAACTTAGCAAACGAGGTTTACATAACCTTCAACGCAAGTGAGAAGAAGAAGGGAGAGTTTACTCTTATACTTACATCTGAGGATGAGGCTTCTAGCTTTGCGGATTCCCTCGCGAAACTTCTTAAGGAAGTGGACATGAAGGGACCCTATAAGGACATACGTGTAGGAATATTTACCAAACAGCCTGAAGGATATGGAAGGATTCAAATCGGAGAAAAAAAATATCCCTTTTCTTGTGGAAAGGGGACAGACCCTTGTGCATTCTACGAATCATTTTCTCATGAGGTATGGGGAGATACAGCAGACTAGCTGATTCTCCCTAACTCCAAATCATCATTTTAAAGATGAAAAAGCCACTCTAACTCTTACGAGTCTGGGTGGCTTACTTTATTTTTTAATATCTAATTTAATATGAACATCTTCAAGTTGTTCTTTTGTAACTTCTCCGGGAGCTCCCATCATTAGGTCTTGAGCTTTACTGTTCATTGGGAATGCTATTACTTCACGAATTGTTTCAGCACCAGTTAATAACATAAGCATTCTATCTACACCAGGTGCAATTCCAGCATGAGGTGGAGCACCAAATTGGAATGCATTAAATAATGCAGAAAATCTTTTTTCAATTTCATTTTTTTCATATCCAGCAATTTCAAATGCTTTTATCATAATTTCAGGATCATGATTTCTAACAGCACCAGATGAAAGTTCTATACCATTGCAAACTATATCATATTGATAAGCTAATATGTCTAATGGTTTCATTGTATTTAAAGCTTCTAAACCGCCTTGAGGCATAGAAAATGGGTTATGGCAAAAAGCTATTTTTCCATGTTCATCTAATTCGTACATTGGAAAATCTATAATCCAACAGAATTTAAATAAACTATCGTCAATAAGATTTAAACGTTTTCCAAGTTCTGTTCTAATTAAACCTGCAAGTTCAGTTGCTTTTGGTTTACTATCTGCAATAAAGAATATTGTGTCATCTTTTTCAAGCTCTGCAAGTGTTAAAAGCTCACTTTTCATATTGTCAGGAATAAATTTATCTATAGGACCCTTGAATGATAAATCTTCTTGAACTTCTAGATAACCAAGACCTCCCATACCAATTGACATAGCATATTCAAGCATTTTTTCATGGAATCCTTTAGATAAATGACCTTTAACTTTAATAGCTCTTACAGTTCTATCAATAAATGGTTTAAAAGTACATCTACTAAAGAATTCAGAAACATCAATAATATATAATGGGTTTCTTAAGTCTGGTTTATCGCTTCCGTATTTTAGCATTGCTTCATTATATGGTATTCTAGGGAAAGGATATTCAGCAACTTTTTTGTTAGAAAATTTAGTGAATGTGTTATATACAACAGGTTCAATAACACTAAATACATCTTCTTGTGTGCTATATGCCATTTCCATATCTAATTGATAAAACTCGCCAGGTGCTCTATCTGCTCTTGCATCTTCATCTCTGAAACATGGTGCAATTTGAAAATACTTATCAATTCCAGAAACCATAAGTAATTGTTTAAATTGCTGTGGTGCTTGTGGTAAGGCATAAAATTTACCAGGATGTACACGACTAGGTACTAAATAATCTCTTGCTCCTTCTGGTGATGAACTTGTTAAAATTGGTGTTTGAACCTCTAAAAATCCTTGTTCAATCATTTGAGCTCTTAAGAATTGAAGAACCTTAGCTCTTAAAATTAAGTTTTGTTGTAATTTTGTAGAACGTAAATCTAAGAAACGATATTGAAGACGTAAATCTTCTCTAACTTCTTGATTTGAATTTACTTCAAAAGGAAGCATTTTTGTTCTTTTTCCTAATACTTCGATATTTTTTATAACAACCTCAACTTCACCTGTTTGTATGTTTGGATTGTATGTTTCAGGATCACGTTTACGAACAGTACCTTCAACACAAACACTAGATTCGATAGGAATTCTAGATGCAAAATCAACAGCGTCCTCTTTTCCAGATGTAACTACTTGTGTAATTCCATACATATCCCTAATATCTAAGAATACAAGACCACCAAGGTCTCTAATTGTTTCAACGAAACCACAAATTTTAACTTCTTTTCCAACATCATTTAAGCTAATTTCGTTGCAATTATGAGTTCTAAATTTACTCATTTTAAAAACCTCCTAAAATATATATTTTGCGAAAGGACAACAAAAAACGCCCTTGCAATATATGCAGGGACGAAACTTTTATTTCCGCGGTACCACCCAGCTTGAAAAACTTTTTTTAGTTTTTCCACTTTATAATATATTGCTCCAATGTGTTGCGAAAATTATGTTCTTCTAAAAAGGACTTTCAGCCATGATCCTTTATCTCTAATAGTAACTTTAATTTCTTATCATTATCAACGCAATTTAAATTATTAACAAATATACAAAATATTTTACAATATTATAACCTAAAAGTCAATATTTATGAGTGAAAAAAAGAGAGTGGAACTTGTACGTGAAAATTCATAATGTAACTTTATAGACCTTTTTTATTGCATGCAAAAATCATTTATGTTAAAATTTAAATGAGACAATAACAAAAATGGGGGAATTAAAATGGCAAATTCAAAAATAATTATAGTAGAAGGGGCACAAGGTGCGGGAAAAACAACAATTACGGATTTTTTAAGGTATTCAGTAAAATACACTAATTTATATAGATTAACAGGTACAGCAGATAGTAGTGAAGAAGGAAAGAAAAAAGCAACAATTATGTATAGAAATTTAATGACATATATAAAAACATTGGAAAATTTAAGTATTAATTTACTATTTGATAGAACATTTTTTACAGAAGAAATATATTGCAGATTAGGATTTAAAGAGTATTCTTTTACAGATGTATATGAAGAATTGCTAGAGAATTTAAGTAAAATGGATTTTGAAATATACTATATTACTTTATATTTACAAGATGAAAGTTTATTTGAAGAAAGAATTAAAAGAGAGGGAAAAGCAGTTCCAGAATACGCAAAGTTTAAAGCAGAAAGCAGTATCAATCAACAAAGAGCATATTTAAAAATGTCAGATGAAATTAAGAAAAAATATCCTAATATTCATGTAGCAAATATAGAAAATAGTAGGGATATTGAAGTAGTAGAAAAAGAACTAAAAGAGTTGTTGAGTGAGTAAATAAAGGGTAGATAAAAATGAAAACTAAAATATAATAAAATAAAAAACAAGCCTATAAAAATTCTACGGAATTAAGTATTAGGGCTTGTTTTTTTGCTAAAAAGTGTATATAATATGGAGGTAAATTTTTAAAAGCGATAGGAGTTGATTGTATGGCAGAAGTAAGTAGAGAAGAGTTATTGCATATTGCAAAACTTGCAAACTTAAATTTAAAGGATGAAGAAGTAGATACATATCTATTACACCTTCAAGATATTTTAAATTTTGCGAATATTGTAAATAATGCAAATGTTGAAGGGTTAGACATTACAATTGGAGCAAATGAGGCAAAAAACGTATTTAGAAAAGATGAAGTTGTTGTATTTGAAGATAATGAAGCATTGCTGGCAAATGCACCAGAAAAAGAAAGAAATATGTTTAAAATTCCAAAGGTTATTCAATAAAATACAAGATAGGAGGAAGATATATGGATATTACAAAACTTACTGTTCATGAGTTGCAAGAAAAATTAGCCAACAAAGAACTTACAAGTTACGAAATTACAAAGGCATATGCAGATAGAATTAAAGATAAAGAAAAAGATGTACAAGCTTTTGTAACAGACTTATCTGAAGATGCTTTAAAACAAGCTAAAGAGATTGATGAAAAAAGAGAAAGTGGAGAAATAAATTCTGAGCTTGCAGGTATTCCAATTGGTATAAAAGATATTATTTGTACAAAAGGTGTTAGAACAACATGTAGTTCTAAAATGCTAGAAAACTTTATAGCACCATATGATGCAACTGTTATGGAAAAAATTAATAAAGAGAATTTAATAGATTTAGGAAAATTAAATATGGATGAATTTGCTATGGGAGGTTCAACAGAATATTCATATTTTAAAAAGACAAGAAATCCATGGAACTTAAATAAAGTACCAGGTGGTTCTTCTGGTGGTTCTGCAGCAGCTGTTGCAGCAGATTTAGTGCCATGGGCTTTAGGAACAGATACAGGTGGTTCTATTAGACAACCATCAAGCTTTTGTGGAACAGTAGGATTAAAACCTACATATGGACTGGTTTCAAGATATGGTGTTGTAGCATTTGCTTCATCACTTGATCAAGTTGGACCAATTACAAAAGATGTTAGAGATTGTGCAATGCTATTAAATATTATTGCAGGACATGATCCAAAAGACACAACATCTGTGGATATTGGGGAAAAAGACTATACAAAATCACTTAAAAATGATGTTAAAGGTCTAAAAATTGGTGTTCCAAAAGAATATTTTGGAGAAGGTATTAATAGCGAAGTAAAAGAAAAACTACAAGAAGCAATGGAAAGATATAAAAAACTAGGAGCAACGATTGAGGAATGCTCACTAAATATTGCAGATTATGCTTTAGCTACTTACTATATTATTGCTTGTGCAGAAGCAAGTTCAAACCTTGGAAGATTTGATGGAATAAGATATGGATATAGAACACAAAATTATACAAACTTAAAAGAGCTATTTAAAAATTCAAGAAGTGAAGGTTTTGGTTCAGAGGTTAAAAGAAGAATTATTCTTGGAACTTATGTACTTTCTTCTGGATATTATGATGCATATTACAAAAAAGCTCAACAAGTAAGAACATTGGTTATGAACGAGTTTAATAAATTATTTGAAAAATATGATGTTTTATTAACACCAACATCACCAACAGTTGCATTTGATATAGGTTCTAAGTCAAATAACCCATTAGAAATGTACCTAGCTGATATATGCACAGTATCTGTAAATATTGCTGGTCTTCCAGGAATATCAATTCCATGTGGAGTAGATAGTGAAGGAATGCCAATTGGTATGCAATTAATTGGTAAGAGATTTAGTGAAGAAACATTATTAAATACAGCATATACATTTGAACAAGACTTCAAATTTAGAGAGAAATATACACCAGAATTTAAGGGAGGTGCAAAATAATATGGCAAGAGATGATTATGAAATAGTAATGGGACTTGAAGTTCATGCAGAACTTTCAACAAAAACAAAAATATTCTGTTCATGTTCAACAGAATTTGGTGGAGAACCAAATACACATACATGTCCAATATGTATGGCAATGCCAGGAACACTTCCTGTATTAAATGAAAAAGTAGTTGAATATGCTGTTAAAGCAGGTTTAGCTACAAATTGTATAATTTCAAGAGATAGTAAAAATGATAGAAAAAACTATTTTTACCCAGATTTACCAAAATCTTATCAAATATCTCAATTTGATAAACCTCTTTGCGAACATGGATATATTGAAATAGAGGATGATGAGGGAAATCCTAAAAAAATTAGATTAACAAGAATTCATATTGAAGAAGATGCCGGAAAACTAAACCATAACGAATTTGGTGGAGGAAGTTTAGTAGACTTAAACAGAGCCGGAGTTCCTTTAATTGAAATAGTATCTGAGCCAGATTTACGTTCAAGTGGAGAAGCAGAAAGATATTTAAAGAAATTAAAATCAATATTAGAATATATTGAAGTATCAGACTGTAAAATGCAAGAAGGTTCATTAAGAGCAGATGTTAACGTTTCTGTAAGAAAAAAAGGTGCAGAAAAATATGGAACAAGAACAGAAATGAAAAACATGAACTCATTTAAAGCAATTACAAGAGCAATAGATTACGAAGCTTCAAGACAAATTGATGTAATTGAAGATGGCGGAAAAATTGACCAAGAAACATTAAGATGGGATGATGTATCTGGAAGAACATTTTCTATGAGAGATAAAGAAGATGCACAAGATTACCGTTATTTCCCAGACCCAGATTTAGTAGCAATAAAACTTTCAGAAGAGTATATTGAAAATATAAAGAATAACTTACCAGAACTTCCAGAAAGCAGAAAGAAAAGATATATGGAAGAGTATGGATTATCTGAAAAAGACAGTAATTTACTTACAGCTTCTAAATATTTATCAGATCTTTTTGAAGGTGCTGAAAAGATTTGTAAAAATGCTAAAGCAGTTGCAAACTGGATATTATCAGACATTTCAAAAATACTTAATGAAACAGAAACAGAGCCAATACAAATACCATTTGATGCAAATCAACTTGCAAAATTAGTTCAATTAATTGATAATGGAACAATAAGTTCAGCTATTGCTAAAAAAGTAATTGTAGAACTATTTGAAAATCCAAAAGATCCAGAAGAAATCATTAAGGAAAAAGGATGGATTCAAATTTCTGATGAAGGTGCAATTAAAGAAGTTGTAACTAAGATATTAGAAAACAATCCTCAATCAGTTGCAGACTATAAAGCTGGAAAAGATAGAGCATTAGGCTTCTTAGTAGGACAAGCTATGAAAGAAACAAAGGGAAAAGCAAACCCACAAATGTTAAACAAAATGTTCTTAGATGAATTAAATAAGTAATATAAAATGGATAGGTTATAAATACCTATCCATTTTGTAGATATATAAGTTTCATTCTAGCTATAAATTATAAGTGTTGTATTTTTCTTACAGAATCAAATGCAAAGGCATATGTAATGAAAGCTACAAAGAAAAATAAACTTGTTTTAAATAAAGAAAATCCTATAGAAAACAAAATAGGTGTATGTACTGTTTCGTAAGTTGCTAAAACCAATGTTGCAAATAAGCAAAATACAAAGCTAAACTTTATTCCGGACTTCATTAGTTTTAAAATTGATTTATCGATATTTTTAAACTCTTCTAATAATTTATTCATAATAACCTCTCTTTCGTATAGATATATATTAACATAAAATATACAATAAAAGCAAAGGTAATTTGTGGAAAAAAGTCGAATAATGTATGAAGAATTTGCTTGCATTTTTTAATGTAAGTTATATAATGTTATATAGTTGAATCTTTGTTTCTAACTAATCTGTTAGGAAAATATCCAAAAATAAAAAATATAAATAATAAGGTGGTGGAAAAACGTAAAAAATAATGATATAATATGAAAGGAGTAAAAAATGCCAACAATTAGTATGTTTTATGGTATATTAATTAGAATGTATTATGATGACCATAATCCACCACATTTTCATGCTTTTTATGGAAATAATAAAGCAATATTTGATATTAATGGTAAAATGATGGATGGAGAGATGCCTAGTAAGCAGATTAAATTAATACAAGCATGGTCTGTAATACATAAAGATGAGCTTTTAGCAAACTGGGAGTTAGCTAAAAATAGCGAAGCTTTGTTTAATATAACTCCACTAAATTGATAGTTTTGAGGGAGTGATAATATGAAAGAAATTATTGATGTGCAGCCTTTAGAAGATTATAAATTACTATTAACTTTTAGTGATAAAGAAAAAAAGATAAAAGATATGAAACCATATTTAGACAAAGGAGTATTTGTAAAGTTAAAAAATAAAAAATTTTTTAATTCAGTTAGAGTTGCCTATGGCACAATATCATGGAATGGTGAAATTGATATATGTGCAGATACGTTATATCAAACAAGTGAAGTATATAAAGACAAAACAAAAGAGATTTCGAAGTGAAATCTCTTTTGTAAAATAAAAAACTGTGCACAATTTTTTATTTTATTTATGCATTAGCAGCATTTAATTTTTTTGCTAAATTTGATTTTTTTCTTGAAGCAGTGTTTTTAACAATAACACCTTTTGTACAAGCTTGATCTATTTTCTTTGTAGCTTCTGAAAATAATTTTGTAGCTTCTTCTATATTGTTGTTGTTTAAAGCTTCTTCAAATCTTTTTATAGCTGTTTTGTATTCAGATTTAATCATATTATTTCTTAATGTTTTTTTCTCAATAACACTAACACGCTTAATAGCTGATTTAATATTTGGCATAACCTTTTGCACCTCCCTTTAAGTTCGTTAATATAACGGATATTATTATATCATGTAGATTTACTTTTGACAAGTATTTTTGTAAAAAAAGTGAATAATGCTTGTGGTTCATTTGAGAAAATGTCTTAAAAAATGTCTAATTTATTCCAATTTCCTTATTGACATTGAGTCTCTACTCCTTTGGAAAACTATTAACGCTCAAAACTGCAAGAATAAAAGCTTAGAGTGAGAAAAGAATACCAAAGGGTTACTCAAAATCAATAAGTTTTCTCGGCAAAAATGAGACATTTTCCAAAATGAATTACATATATATATCTAATAAAGCGATAGAAACTTGAATTTTATGTTAAACTATGGTATAATACATTTTAATAAGAATTTTTTATATATTTTAATTCCTATGTTCACTAATTAGTGGAGGAAATAACCTCTTACTTTTTGGTTTTACATATATAACAAGAAAACAACAATAAAAGAAATTGGAGGACATAATTATGTTAAAAAAATTCGCTTTATGGTTTATCTGCTTTGGCTTAAGTTTCTTGGTATCCGATGTGTTTGGCTGGACTGAACAGGGAAAGGCATTTCTTTACATCAACCTTGGTACTGTAATTCTTATTATTTTAGTTTTGATTGTAATTTTCGTAATTGCAGGTTGTTTAGGTAATGAGAGTGCAGCAGAGGTTAACGGAGTATCTTTTCTCGTAGTATTAGTTACAGCAGGAGTAATGGCAATTATACTGTTTGCAACTTGGGTAGCTACCAAACTCTTTGGCATAGACTTCTTTGTTGCATATCAGATTATGACATTTGGTCAGTGCTTATGTACAGATAGCAAGGAAAAAGACGACTAATAAAGTGAAAAAAGAAATTATTCTTTGCCTCGCAAGAGGTTTCTTTTTTTTGTAATTCTATTTCAAATTCTTCTTGTTCCTTTTCATATTCAATTTGTTTATATCAATAAAAGTATTTGTTTCTTGTTAGAAAATCCTCATAAGATTATCTTCTTCACTAACAGAAAATTTTTTGCAAACCAAAAATATATAAGACAAGTACTTCCCGAAAAATTAACAAATTTTGAAAGCAAACTTCCAGTTCCTCAAAGTAAATTAGCAAGAGATGTTATAAAAAATCCATTCACATTTGAACTAAAAGGAATTAAGGAAGAAGTTATTGTGAAAGATATTGAAAATGCAATGATGAAAAAAATAAAAAATGTATTGCTAGAATTAGGAAAGGGATTTAGTTTTTTAGGAAATCAATTGTAATTCATTTTTAAAGACATTTTCGCAAAAAAACCACAGTATTTTGGTAAAAAAAGTGAATAATGATTTACATAAGTATCAGTTTGATAGAAATTCACAGAATATACTTGAAAAAAAGAAAATAAACATATATAATAAAAATACATTAAAACTAATGAACAAAATTTGGAAGGAGAGATGAGCTATGAACATTAAAATAACAAGTAAAGAATTAGTAGCCACAGAAGCAATTAAAGATTATATTGAAAAGAAAGCAGAAAGATTAGTAAAATATTTTGGAGATGAATTTGATGTAAATGCAACAATAAAAACAGAAGGAAGTGAACAAGTTGCAGAAATGAGCATCAAAACAACATCAGGAGACTTTAGAGCAGTTACAGCTCATAGAGATTTATATGCTTCAATAGATAAGGATATAGATATTTTAGAAGGTCAAATTAGAAAAATGAAAACTAAAAAAGATAAACAAAATATGACAGAATCTATTAGAATTAAAGAAATGGCACAAGAAGAAACAGCAGAAGTTGCAGATGAAATTATTAAAGTTTTATATTATGATATAAAACCAATGACTCCAGAAGATGCAAAATTAAAATTACAAGATCAACCACAAAATAAATTTTTAGCTTTCATCGATATAGACACAGGAAAAACAAACATTATTTATAGATTAAAAGATGGCAAAAACTTTGGTATAGTTGAGCCAGAAGCTTAAGTAAAAAGAAAAAAGGACTTATTTTATGGTAAGTCCTTTTTATATTCAAATTATAAAAGGATAATAAAATATGAAAATTAATATAGTAATGGTAGAACCTGAAATACCACAAAATACAGGTAATATTGCAAGAACATGTGCTGCAATAGGTGCAAAACTTCATTTAGTAAAACCACTAGGTTTTGAAATATCAGATAAATACTTAAAAAGAGCAGGGCTAGACTATTGGGATAAGTTAGAGATAGAAGAACATGAATCTTTGAAAGATTTTTTAGAAAAATATAAACCAGAAGAAAACAATATGTTTTATGCAACTACTAAAGGAAAACATTGTTACTCAGATGTAGACTATTCTGGAATGGATGAAGTATTTATTTTATTTGGAAAAGAAACAAAAGGATTACCAGAGGATTTAATACAAAAATATTTTGAGAATGCAATTCGTATTCCAATGAGAGAGCACTTACGTTCATTAAATTTATCCAATTCAGTGGCAATTGTGGCTTATGAAGTATTAAGACAAGTTGGCTTTGATAAATTAGAACAAAAAAGCAAATATTTTGATATACAATAAAAAAAGAAACCTACTTAAATATGTACCTAAGTAGGTTTCTTTTTTGCAATAAATATGCAAAACTAACTAATTAAAAAACTATTTCATGTTGTTTTCAGCTTGTTGAATCATTTTTCTAACCATTTGACCACCGATTTTACCAGCGTCTTTAGCTGATATATCTCCATTATAACCTTGCTTTAAGTTAACTCCAACTTCACTAGCTACTTCATATTTGAATTTATCTAAAGCTTCTCTAGCTTCTGGAACAACTTTGTAATTGCTGTTTGAATTTGCCATGTTTTTCACCTCCTAGAATGTGACACTTATATTTCTACTATGAAAAAACTAAAATGTTTCTTCTAGTACATATATTGCTCAGTATTAGAAAAAATAAACTGGAAATTTTTGAGAAATTATTGTAAAAAGGAAGATAAATGGTATAATATTTGAATAAATCTTAAATAAAAAGGTAAAACTGATGAAAAATAATAATAGATAGAGGGAATAATATATGTATAAATTAATTGCAATTGACTTAGATGGAACACTACTAAATTCATATGGTCAAATTTCAGAAAAAAATAAATTAGCTTTAAACAATGCAAAAGAAAAAGGAATACAGATAGTTTTAGCATCTGGAAGAACCACAGATTCGGTTAAAAGCATAGCAAATGAAATTGGTGTACAAAATTATATAATATGTGGAAATGGTTCATTAATATATGATTTACAAAAAGAAGAAATTATATACGATAAATTTATTGAAAAGAAAAAAGCTTTGCAGATAATAGATATATGTGAAAAAAATAGTATTTATTATAACATATACACTGAAAATATGGTTATTGCCAAAACACTTAATAATAATGTACTTTTTTATTATCAAGAAAATGCAAATAAACCAGATAACAAAAAAACTAAAATAAATATTGTACAGGATATTTATGAGTATGTAAAAAATTTAGAAAATCAAAATATTTTAAAAATAACAATTAGTGATAATGATGTTATAATTTTTAATAGTATTATTAGAAAATTAAGAGAAGTAAAAGATATAGATGTATTAGATGTAGAACATATGTCTAGAAAGATAATAAAAACTGGTACAGAAGAATCTAAATTAGAATATTATTACACCGAAATAACTAAAAAGAATGTAGACAAATGGTATGCAATAGAATTTTTGATGGAAAATTTAAATATTAATAGTAATGAAGTATTAACAATTGGAGACAATGTAAATGACAAATTGATGATAGAAAATGCTGGATGCGGTGTTGCAATGGGAAATAGTGCACCATATGTAAAAGAAGTTTCTAATTTAGTAGTAGCAAATAATAATGAAGATGGTGTTGCGGAGGCTATTGAAAAAATAATTGGATAAAAAGAAAATAAAAAAGCATAATTAATTATATAAAAATTAATTATGTTTTTTTGTTGGAGGTAAATTCAAATGAAAAATGAAAAAGAAATGCAAGACCAAATAGAAAATTCTGAGGATACAACAAAATATGGAGAATTTGTAACTTCATATTTTGCGTGGCTTCCGCTTGATATGCAGAAAGATAAAGTAAAAAGAATGGAAGATATGACAAAAAAGAATTCAAAGTAAAAGTATGTAACAAGAAAATTCTTTTGTTGAAATTTCTTAAAAATCTGTAAGAGTAACTTAAATATCAATAGTATATCATATGGTGTGTAAATATTTTTACATACTATATTTTTATTTTACTATATTTTTATTTTACTACATTTTTATTTTACTATTGCCATAAAATGTAAATTATGATATTATACAAAATAGTTATTTAAAATCTATTAAATCTTAAAGACGATTCTGTCTAAAATTTCCAAAATGAAAGAAAAATAAAAAAATCAAAGAAAAAACAAGTGAAGAAGGTGGTTGTATAGAATTATTAAAACTAAAAAATGACTATACGTTTAAAAGGGTATTTGGCTATACTGGTAATGAAGAAATAACTAAAGGGTTATTAAATGCTATACTAAAAGAAAAAGTTACAGAAGTAAGTTTAAATTGCAATACAATATTAGAGCGAGATTTATATGACGATAAGCTAGGAATACTAGATATTAGAGCAAAAGTAAACAATTCAGTAGATATAAATATAGAAATGCAATTAGTAGATGAAAAAAATATAGAAAAAAGAATAATATTTTATTTAAGTAAAATGTATACACAAAATTTAAAGAAGTCTCATAATTACTCAGAACTAAATAAATGTATATCAATATTGTTTATAGATTTTGAATTAGAAAAGTTAAAAGAAATACCAAAATACCTTACAAAATGGAACATACGAGAAGAAACATATAGCAAAATTATAGGTTTACAATAGATATGTCACAGTAAAAAAATAAAAATGAGAAATACCAA
>ERZ1673743.620-NODE-620-length-51235-cov-6.605510_pt1 | contig 51235 bp, 59 predicted proteins | sample MGYA00580197_ERZ1673743 | MGnify/ENA primary metagenome ERZ1673743 (study PRJEB41218, sample SAMN15661795) | gut metagenome | host: Homo sapiens | place: Canada: London | collected 2015-08-20/2019-03-30 | study: EMG produced TPA metagenomics assembly of...
ACAGGCTCATTTTTCCCGACTTTCTCATAAGGCAAATTATCGGCACCACGGAAGATAACCGAAGGGTTCTTCTCCTTCTTGATTTTCTTCTCTTTTATCAGCTGTTCTTTCTCTGCACGTATGCGCTCCAGCAGGACACTGGCAGGTTCATCATTAGGATCTTGCGGTACCAGTTTGCCCTGTACGGCCATCTGCAGAATGGAATTCTTTAATTGTTGTGCTGTCATTCGGCTGTATCCTCCGTTAAATCAATTCCCAGAATATCTGTGATCTGTGCCAAGATACGATCTATGTCAGCGTTCAGGCTGGCACGTTTTTCTTGGTATTGCTGGATCAGTTCCTTTGGCGGTAAAATTTCTTCTTCCTCATGTGGATAGCCGCAAAGGTCGATATTATAATTGCGGGCAGCAATTTCCTCTACCGTATACTTTTTAGCCTTATCAAATCCATCGATGGAGATTTCTTTACGGTCATTCCACCATTCGATAGCAGGAGCGAAGTGTTCCAGTTTCATGGGCTTCGTTTTTGAAAAATTCTTGTATCCATCCGGCATATCAAGGCGGTAGAACCAAGTTTCTTTTGTCGGGCCGGTATGGTCGAAGAACAGGATATTAGTGGTAATAGAAGTATATGGTGCAAATACACTGTGCGGCATCCGGATTATAGTATGCAAATTGAATTCGCTCATAAGTTTTTCTTTGATTGCCATCTTAGCATTATCTGTTCCGAACAGGAACCCGTCTGGTAGGATAATGGCGCACCGTCCATTCTTTTTCAGACGGTACATGATTACTGTCATAAAAAGATCCGCAGTTTCACTGCTCCGAAGTTCGGCAGGGAAATTCTGCTTTACAGCATCTTTTTCATTACCACCGTAGGGTGGATTCATAAGAACGACATCGAAACGTTCGGATTCTTTGTAATCACGAACATTCTTCTCCAGAGAGTTGCCGTGTATTATCTTGGGATTATCAATATCGTGTAAGAGCATATTGGTGGCGCACAGCAAAAATGGGAGAGCTTTTTTTTCAATGCCATATACAGAATTACTGTATACAGTTCGATCCTCCACAGTCTCAACCTGCTTATCCAGAATCTTAAGCGCAGAGGTAAGGAAACCGCCTGTACCGCAGGCAAAATCTGCGATTGATTCCCCAAGTTTAGGCTGGATCATCTGAACCATAAAATCTGTTACGGCACGTGGCGTATAAAACTCACCGGAGTTACCAGCGCTCTGGAGGCTCCGCAGGATAGTCTCATAGATTTCTCCAAAAGCATGGCGATCTTCGTATTCTTCAAAATTGATCTCATCAATTACATTGATCACCTGCCTTAAGAGGATACCGTCCTTCATATAGTTGTTATTGTCTTCAAAGGCTGTACGGACGATAATCTGGCTCATAGGTGTGTTTTCGTCAATCTCAATAGCCTTAAGTTGCGGAAAGAGTTTATTATTGACGAAGTCCAAAAGCGCATCACCTGTAAGTGCCTTGCCGTCTTTGTTATCTACAGCCCAATTACGCCAGCGCAGTTCCTCTGGGATGATGGATACATAATCGTCATTGTAGAATTCCCAGATTTCTTCCTTGGCATCGTAGACTTTAAGAAACAGAATCCATACCATCTGCTCAATTCGCTGTGCATCACCATTGATGCCAGCATCGTTTCTCATAATATCTTGAAGTCTTTTTACAAGATTATTCAAACCCATTTTGCTTTCTCCTTATGCTGCATATATTTCCCCTTGTAATTCATGGATAGCCTTTAGATACCCGGCCTTTCCACCGAACAGCTTTGCAATTTTCATAGGGGTGCCAAACTGCCGGAATGGATCATTGGAGAGAATCTCCAGATTATCAATATCCCGGATACCATCATTCATATATTTGTCCAGCAGCGCTGATAATACTTCCTGTGCCAAGCCAGAATATTTATAGAGATAACCACGTTTTTTCACATTGTTTACACGCTCGGCCTTGGTGAGAGGTGCCTTATCATATGCGATGTGGCAGATCAGGTCAAAATCATCAATGTCTTTCTGGCCGGAAGCCTCTCGGAGCGCATCAAGTAATACGCCACGTTCCTGCAGTTCATCGATGATAGCTTGTTTTCGCTGTTCACCGTTCCAAGCACGTAAAAAAGAATCCAAAGTGGCATATTCTCCGAGAATATTTTTCTTGGAATAGTCTGTTACACTTTCCGTGATCAGTTTACCGTCCTTGTCATAGTATTGAACACGTTCATGCAAAACGCTGACTTCGACACCTCTGACACGGAATTTATGCCTTTTCTCTGGCGGATCATCCGTTCCCTCATTACCAGACGAGGTAGCCGGTGGCGTATTAGGATTATCCGGCTCTACTGGTGGCTTGTCTGGATCATCTGTGGGATCTATATCGATAATAGAAATAGGATCGCCATCAAAATCAGGATCTGCAAAAAGCCGACAAGCGTTACGGAAATCCATAATGGTAAAATACTCTTTTCCGTAATCCGGTTTTAACCTTGTGCCACGGCCGATGATCTGCTTAAATTCGGTCATGGAATTGATATTGTTATCCAATACAATAAGGCGGCAAGTTTTACAGTCCACACCTGTTGTCATCAGTTTTGATGTGGTTACGATAACCGGGTAGGTGCTGTCCTCAGCAATAAAATTATCCAGTTGGGCTTTGCCTTCAGCATTATCACCTGTAATACGCATGATGTATTTAGGATTTTGAGCCACCAGATCGCTATTTTCATTTACCAGTGCTTGCCGCATTCTTTCTGCATGGTCAATATCCACGCAGAAAACAATGGTTTTAGCGAACCGGTCATTTTCTTTTAGGAATCGAGTGATGCGCTTGGCAACCGCAACAGTACGATCATCAATGACGAGTGTTTTGTCATAATCTTTTGTATTGTATTCACGATCTTCGATTTCGTAACCATAGATGTCCTTCTGACCGGCAAGCGGACGCCAGCCTTCCAGATCCTTGTCCAGACCTACACGGAGAACCTTGTATGGTGCCAGAAAGCCGTCATCAATGCCTTGCTTCAGGCTGTATGTATAAATGGGTTCACCAAAATAACTGATGTTAGAGACTTCTTTCGTTTCTTTTGGCGTAGCCGTAAGTCCGATTTGTGTTGCATTCGAAAAATACTCCAGTATTTTTCGCCAACGGGAATCCTCTTTTGCGGAACCTCTATGGCACTCATCAATTACAATCAGATCAAAAAAGTCAGGCTTAAATGCACGGAATGGCTCTTCGTTCTCATCTCCGGCAAGCTGCTGATAGAGGGAGAGATAGATCTCGTAGGAACTATCCAGCTTTTTCCCTTCAATTTTTGTCATGACTCTAGCGAAGGGTTTAAAATCCTGTTGCATGGTCTGATCCACCAGAACATTTCTATCAGCAAGGAAAAGAATTTTACGCTTGGTGCCGGATTTCCAGAGGCGGTGAATGATCTGGAAAGCCGTATATGTTTTGCCTGTACCAGTAGCCATGACGAGTAAGATACGGTTTTGGCCACGGGCGATAGCGTCAACAGTACGGTTGATGGCAATTCTCTGATAATATCGTGGCGTTTTGTCTCCCGGCTTAAAATAATAGGGTTCCGTAATTAATTTTTCTTGATCAGGTGTAATCTGCTCTATATTTTTATAGCGCATCCATAAGTCTTCCGGGGAAGGAAATTCATCCAACAATATCTCTCGTTCTTTTCCGGTTTTCATGTCATGCTCAAGAAAACCGTCACCGTTTGAACTATATACGAATGGTACATCTAAGCATTCCGCATATTCTATGCCCTGTTGCATACCGGCCCCGATACTGTGCTTATTATCTTTCGCTTCCACAATAGCAAGCGGAAGGTTAGGGCGGTAGTAAAGAAGATAATCCGTTCTTTTGCGTTTCCCTCTTGCCGTAACATTGCCTCTTACAATGACACGGCCATCCGTAAAATTATATTCCAGCTTTATCTGCTTAAATTTATCCCAGCCAGCCGCTTCGATAGCAGGAGTGATGAATTGCAGCTTGATGTCCTCTTCGGTCATTTCGTGTTTTTGCATCAATTCGCTCATATGCAAACCTCCTAGTTCCGATAACAAAAAATTATCGGAAGTTAATGGGGTCAAAGGGAGCAGTAAAAATGCCCCTCTAACATAGATAATTATAGCATAAATTGCTAAAGCAATCTTTAGTATTATGAGTACTTTTTGTTTATGGCTGCCATAATCCCGCTTCAATTAAGGCATCCCAATTAGCAGCTAAAACTTTTACATTGCGGTTAAATTCAACCCTGCGTTCTTTCCGGTATAAAAGCCCTTTTTCTAACATTTCTTGTAATGCTATGGCAACCTCATCTTCTGGTACCTCATTCCTTCTGGCTACTGCAGCCACAGTACTTTTAAACGAGGGGATGATATTTTCGTGGTCAAAAACATATGCTAAATTGTCTACGATCATTTGATACCGGCTATGAATGACTTCTTCTGGAGCAGGGATCTCATATACTTCTGTAGCAACATCTTTTAGACGGTTACTGGTGGCGTTTGTTACCCCATAGATAATAACTTTTTTCCCTAATTTCTGAATCAGGTATTTCACAACCGACTGGAAGTGTCCGTCTCCAGTGAATATGATATATGTCCCGACTTCATGGTCTTCGGCAGACACCTGATAAATATGATCCAGCATAATAAAGTCTGTCATATCCTTTTTGTGCCTGCCGCTGGGCTGCTGGGTAGAGATGACTGTATTGGAAATGGCGTGTAGCTTATCCAGTCCCTCATTGATTCCCTTATTGGAGAAGTCTCCGAATATATACATTCTTTCAATATTGTACTTTTCATCAAGATTCTTTCGCCATGAGATCGGATCGGGGGCTATGTGGAATAAATTGCGGCAAGAATAGTACCAATGTTCATAATCTACAAAGACAATAGCCTTCTTATAGTCCAGCACGGGTTCTACATCCTTATGCGAAAATAAGTTCTTAAATAAATTCATAGATGTACCTCGTGTCTATTCTTCTTCATCCGTTTCAATAATGCCAAAATCAATCAGAATATTCTCTGGTGCATTTGGAGGAGAGACCACACCAAGCATTTCATAATTATACCGTTTTACTCGCCGGAAGGAGCCGATTTCTTCCGGAGCATTCGCCCATGCATCACATTTATCATATTCTGGTGAATTCATAAGTTCATCTGTTACGGCCTTGACGAGTGCCGGTGTCACATCATAGATGTCCTTTCCGTACTCTACAGCAATCAGTGTGTGTTTTGTTACTTGCTTATCTAAGTCTCCAAGAGACCGGTATACTTTGTACTTCATTTGTCGTCCTCCTATGCCACTTTTCTTTCTACAAACCATCGGCCGATATTGTTTCCGGTGAGAGAGCAGTTCCTTTCAAAGAAAAGGTAACTTTGCTGGCCGTTGATCCAAACCGTGTAACGATCTCCTTGCCCTCCGGCTCTGGCAGCTGCGGCAGGCCGTATATCGGAGACACGGTCGATTTCGTATTTATGTCCATCTTCCCATGTGATCTGTCGTGGAAGCATAACGCCATCGTTGCGAAAGCTGACGATCACATCCACATATACTTTTAAATCATTCATGGCGCACCTCCTACGGATTGCAACGTCCACACGGTTCATAGCCCATTGCAATGACCTCATCCCGTGTTCCAGTGAATTCTTCCTTATTGCTGTCACTCATCTGGTCTACACTGGAGCAGGAAGGATCGTGGAACTTATGGGAATTGGTATTTAAAATATAGGTGACTTCCCCGCTTTCAACAGAACTGGATTGGGAGGTACTGTTTGGAGATTCGGCTCCAGAACCAGTATCCAGCCAGCTTTCACCGGTAGCATAATCAATTCCAACACCGGGCTGCGCATTGTAGCAATAAACATTAAAGAGAATGTCTTCTCCATTATCTTCTACAGATTTGGCCTCCATGTGAACACCGCTGGCCACCAGATTGTTCCCTTCAAAAATGGGGGTGACACGGTAAAGGACATGATTCCCGGTTTCTTTTATGTAGTCGGCAACCATATTTTCAAAGGGAAGCATCCCTTCCACGTTTAAATAGCGGGTACCTGTGATCAGGTTGTTTTCATTGGCATTTTCCGCTGTAAGCTGATAGCCGATCAGGTGACAGCGGTTGTATAAATACTTCCCATCCACACAATCGTATTTTACAGTGTGCCAGCCGGACGGCTTTACTTGTCCAATGGAGCCACGATCCTCGGTTGGCATTAGATCTGTTCCGATACAGGCATATGCGACACCGCAGCGTCCAAGTGAATCCAAACTACTGTATTCTTCGAAAGAAGAGGTTGTGAGATCAGCGTCCGTAAAATCTGGGACATTATTGTTGATGGCCACATACGGTTCTCCTGAAAACACCGGGATACTGCCTAGATCTATGGCCGGGGTGGTTTCAGGAGCAGGCTGTGTATCTTCTTGCGGAGTAGACTCCTCAGTTGGGGCTGTTGTTGTCTGCGATGGAGTACTTGGAGTATTGTCGGCATCAGCAGTTGCTCCGCTGCATCCGGTAAAACAAAGAAGAACTGCCAGTAAAAGAGGCAGGAGTGTTTTTTGTAGTTTACGCATGGTCATACACCTCCATTGTAATCTTTTCATGGGAAGATCCGGCGAAGTCCTCTGTGCGAATTAATTTCCATTCCGGTTTTTGCACATCAATATCGAAATAGAAATCACCGGGATACTTCCGGTTCCATTTAAAGAGAATGATCTGTTCGGCCCACTTTTCAAAATGTGCGACAGATACATCCTCCACGAAACAATACTCGCCGGGAGCGGCCTCCCACATAAAGCGGTCGTCTATATTCAGTTGTGGAGCGGTACAACCATCAAACTGTTTGGCAGAGTAGTGATCCATCCACAGCAGCTTGCCAGTGGTCAGTGACAGGATTTTTTCACGTAGTACCTTGTCCTGACTCTGGCGGCGATGGTTGAACATCATGCCGTTTCTATCGTCAACGGCAGCGATTATTATCATAGTGATACCTTCTTTCTTGGCCGGATCAGATATGGATTTTTCTGAAAAACCGGCTGTCTGGATCATACGGGATATTGAAATCGTATCCCAGTTTATTCATTTCCTGCAATTTAATCAGCATGAGATTGATGTCTGATCCCATCTGCTGGGCAATCTGTACGACATCATAGCCGGAACGGGCTAGGTCATACACTTCTTCATTATCCAAAAGAATATGGGAAGCGAAAGCATTCGCCTCGTATTCCGTGGTGTCCTTCATCTGGAAAAGTGTAAATTCTTTTAATCCGTCTTTTGATTCTTTTGCCCGATCCCGGTGTTCTGCGTCATGCCCTAATTCATGGGCAATCACCATCTGACGGAGATAATGCTCCATCCGGGGATTCAGAAAAATGAGACGGTGGTTCCAGCGGAAGGTGTACATACCGAGCAGGTCTTGAAAGGATGGTTCGTCAAAAATCCATATGCCGATATCCTTTGCGATTTTTTCCGCATCTCTTGTTCCGGTCTGGCGGACAAGAGCATTTGCCTTTTGGTAAATAGCCTTTGAGTTCAATTTTACACCTCCTCAATCGTATCATACCAAAATGGGTGTCCAATAATCAGGACTCGGATTTCTGGCGATACTTCTTCGGGGTGTATTTTTTATTGTCTTCTTTGCAGGCCCAGTAGGCTTTCTGCAACGCAAGCATGACGGCATCTTTATCTTCTTCGGATAGTTCACCGCCAGCGAACATCCCGGACAGTTCCGTGACCAGCTGCTCTGCCTGATGTTTCCCTCTGGAGCCGTAGCGTTCTGCAGCGCTTGTAACAAAGTTCTCATCTTCAGTTAAAAGATAATTCTGATCCACGTCAAAAAAATCTGCCAGCCGGGAATAGACTTCTCGGTTTCTCGGATATCTTCCTTCCTGTTCATAACTTATATAAGTTCTTCTGGAAATACCACACGCCTTTGCGGTTTCTTCTTGGGACGCACCTTTATTTGTGCGGAGTTGTTTAATCTTTTCTCCGAATTTCATAATTGCCTCCTTCTTATAGTGAAAATGAATTGCACATTCGCTCTTGACAAGTGCGACCGAATTGCCTATAATCGAGTATGTGAAATTTAATTGCACATTTATTGTAATTCGATTGCACATATTTGTCAAGAGGGAGGTTTTACAAATGTCAGAAAAGATCATTTTACATAGTGATTTGAACTGTTTTTATGCCAGCGTGGAGATGATGCTGAATCCAGCACTTCGAGGAAAAGCAGTGGCTGTATGCGGAGCAACAGAAGAGCGTCATGGCATTGTGCTGGCAAAATCAGAGGCTGCCAAGAAAGTGGGAGTCAAGACAGGGATGGTCAATTGGGAAGCAAAGCAGCTTTGCCCAGATCTCATCATGGTGCCACCGCATTACGAGCAGTATCTGAAATACAGTAAATTAGCCCGTGCCATTTACCAGAGATATACAGATCAGGTAGAACCTTATGGGATGGACGAGTGCTGGCTTGATATTACAGGCAGTCAGCGTATCTGTGGTAATGGGATGGAAGCTGCGGAGGATATCCGGCGAACGATGAAACAGGAATTGGGGCTGACCGTATCCATCGGCGTTTCTTACAATAAGATTTTTGCGAAGCTGGGAAGCGATATGAAAAAGCCGGATGCGATTACGGAAATCACGAAAGAGAATTTTAAAGAGAAGGTATGGCCGCTCCCTGCCTCTGATCTGTTATATGTAGGAAGGGCTACAACAGCAAAATTGGCCCGATATGGGATTTATACGATTGGAGATATAGCGGCTGCAAATCCTGATTTCCTTCATGGTATCCTTGGCGTGAATGGTCTGGCAATCTGGAAATATGCAGCTGGCCGGGATGATTCCCGTGTGATGCATAAGGACTTTGTATCACCGGTTAAATCGGTAGGGCATGGGATTACTTGCTATGCAGACTTGGAGACGCCGGAAGAGGTCTGGAAAGTCATTTTGGAGTTATCTCAGGACATCGGCCATAAACTTCGCCTACATGAGTTATCAGCTACGGGTGTTCAGATTTCTATCCGTGGGAATGATTTAGGTAGCCGCCAGTTTCAGGCTAAACTGTCACATTCCACTCAAACACCGATTGTGATTGCCCGGAAAGCAAGAGACCTGTTTGAACTGAATTATAACTGGGCTACACCTGTGCGGGCCGTTTGTGTTCGTGCAATTAACCTTGTGCCGCAGGGCCAGCCAGAGCAGATCGATCTTTTTACAGATGTGGCATACCTTGACCGACTGAATAAGCTGGATTTGGCTATTGAAGAAATACGAAGGAGATTTGGTAAACGGTCGGTGTATTCCGCTTGCCTGATGGGAGATTTAAAGATGCCGGGAGATGGGAGAGAACTGGTTGTCATGCCCGGAATGATGGGCCGTTAAGGAATAGGCATTAGGAGGTGTTGCCGATGGTAAACAGTAAAGATAAATTAAAAGGACAGATCCCTTTTCCCTGTTGTCCCAAGGAAAAGGCGATGGTGTATGAGAGTTCGCATGGGCGGGCTTCATATAAATGTCCGAATTGCGGGAAGTTTTCTATCTTCGATTTTGACGAGATGAAAGCATACCCAGCGAAAGCGGCCAAAGGTGCTGCTCATAAATTCCATATAGAAAAGCTGAGTATTGACTGAGCCAATAGGAGTCCATAGGAGACTACCGCCGAGCCGGGGTACGCAGACACAGCCGTAAGAAGCTGTTGGTTTGCCGTACCCCGGCTTTTTTTACGTTTTCGGCTGGAGTGACTCTATAAAGAAAATGAAGAGAGAAAAAGAGAATATACAATCAGGAAGTTTTGAAAAAAAGTTTTTTAAACCGGGCAAAAGGTGTCCGGTTTAACCCCTAGATTATAGACAACGAAGCGAAAGGAGGTGTGAACACGATGAGACCCAATGAACGGCGGGCGGCAATTTTGGATGCGCTTTGCATCCGAAGGCAGGATACGATAGCCAATCTGGCAGAAGAATTCGGCGTGAATGAAAAGACGATCCGCCGGGATATTGAGGAACTGTCGTGTTCATATCCCATAGAGACAGTGCGTGGCCGCTACGGTGGAGGCGTGAAGGTGATGGATTGGTACCACCAGAACCGTAAAACACTCTCCCCGGAACAGGCGGCGCTTTTGAAAAAACTGGCTCCGGGATTGGAAGGTCACGATCTCGAAGTCCTGAACAGCATTATCTCTCAGTTTGCTCCGTACTAAGACACGGGAACACCCCCGAATGAAGCAGAAAGGTAATGGTGAATGAAAATGAGAAAAGTGTTTATCTGTTCTCCTTATCGTGGAGATGTGGAAAGTAATGTTGAAAAAGCGAAAGGCCATGCTAGGTTCGCTGCACACTGTGGATATTGCCCAGTCGTGCCCCATCTGATGTTTCCACAGTTTTTGGATGATTCCAATCCGGAAGAGCGGATTCTCGGCATTACGCTGGGTGTGGAACTGATGAAGATCTGCGATGAGGTTTGGATTTTCGGAAGCACGATCAGCAATGGGATGGCATATGAGTTGGAACACGCCCGGAAGTTTGGCATTCCAATCCGTGTCTATTCCGATGACAAGAAACGGATCTATCCGGAGACCATGATGATTGATGACCGACTGACGGAAGAGTTTTGCAAAGCGATCTATTGTATGCGTTTTGTGTAAGAAAGGATGAGTTGTATGCATGACATTTATTTAACCCTCGCAGAAGGATATGAAAAGTTGGCTGCTGGTTACCGTGCTTTGGCAAAAGACCAGAAGGATGAAAATGGAGCAACGCCTGATCCGGCGGCACAGACAGAACCGGAAAGGAAGCCGATTGCCATTGAGGATGTCAGGGCAGTATTGGCTGCCAAAACACAGGCCGGAAAGCGTAGAGAAGTCAAGGAACTTCTTCTGAAATACGATTCTGGGAAACTCTCTGGTGTAAATCCGGAAAACTATGCGGCACTTTTGGCCGATGCGGAGGCGCTCTGATGGGCGCTCATGCACGGTTCTCTCCCTCGGCGGCAAACCGCCTGATCCATTGCCCGCCCTCTCTGGTGCTGGGAGAGGCGTTTCAGGAGGAAGAGAGTCCGTATGCAGCGGAAGGCTCTGCTGGCCATGCGCTGGCAGAACACTTGATAAAAAAGCACCTGAAACAACAAACTCGCCGCCCGGTATCCGATTACTATTCCGATGACCTGCTGGAAGCGGTGGACGATTACGTCAGTTTTGTGATTGGCGAGATCGAAGAGGTAAGAAGGCAGTGTGCTGATCCGGTCTTCTCCGTGGAACAGAAAGTGGACATTTCCGATTACGTGCCGGACTGTTTTGGAACGGCGGATATGGTGATCGTGACGGACAAGCTGGTACACATCATTGACCTGAAGCTGGGAAAAGGCGTTCCGGTGTATGCGGAGAAAAATCCACAGCTGATGATCTACGGGCTTGGCGTGTTGGAGATCGCAGAGATGCTGTTCCCGGTGGAGACAGTACGTCTGACTATCTTCCAACCAAGGCTCTCCAATTCCAGCACTTGGGAGATCGCCCCGGAGGAACTGAAAGCATGGGGCGATGAGGTTCTTCGGCCAGCCGGGGAACTGGCTCTGAAAGGCGAAGGGGAACTAAGTGCCGGAAGCTGGTGCCGGTTCTGTAAAGCAAGGTTTACCTGCAGGCAGAGAGCCGAGGAAAATCTGAAGCTTGCCCAGATGGAATTTAAAGAGCCTGCGCTTCTTACGGATGAGGAAATAGCGGAAGTATTGAAGCAGGCCGATGAACTTTCCAAATGGGCGGCCGATGTGTATGCCTACGCACAGGATCAGGCCATTGTCCATCACAAGCAGTGGAAAGGTTTCAAGCTGGTGATGGGAAAGAGTAACCGGAAATACACCTCGGAGGAGGAAGTGGCGGCTGCCGCCAAGGCCGCAGGCTACACCGATATTTATAAGCATACCCTGATCGGGATTACCGATATGGAGCGGCTGATGGGGAAAAAGGAATTTGCCCGCATCCTCGGCGCTCTGGTGTATAAGCCCGCTGGGAAAATCACGCTTGTGCCGGAGTCGGACAAGCGGGAAGCCATTCAAACATCAACCGCAGAAGCGGATTTTCAGAAGGAGGACTAACTTATGTCTAAAAATATGAACCCTACCAAAGTAATCGTACCATGCCGTTTTTCCTACCTGCACTGCTGGGAGCCGGATTCCGTCAATGGCGGAGATCCCAAGTACAGTGTCTCGGCGATCATTCCGAAGAGCGACACGAAAACCATCAATGCCATCAAGGCTGCCGTGGAGCAGGCCAAGAAGGACTCCATCTCCAAGTGGGGTGGGAAGATCCCGGCCAACTTGAAGCTGCCGCTGCGTGACGGAGATATTGACCGTCCGGATGACGAAGCCTATGCAAACAGCTACTTCTTCAATGCGAACAGCCGTCAGGCTCCGCAGGTGGTGGACTCCCATGTACAGCCGATTCTGGATCAGAGCGAAGTGTACTCCGGCTGTTATGGAAAGATCAGCGTGACCTTCTACGGATATAACTCCAATGGAAACCGTGGGATTGCGGCCGGTCTTGGCAATATTCAGAAGCTACGGGATGGGGAGAGCCTTGGCGGACGTACCACTGCGGCAGAAGATTTCGAGACGGAAGAGGACGAGGATTTCCTTTCCTGATGGATCTCAGGCAGAGTGGGAGAAAACCTCTTCCCTCTGCCCTACATAAAAAATGCCTCCGCTCGTCCGGCAGTATTTCGCAGTGAAGCGAAAGCCGGAAGCGGAGGACTTACCATTCGATTATTTCCTGAGTCCACTGGATCTGCGACCCCTGTTAACAGGACTATTATACTACATTCTACTTGAGTATGGAATACCGTAAAAGAAATATTTTAGCGCAAATAAGGAGGGAAATCTTATGCCTATCCTGTCGATAGATATTGAAACTTATTCGGATGTGGATCTGACCAAATGCGGCGTGTATGCCTATTCGGACAGTCCGAACTTTGAAATTTTACTCTTTGCTTATGCATTTGATGAGGAGCCAACCCAGATCGTGGATTTTGCCTGTGGAGAACAGCTTCCAGAGAGGGTACTGGCTGTCTTGGAAGATCCGGGAATTACAAAAGCAGCATTCAACGCACAGTTTGAGCGCACCTGTATTTCTAAGTATCTGGGACGGAGACTCTCCCCTTCCGGGTGGCAGTGTACAGCTGTTCAGTCTGCCATGCTGGCCCTTCCCTTGTCTTTGGACAGCGTGGGAGAGGTACTGAATATCCAGAGGAAAAAGCTAAAGGAAGGCGCTGATCTTGTCCGGTTCTTTTCCATGCCGTGTAAACCTACGAAGGCCAACGGCGGCCGGACACGGAACCGGCCAGAAGACGCACCAGAGAAATGGGAACGGTTCAAAACCTATTGTATCCGGGACGTGGATGCGGAGCGTGAGATCCGGCAGAAGCTGTGGAAGTTTCCAATCCCGGAATCGGAGATGGAACTGTACCGGATGGATCAGGAGATCAATGACCGGGGCATTCTGGTGGATCGGCAGTTGGTGGAGAATGCGGTTCTCTGTGACAACCAGTACCGGCAGATGGTCACAGCCAGAGCCTATGAACTGACCGGGCTTTCTAATCCCAATTCTCCGGCGCAGATTAAGGGTTGGCTTTCCGAGCATGGTGTGGAAGCGGAGAAGCTGGATAAAAAGACGGTCAAAGGGCTGATTTCGGAAACGGATGGAGAAGTGCTGGAAGTATTGAAACTCCGGCTTTTGATGGCAAAGACCAGTGTAAAAAAGTATGAAGCCATTGAGCGCTCCGTCTGCTCGGACGGCCGGGTGCATGGCCTGCTCCAATTTTATGGAGCGAACCGCACGGGGCGCTGGGCCGGACGCTTGGTGCAGGTACAAAACCTCCCCCAGAACCACATCCCGGACCTGGAGCTTGCCCGTACCCTTGTGAAAGAACAGCGCTTTGAAGATCTGGATCTGCTATACGATTCCACCCCGGAGGTGCTGTCGGAACTGATCCGGACGGCCTTTGTACCAAAGCCCGGATGTCGATTTATCGTAGCAGATTTTTCAGCAATTGAGGCAAGGGTGCTGGCGTGGTTCGCCGGGGAGCAGTGGCGGCTGGATACTTTCGCAGAGGGCGGAGATATTTATTGCGCTTCCGCCTCGAAGATGTTTGGCGTTCCGGTGGTGAAGCATGGTGTAAACGGGCATCTTCGGCAAAAGGGCAAGATCGCTGAGTTGGCACTTGGGTATGGCGGTGCTGTTGGGGCGCTCACTTCAATGGGCGCTCTGGACATGGGAATGCAGGAAGAAGAACTGCAGCCGCTGGTGAGCCAGTGGAGAAATTCCAATCCCCATATCACAAAGTTCTGGTGGGAGGTGGATGCAGCGGCAGTAAAGGCTGTGAAGGAGCGGACGGAGGTGGTGCTGGGAAACCTGTGCTTTACTTACCGCTCCGGCATTTTATTTGTCACCCTTCCCTCTGGCCGGAAGCTGTCCTATATCAAGCCCCGGATGACTCAGAACCGGTTCGGCCGGGAGAGCCTTTCCTACGAAGGTGTCGGGGAGAGTAAGAAATGGATGCGGATTGAAACCTACGGCCCGAAGCTGGTGGAAAACATCGTGCAGGCCACGGCCCGTGACCTTTTGGCGCAAGCCATGCTCCGGCTCAGAAATAAAGGATTTGAGATTGTGATGCATATCCATGATGAAGCGGTATTGGAAGTTCCGGAGGGCGTTTCCGGGGTGGAGGAAATCTGCCAGATCATGTCGGAGCAGCCGGACTGGGCAGCTGGCCTGCCCCTTCGTGCGGACGGTTACGAGTGTGCGTTTTATAAAAAAGATTAGAGGAGGATGTGCTATGGGGATCAGTTATAAGAATGGATCAGGCTGTCCTGACCCGACAGCCTATTATGCCGTACAGCATATGGAAGCGGAAGAAAAGAGGTTACACATCCGGTATCCGACCGGGCAGATGGTTTTGGAAATCGAGCGTTTCTTCCCCTGTACCGTTGCAAAAGCAAAGAAACTCTCGCCGCTGATCCGGCGGTACTGTGAAAAATCAGAAAAAGAAAAGCTGCGGCAGTTTCTGGTAAAACAGGAGATCAATTACCGCTCCCGGATAAAGGCGTATCAGAACCGGGAGAAAAAGACGGAAGATGAATCGGAAAAGCGTGAACTGCAGCGCTGTATCCGGGAGTGTGAAAGGATACTGCGGAGGATAAAAAGAAACATGGAAATCTTGATAGAGGAGGGAACCGTATGATCAGGCTGAGTATTGGTAACTCCAGAATGGAGAAACACTGGAATCTTGTGGAGATGGAACTATCCGAGTTTCGAGACCGGATTTCCCACACCCGGCGGACGGCCGAGACGGTGGAACAGTACCGGAAGATGAGCAAAGCGAAGCAGGATGAGATCAAAGACGTGGGTGGTTTTGTCCTTGGCACTTTAAAAGGCGGCCGCCGGAAGAAGGATTGCGTCCTTACCCGGTCGGGCCTGTCATTGGATATGGACTATGCGACAGAAGATATCATCGATCAGATCGAGATGTTCTTTTCCTTCCAGTGTTATGTGTACTCCACCCATAAGCACACACCGGAAAAGCCAAGGTTACGTCTCATTATCCCTTTGTCCCGTGAGGTGACGCCGGATGAATACTGCGCCGTCTCCAGAAAAGTAGCGGAAGAGATCGGGATTGAACTATTTGATGATACCACCTATGAACCGAGCAGGCTGATGTACTGGCCGTCCACCTCTTCCGATGGGGAGTTCGTGTTCCGGGAGATCACGGGAGACCTGCTCGATCCAGATGCGGTTCTGGCAAAATATACGGATTGGCATAACACAGCGGAGTGGCCGGTTTCCAAACGGCAGCAGACCATTGTCCGCCGGGACATGAAAAAGCAGGCCGATCCGCTGGAAAAACCGGGCATGGTGGGGGCCTTCTGCCGTGCTTACAGTATCACGGAAGCGATTGACACCTTCCTGACCGATGTCTATAAACACAGCTCCATGACTGGCCGGTACGATTATATCCCGGCCGACTCACAGGCCGGTGTCGTGATCTATGAAGACCGTTTCGCATACAGCCACCATGCCACCGATCCGGCCTGCGGGAAGCTGATGAACGCTTTTGATGTTGTCCGTATCCACAAGTTTGGAGCCTTAGATACAAAAGCAAGTGAGGATACCGATCCGGCAAAGCTGCCGTCCTTTAAGGCCATGCAGGAATTTGCCATCCAAGATCACCGGGTGAAAGAGCAGCTTGCCAAGGAGCGGACGGCGGCAGCGCAGGCGGAGTTTACAGAAGAAGACGGGGAGAACTGGCAGACGCTTCTGGAACTGGACAAGCAGGGTAAGGTAAGAGATACGCTTACCAATATTGCTCTCATTCTCCGGTATGACCCGCAGCTGAAAAATATCGTGTTCAACGAATTTAAATGCATGGTGGATGTAATTGGCCCATTGCCGTGGCGGCAGGTGAAACCCGGCTGGGGTGATACCGATCTTTCCTGTGCCAAGCTGTATTTTGAACGAGTTTATGGGATCTGGTCACCGACCAAGTTTAAAGATGCCCTTCTGGCAGTGGTATCTGCGGAGCGGCTCTATCATCCCATCAAAGAATATTTTTCCACCCTGCAGTGGGACGGGACAGAGCGGCTGGATACACTCTTGATCGACTATCTGGGTGCGGAAGATACACCCTACGTCCGTGCGGTTACCCGGAAAACTTTCACTGCTGCGGTAGCCAGAGTGTATGAGCCGGGGATCAAGTTCGATTCCATTCTTGTGTTGAACGGCCCGCAGGGAATCGGCAAGTCTACCCTGTTTGCCCTGCTTGGGAAGGAGTGGTATTCGGACAGTCTCTCCATTTCTGATATGAAAGATAAGACGGCTGCAGAGAAGCTGCAGGGTTACTGGATTCTGGAACTGGGCGAACTGGCCGGGATCAAGAAGGTGGATGTGGAGACCGTGAAATCCTTTGTTACCAGAACCGATGATAAATTCCGGCAGTCCTATGGCGTTGCTGTGGAGAGTCATCCCAGATCCTGTATCATTGTGGGAAGCACAAACTCCGAGGGAGGTTTCCTCAGAGATATTACTGGGAATCGGCGTTTCTGGCCGGTACACGTTTCCGGGCATGGCAGGTTCCATCCGTGGGAACTGCAGGAGGTGGATCAGGTCTGGGCCGAGGCATTGGAGCGTTATCATAATGGAGAAGAACTGTATCTGAAAGGCCGGGTGGCGGCAGACGCTTATGTGATGCAGCAGGATGCGATGGAGTCCGATGACCGGGAAGGCGTGATCGCAGAGTATCTGGAGACCCTGCTCCCAGCAAACTGGGATAGGATGGATCTGTACCAGCGGAGAAGTTTCCTTGGCGGCAGCGAATTTGACGGAGCGCCTACGGCGGGAACGATGCGCCGGGAGAAGGTCTGCATCATGGAGATCTGGTGTGAGTGTTTTGGAAAAGAGCGGCAGAATCTCAAACGGACGGATTCCTATGAGGTGGAATCCATCCTGATGAAGATTGGAGGCTGGGAGCCAATACAGGGACTCAAAAGCGGAAAAACTCGCTTTCCCCTTTATGGCCCACAGAAGACATTCGTGCGCTGCAAGGAACAGACAGACTAGCTTGGGAACGTTCCGTTGTATCTTTGGAAACTCTGGGAACAAAGGACGGGAACGGGTGCAAAGCCTTGAAAAACAAGCGTTTGGCGATAGCCTGTTCCTATGTTCCTAAGAAAAGCCATATTGAGGATAAAAGATAGAGATATATATAGAAATAGGCACACGTATATACGTGTACGCGCGTATAGGATTTTTGGTACTGGGAACAGCACTTAGGAACAGGAGGATTTTTCGTGAGGGAAAGTGTCGTAGAAAAGAAGCTGGCCACGGAAGTAAAAAAGCGTGGTGGGCTGGCTGTCAAATTCGTCTCCCCCGGATTCAATGGAGTGCCCGACCGCTTGGTTCTCTTCCCCGGTGGCAGGATGGCTTTTGTGGAATTGAAAGCACCGGGAGAAACCATGCGGCCCTTACAGCAGTACCGGGCAAAGCAGCTGACCGCACTAGGCTTTCGTGTTTATACCGTGGATCGAAAAGAAATGATTGGGGGGATTTTGGATGAAATACAGACCACATAAGTATCAGCAGTATGCAAAGGATTTTATTCTGGATCATCCGGTGTGTTGCCTGATGTTAGATATGGGACTTGGGAAAACCGTGATCACGCTCTCTGCCTTGTGGGAGCTGGCACTTGACCGTTTTGACATTGGGAAGATCTTAGTGATCGCCCCGAAGCGGGTGGCCACGGACACTTGGACGAAGGAATTACAGAAATGGGAACATCTGACAGGATTGACCGCATCACTGGTTGTAGGAAGCCAGAAACAACGGGAAGATGCTCTTGTCCGTCCGTCTTTTTTATACATTATCAACCGGGAAAATGTCAGCTGGCTGGTGCAGAACTATCGTTGGGATTTTGATACGGTGGTTATTGATGAACTATCCAGCTTCAAATCGAATAAAGCAGAACGGTTCAAAGCTCTGAAAAAGGTACGGCCTCTGGTGAACCGAGTGATCGGCCTGACCGGGACACCAGCCCCCAATTCTCTTCTGGATCTCTGGCCTCAGATGTATCTTCTGGACATGGGACAGCGGCTGGGACGATTTATCACCGGGTATAGGGAGCGGTTCTTCAAACCGGATAAACGGAACCGGGAGATCATCTATAGTTACAAACCCCGTGAGGGAGCGGAGAAAGCCATCTACTCCCTGATCTCGGATATCTGTATCTCGATGAAGGCTGTAGATTATCTGGATATGCCGGAATGTATTTACAATCGTGTGGAAGTGGAAATGAATCGGAAAGAGAGAAAAATCTATGATGACTTCTGCCGGGATATGGTGGTGCAGATTGGTGAGGAAGAACTGGATGCGGTCAGTGCAGGCGCTCTGTCCAATAAACTTTTACAGATGGCCAACGGTGCCGTTTATAACAGTGACCGGAAAGTCCTTCCGATCCATGACCGGAAGCTGGATGCTCTGGAGGATCTGGTGGAAGCAGCGAATGGGAAACCGCTTCTGGTGGCTTACTGGTACAAGCATGATCTCTCCTGTATCCGGGAGCGGTTTCCACAGGCACGGTGCGTTGACACTTCTAAGGATATCACAGACTGGAATGCCGGGAGGATCCCGCTGGCTCTGATCCATCCCGCCTCCGCCGGACATGGACTGAACCTGCAGGAAGGCGGCTGCACCATCGTTTGGTTTGGACTTACATGGTCGCTGGAGCTATACCAACAGCTGAACGCCAGACTTTGGAGACAGGGCCAGAAACACACCGTGGTGATCCACCACATCATCACTAAGGATACCCATGACGAGGATGTGATGAAGGCTTTGGAGAATAAAGATATGCGGCAGTCCAGTTTGATCGAAGCTGTCCGTGCAAGGATTGGAGGGTAGAGGATGAGTGAAAGGATCGAGAGAATCATAAAAGAATATCACCGGATGAAGAAGGAGCGGAACTGTCTGGAGCATCAGATCCGGAATTTTAAAGGGATTTCCGAGAAAGAGATGATCGACTCCATGAATTTCCATTCCCCGGAAGGAGAACGGGTGCAGACCAGCAATATTTCCAATAAGCCCGCTTCGATTGCACTGAATTATCATGAACGGATGGAGAGGATCAATCAGGAGTGGTATGAATATCTGGAAAAGCAGTATTTGATGCTTGATGAAGAGATTCGTTTCTTTGAGGCGGCGCTGTCAGCTTTAAGTGGTTATCTGCCGGAATTCATGAAGGATATGGTAATTAAAGGTTGCACTTGGGATTATCTGTGTGAGCATTATCATATTTCTCGGACGATGGTGGCGAAGAACCGCAGGAAGGCAATCCGGGAACTGGAGGAACTGTATGAGAAACGGGATGCCGAGATGGTATCTTATATGCTGAGTTAGGAGGCGGATCGGATGGAATGCAGACGAGGCGATATTTATTTCGTGGACTTCGGAAAGGATACAGCTAGTAACCGGCAGTGCGGCATCCGCCCAGCCTTAGTGGTCAGCAATAACCGGGCGAATGAGAATTCCCCGGTGATCACGGTGATCCCGCTGACCGCACGAACATACAAAAGGCCCCACTTCCCCACCCATGTGCTGATCCCGAAAAGCTCCGGTACCGGACTGGCCAGAAACAGTATGGCGCTGGCTGAGCAGGTCAGTACCATTGATAAATCTTGTTTGATGGAGAAAAAGGGCAGCGTTACAGATCTACGGATTATGGCAGAAGTCACAAAGGCACTTCAGATACAGATCGGGGCTGTGGAGCAGTATAACTGACAGATTTACTTCTGAAGATGAAATTGGTATAATGTAAAAAGCAATTGGAATTGGAGGATGTAAACACAATGACTAGAATGTCAGCAAGATTTGTAGCGCAAAAAGTTGGTCAAAGCACCGCATGGGTATACGATATGTGGAAAGATATGGGATTAGTTGTTAAAGATAAGTTTGGTGATTGGGTGTTAACAAATTTAGGAAGAGAAATTGGTGGTAAAATGTCAAGCGGTAATCATTTATCGGTTCCAACATTTGATTTTGAAACAATAGAAAAAATGATGATAGATTTTTACAATAAGCATAGAAAATAAAAATCTCAGCTTATCAAACTATAAAAATTGTAATTTGTAGGAAAGGGGCATAAAATGATTGTTTTAATAACAGGGGCTTCACATACTGGGAAAACAGTTCTAGCACAAAAACTGCTTGAACAGTATAAATACCCATATTTTTCAATAGACCATTTGAAAATGGGATTGATTCGTAGCGGCTACACAAAACTTACACCAGAAGATGATAAGGAACTTACAGACTATATGTGGCCTATCATTCGTGAAATGATTAAGACTGCAATAGAAAACAAACAAAATCTTGTTATTGAAGGAGGCTATATTCCTTTTGATTGGAAAAAGGACTTTGCCAAGGAATATCTTGATAATATTCGATACTACTGTCTTGTGATGAGTGAACACTATATTAAAAATCATTTTTATGATATAAAAAAATATGCCAGTACCGTAGAAAAGCGTTTAGATGATGATTGGTGTACGATAGACAGCGTTTTAGAAGATAATGCACAGTTTTTGGAACTTGCAAAAAAGTACAATGTCAATGTTGTATTGATTGATGAAATATATGAAATAAACATTGATTTATAGAGAACAAATCCCAGTTTGTTTTGCTATTTGGTTTACTAAAGGTGTACTGTTTTGTCAGATCCACTGTGCTATCATTAGAATTGCCAGAATAAGACAAGGGCTTGGAGAGAAAACTTCAGGCCCTTTTTTCGTGGCCGGACGGGGCTTTATCCTTTCACCCGTCTGTACATAGAAGGGAGTGGAAGCGTATGGATATAGAGAAGATGCAGGCAGCACTGTCGTATCTGAAGAAAAATAAGCCGGTACTAACCGTGCAGCAGTACCGCACGATCAAGGGACAGATTCTGGCCGGGGACGAGGACGGTGCGATCCGTGGTATTGACCGGGTGGTGGAACGGAACCGGGGAGGACGTGGGTACCATGCCACGTAGGCCGAACACCCCATGTAAGCATCCGGGCTGTGGCAGACTGGTTCCCTACGGCACCATGTACTGTGAGGAACACAAACCCCTCCACCAGCACGACAGGAAGACCACAGCCGAGAAAGGATACGGGAGCCGCTGGCAGAAAGCACGGGCTGTTTACCTGCACTCCAATCCTCTTTGTGTGAGGTGCCTTGCCAAAGGACGTTATGTGAAAGCAACGGTTGTAGATCATATCATCCCTCATCGAGGGGATCGGGAATTATTCTGGGATCGAAACAATTGGCAGGCTCTCTGCAAATCCTGTCACGATTCCAAAACCATGACAGAGGACAGATACGAGGAATTTTGCTACCCGGAGGGGCGGTCAAAATCTCTGTGACTTTGCTGCCAAAAGACCGGCGCCCCCTCAAACGTGAATTTTTGCGAAATTAAAGAGGGGGGATACCTGCCGGGGCGAAGAAAATACGAAGAATTTTTGGCAGGCGGCGAGAAAAGATGCGGATTTCCTGCATCTGAGCTGCCTGACAAACAAAATATCATTTGCCAAAAAGTTAAATTTTAGGCTGGGAAACTTATCCGCAAAGGTGGGTTTTCCGGCTTTTTCTTTTATAAGCATTTAGCGAAAGGATGTGAAGCAATGACGGATTTTCAGGCAAAACAGATACGGGAATTACGGCTCCGGGGCGCTGGATATAAATCCATTGCTTCCGCTGTTGGGCTGTCCAGAGATACTGTCCGGAATTATTGTAAGAGCCACGGACTGGATGGATACGCCTCCGCTCTTGTTTTGAATGTGAAAGAACAGATGGAAAGCGGAACGGCGTGTCTTTGCTGCGGCAAGGAACTGATCCAGCCTTCTACTGGAAGAAAGCGGAAATTTTGCTCAGACAAATGCAGGCGGGAGTGGTGGTCGGCCCATCCGGAAGCCATCAAGCGGAAGGAAAGCGCATACTATGAAGCCACCTGCGTTTATTGTGGAAAAACTTTCCGGTCATATGGAAATAAAAACCGCCGGTACTGTTCCCATGAATGTTATGTGAGGGATCGGTTCTGGCGAAAAGAAGAAGGACGGGAGCCTTATGTCGGCCCCGCTAATCGTAAGGAGGTACAGGCATGAGTGTGATGGAATGGAAAACCCTGTCCGTGGACGCTTTGCGTCCGGCAGCATACAATCCCCGTAAAAAACTGAAAGCCGGGGATAAGGAATATGAGAAGATCAAAAATTCTATTTTGGAGTTTGGTTATGTGGAGCCGATCATTGTCAATTATGATATGACAGTTATTGGCGGTCACCAGCGTCTGACGGTTCTGAAAGACTTGGGATATACAGAAGTCCAGTGCGTTGTGGTTCATATTGAAGATGAGCATAAGGTGAAGGCGCTGAACATTGCGCTGAATAAGATCATGGGTGCATGGAATGAGCAGCTGCTGGCTGACCTGCTGGTGGATCTGCAGAGTGTGGATTTCAATACTGACCTGACGGGTTTTGAGGCTCCGGAGATTGAGCAGCTTTTCTCCAAAGTCCATAACAAGGACATCAAAGAAGATGATTTTGATGTAGAGGAAGAATTAAAAAATCCACCGATCTCACGGAAAGGTGATATCTGGCTCTTGGGCAGACACCGTGTGATTTGTGGAGACTCCACCCTTCCGGAGACATACACAAAACTCATGGAAGGTCGGAGAGCCAATCTGGTTCTGACCGATCCACCCTACAATGTAAATGTGGAAGAGACCGCTGGAAAGATTCAGAACGACAACATGCCGGATGAGAATTTCTATAAATTCCTGTTTGCTGCTTTCGTAAATATGGAACAGAACATGGAAAATGATGCTTCCATTTATGTGTTCCATGCGGACTCCAAAGGGCTGATCTTCCGGCAGGCGTTCCATGATGCCGGATTTTATCTGTCCGGATGCTGTATCTGGAAGAAGAACGCTTTGGTGTTGGGCCGATCCCCCTATCAGTGGCAGCACGAGCCGTGCCTGTTTGGCTGGAAGGTCGGTGGGAAGCATCAGTGGTACTCCGACCGGAAGCAGACCACCATCTGGGAATATGACCGGCCGAAGTCCAGCAAGGAACATCCGACCATGAAGCCAGTAGCGTTGATGGCTTATCCGATCCAGAATTCCTGCATGAGCAACTGTATCGTTTTAGACCCGTTCCTCGGATCTGGCTCTACCCTGATCGCCTGTGAAGAGACCGGGCGCATTTGTTACGGAGTGGAACTGGATGAGAAGTTCTGCGATGTGATTGTGAAAAGATATGTAGAGAAAACGGAGTCTGGCGATCAGGTATTTGTTCTTCGGGATGGTGAGAAGATCCCCTATGCACAGATTTTTCTGGATGAGGAAGAAATTCCTCGGTTTTAATATCTTCGCAAAATGGAAAATAGGACTTGCTATTTTTGCCTTTTAGAGTGATTAATGTACTACCAAAACAAAGGAGGCAAAATCAATGAGGATTGAAACCAAAACTGACAACCGCAGAAAGATGGTACAGGACATTGCAGAATATATCGGAGAAGAACTGCACTATGTGGGGCCGCCTACCTTTTCCTACACAGTGGGCTGCTTTACCATTGACCGGGACGGCGTGATCACAAGCGAGACAGAGGAAGGAGAAGATCTCCTGACACAGTTTTTGCAGGAGAAAGGCTATCTGGAAGCCCCGATGGATGAAGTGAAAATTGAGATCCCGGCGGATACCGGAGATGGGAAATTTCTGCAAAACTTACTCGCCATGATTCACGCACGGGCATACCTGCTCAACCGGATCACAAGGTACGAGACCTTTGCGGTTAGCGATTCCCTGCTGGAAAAGCTGGAGCAGCTTCCGGAGGAAAATGCCTACGAAACTTTCCAGACACTTCTGACAGCAGAGAGTGAGGGCTTAAAGGGGCTTATGGTGGAAGATGGAAAAGTAACCTTTGCTTTTCCCCTTTCGCCAGATACTGCGAAGAATAAAGCATATTCCGATCTGGCAGCAAAGATCATTAAGAAAGCAAAAGAAGCCAAGAGAGTCAGCGCCACTTCGGTGGTAGAAGAAAATGAAAAATATTATCTCCGCATCTGGTTGGTACAGCTTGAGATGGTCGGTGCAGCAAATAAGGAATCAAGGAAGGCTCTGCTGGCTGGACTGAAAGGACACACGGCTTTTCGAACAAAAGAAGATGCAGAAAGATTCAGCATCGCCCAGAGGGAGAAACGTGCAGCTTTAAGGACAGCCTGTTTGGAAGAAAAGGAGAACGTTTCAGATGAGATTTCCGGATAAAGAAATTGTTGAGTCTGTCCGCAGAGAATATCCGGTAGGTACCCGGATTGAACTGCTGGAGATGGAGGATTTTCAGGCTCCACCCGTTGGAACGTATGGCACTGTAACAGGTGTAGACGATACGGGTTCCCTATTAGTGAATTGGGACACGGGATCTGGATTGAATGTGATCTACGGAGTGGATCGAGTGAAAAAGCTGAAGGAGTAATGTTAAAAACGGTAAACCGTGTGGAATATTATGAGACAACGGTGCTGTATAAAATCAACAATATTTTGCCGCTTGCTTTGTATAATGTATGCCTTAGAATTGCCTTGCTATTATCCGCATTTAGAGCGAATATGTGTACTACCAAAAGGAAAACAACAAGGAGGAACACAGCATGAAAGGATATTTTGCAAGAAAACCGGTCAATACGGAGGATCTGGAGAGAGTCAAAGGATGGGGCAAGGCGCAGGAGATTCAGGTGGTGGCAGAGGTTATCTTATCAAAAAATGAGTACGATCATTTCCGGGAGAAACTTATGGACGATTATGATTTTATCAGCCAGCACACGGAGAAAACCGGCGTGAGAGATGGCAGCTTTTGCTGCATTCTGATCCGCAAGGCAGGAACCAAGCACACCGCAATTGCAGTTCAGAGTGACGGATACGATTATGCAAGATACGCCGCACTGGTAAAAGCGTAAAAGAGTTTCCCATAATTAAGATTTTTATAAGCACTGAAACAGGAGGTACATATGAAACGAAAGGATTTAAAAGGAACATGGAAGGAAGCTGTGGAGCGGTTTGAGAGTGGTTGGGCACCAGATATTCTGGGCTATTGGTATTCTCGCCACTGCCTTGGCGAAAAGCTGGATCTGGATTTGGTGTTGCGGGACGCAAGAGAGGAATGCCCTTTGATTTCTGAGGTTGAACTGGAGTCTCATTTCGAAGTGATTTTGGACACAGATACCGGGAGGTTGCGGATCAGATACAGAAGCCAGCAGATCATGATCGGGCATTCCTATTTTATAGAAAAAGCTGAATAAAACAGACAATAAAATCTTTGGAATATTGTGATATTTATTCTTCGGAATTAACTTGATAATATCGTTGTTTAGAGCGAATATGTGTACTACCGAAAGGGAAAGCACACAAAATGGAGGAAATGAAGATGAAAAAAACAACTGTCAAAAGATACGAAGAATACACTGAAAACTTTGCAACTCGTTATTGGTTGCCGAACACCAGCACGATGGAGAATCTTTCGATGAAGGTTACCGCCGGTGAGGGTGCTGTGTTGAGGATGGGAGACAAGGTGCTGGTCACTGACCACGCTTGGAAGGGATTTATTGCAGCCGTCTACGAATTTATAGAAACACCAGAAGAGACCGGATACGGATACATTGAATGCCGTTTGAACCTTATCGCCATGAGTGAAGAATTATTTGAAGATGGTGGGCATGCCATTGCATGGGCAATGCAGCAGTAGAAAATTAAACTTGGATGGGAGCCGTAAGGCTCCTATTTTTGTGCCATGAATTGGAGGTGGGAGCGATGGCGCAGAGAGGCAGAAAACCAAAGCCGACCGCACTGAAGATGCTGGAGGGCAATCCGGGTGGGCGGCCGCTGAATACGAAAGAGCCGAAGCCAGAGAAGAAGGCTCCCCGCTGTCCTTCTTGGCTGGAGGATGAGGCGAAAAAAGAATGGAAGCGTATGGCGAAAGTACTGGAGCAGATGGGCCTTCTGACAGAAATGGATATGGCGGCCTTTGCCGGGTACTGTCAGGCGTATGCCCGTTGGAAAGAAGCGGAGGAATTCCTTACCAAGCATGGATCAATGGTGCGGACACCCAACGGCTATCTGCAACAGGTACCGCAGGTATCCATTGCCCAGACCAATATGAAGATCATGCTGAAGTTCTGTGAGCAGTTTGGACTTACCCCATCGGCCCGGAGCCGGATCGTTGGTGGCGAGAATAGGGATGAAGAAGATGAGATGGAGAAGCTGCTGGAAGGAGGCGGTTGCTGATGGACTTTCAATACACGCCTTCCCCCTTCATGCTCCCCACTTCCCATTACGATGCGAAGCGGGCGGATCATGCGGTCGCTTTTATTCAGAACCTGAAACACACGAAGGGGAAATGGGATGGGAAACCGTTCTTGCTGCTCCCGTGGCAGGAGCAGATTGTCCGGGATATTTTTGGCATCGTGAAAGCGGATGGGAAGCGGCAGTTCCGAAGCGCCTATGTGGAGATTCCGAAGAAAAACGGGAAGTCAGAACTGGCGGCTGCCATCGCCCTGTATCTTCTCTATGGGGATGGCGAGGCCAGTGCGGAAGTGTATGGTTGTGCCAATGACCGGAGTCAGGCGTCCATCGTCTTTGATGTGGCAAAACGGATGGTGGAGAAATGTCCGGCGCTTTTAAAGCGGTCGAAGATTGCAGCGGCCACCAAGCGGATCGTCAATTACCGGAATGCCGGGTTCTATCAGGTGCTTTCCGCTGAGACAGGCACGAAACACGGATTGAATATTTCTGGCCTCGTTTTTGATGAGATCCATGCCCAGCCGAACCGGAAACTCTATGACGTTATGACAAAAGGCTCCGGTGACGCCCGTGAGCAGCCGCTGTTTTTTATCATCACCACGGCCGGAACGGATAAGGAAAGCATTTGTTATGAACTGCATACCAAGGCGTTGGATATCATGAACGGACGAAAAGCTGACCATTCTTTTTATCCGGTGATATATGGCCTGAGTGATGAAGATGACTGGAATATAGAGGAAAACTGGTATAAGGCAAATCCGTCTTTGGGATACACCATCAGCATTGATCGTGTCCAGGATGCTTACCGGGAGGCGTTGGATAATCCAGCAGAGGAAAATGTGTTCAAGCAGCTGCGTCTAAACATCTGGACAAATTCAGCGGTGGCATGGATACCAGAGCATATTTATGACCGGGGCAATCAGAAGATTGACTATACCTCACTTTTAGGCCGGGACTGTTTTGCCGGACTTGACCTTTCTTCTACCTCGGATATTACGGCACTGGTATTGGTCTTTCCACCGAGGACGGAAGAGGAGAAATACATTGTTCTGCCTTTCTTCTGGTTGCCAGAGGAAACATTGGAACTGCGCTGCCGCCGAGATCATGTCCTCTATGATGTATGGGAACGGCAGGGATACATCCTGACCACAGAAGGAAACGTGATCCATTACGGGTTTATTGAACGTTTCATCGAGCAGTTGGGAGAGAAGTACCATATCATCGAAATCGCCTACGACCGTTGGAATGCCACGCAGATGGTGCAGAACTTGGAGGATATGGGATTTACGATGGTTCCCTTTGGGCAGGGCTTTAAGGATATGTCTCCCCCATCTAAAGAATTGTACAAGCTGCTGATGGAAGGAAATATTATCCACGGTGGGAATCCGGTTCTCAAATGGATGGCACAGAACGTGGTGATGCGCCAAGATCCAGCTGGGAATATCAAACCGGATAAGGAGAGGTCGGTGGAGAAGATTGACGGCATTGTGGCCCTAATCATGGGGCTTGACCGCTGTATCCGTAGTACCCCGCCCACCAGTGTATATGACGAGAGAGGGATTCTTTTTATATAGAAGGGAGTGTGATCCTTATGGGTATCTTATCAGGGCTGTTCCGGTCACGGGATAAGCCGAAGAATAGTACATCCGGCAGCGCCTACCGCTTTTTCTTTGGCGGCAGTACCTCCGGAAAGAACGTGAATGAGCGGTCAGCCATGCAGATGACAGCGGTGTATGCCTGTGTGCGGATACTGTCTGAGGCTATCGCAGGACTCCCGGTACATTTGTATCAATATCGGGAAAATGGAAGCAAGGAAAAAGCGATTGACCATCCGCTGTACCGGATTCTGCATGATGAGCCAAATCCGGAAATGACTTCTTTTGTGTTCCGGGAGACGTTGATGACGCACCTGCTCCTTTGGGGAAATGCTTATGCACAGATCATCCGCAACGGGAAAGGGCAGGTATTGGGTTTGTATCCCCTAATGCCAAACCGGATGACCGTGGATCGGGATGAGAAAGGACATCTGTATTACTGCTATCTGGTGTCGGATTCCGATGCGCCCACCATGAAGAGTGGAACGGTGATCTTAAAGCCCGCCGATGTGCTGCATATTCCGGGGTTAGGATTTGACGGCCTTGTGGGCTACAGTCCCATTGCGATGGCAAAGAATGCCATCGGTATGGCCATTGCCTGCGAGGAGTACGGAGCGAAATTCTTCGCCAATGGTGCAACACCCGGCGGTATCTTGGAACATCCCGGAACGGTGAAAGATCCAGCCAAGGTACGGGATAGCTGGAATGAAGCCTTTGGAGGAAGCCGGAATTCCAACAAGGTCGCTGTTCTGGAGGAAGGAATGAAGTATACACCGATTTCTATTTCCCCGGAGCAGGCGCAGTTTTTGGAAACAAGAAAATTTCAGATTGATGAGATCGCTCGGATTTTCAGAGTACCGCCTCATATGGTCGGGGATCTGGAAAAGTCGAGCTTTTCTAATATTGAGCAGCAGTCTTTGGAATTCGTGAAATACACACTGGAACCGTGGATTGTTCGTTGGGAACAGTCCATCAACCGTGTACTTCTCACGGAATCAGAGAAGGCTGCTTATTTTGTCAAGTTCAACGTGGATGGTCTGCTCCGTGGAGACTACCAGAGCAGGATGAACGGCTATGCCACAGCCCGCCAGAACGGCTGGATGAGCGCCAATGACATCCGTGAACTTGAAAATCTTGATCGCATCCCGGCCGAGCAGGGCGGTGACCTGTACCTGATCAATGGAAACATGACAAAGTTGGAGGATGCGGGAATATTCGCTGCCGATGGCGGCGGGAAGGAGGAAGAATCCGATGAAGAAGTTCTGGAAGTGGAAGAACCGGACGGTTCTAAATCAGGAGACACAGGAGCCGATACAGGAGAGGACGCTGTTCCTCAACGGCACCATCGCAGAGGAAAGCTGGTTTGACGATGATGTCACGCCGCAGGTCTTTAAGGAAGAATTGTGTTCCGGCAGCGGGGATATCACCGTATGGATCAATTCTCCGGGTGGAGACTGTGTGGCAGCGGCCCAGATCTATAACATGCTGATGGACTATCCCGGAAACGTGACAGTAAAGATTGACGGCATTGCAGCTTCTGCGGCCAGTGTGATCGCTATGGCCGGGACTAGGGTGCTGGTCTCCCCTGTTTCCATGATGATGATCCACAATCCGGCTACGGTTGCCTTTGGCGATACAGCTGAGATGGAAAAGGCGATCAGCATGCTCTCGGAGGTAAAGGAGAGCATCATCAACGCCTATGAGATCAAGACGGGACTGTCCCGTGCCAAACTTTCCCATCTGATGGATGCGGAAACGTGGATGGACGCCCACAGCGCTGTGGAACTGGGCTTTGCCGATGACATCTTGAAGCGGGCAGCTGAGGATGCCGAGGTGGAAGAGGACTTGGCCGTGGCAGGAGCGCCTATGATGTTCTCCCGTGCGGCGGTCACCAATTCCCTGATGGACAAGTTAGCGGCGAAATGCCGTATTCAGAAGCAACCGGAAGAAACCGGACGCTCAGTCGATTCCCTGATGGAGCGTCTGAACCTGATCAAACAACATTTGTAATGGAGGTAAACGATTATGACTATTTTAGAACTGCGTGAAAAGCGGAACAAGGCGTGGGAGGCTGCAAAAGCCTTTCTGGAATCCCACCGAACGGAAAAAGGGACATTGACGGCAGAAGATGATGGCACCTATACCCAGATGGAGCAGGAGATCAACGACCTTGGGAAAGAGATCGCCCGTCTGGAGAGGCAGGAGGCACTGGAAGCGGAACTAAACCGCCCGGTGAACCAGCCCCTGACGACTAAACCGGGCAGTGGCCGGGGTGAGGAGCCAAAGACCGGACGTGCTTCCGATGAATACCGGAAAGCTATGCTGGATGCGTTCCGCTCTAACTTTAAGCGTGTGTCCAATATCCTGCAGGAAGGCGTGGACGCAGATGGCGGGTATCTGGTGCCGGAAGAGTATGACCACAGGCTGATCGATACCCTGTCGGAAGAGAATATCATGCGCCGTCTGGCTACGACCATCACGACCTCCGGGGAACACAAAATCAATATCGCTGCTACGAAACCCGCCGCCAGCTGGATTGAAGAGGGCGGCGCTCTTACGTTTGGGGACGCAACCTTTAGCCAGATCCTGCTGGATGCCCATAAACTTCATGTGGCGATCAAGGTAACCGAGGAGCTGCTCTATGATAACGCCTTCAATCTGGAAGGATACATTCTGGATCAGTTCGGAAAAGCGCTGGCTAATGCGGAAGAGGACGCTTTCCTCAACGGGGATGGCACTGGCAAGCCTCTGGGCCTTTTTGCAGCGACAGGTGGTGGCACAGTGGCAGGAACCTTAACGGCGGCAATCAAGTCGGACGATATGCTGGATCTGGTGTATGCCCTGAAGCGTCCGTACCGTAAGACGGCATCCTTTATCATGAATGATAAAACTCTGTCTTCCCTGCGGAAACTGAAGGATAATAACGGGGCCTATATCTGGCAGCCGTCCTATCAGGCCGGGGAGCCGGATCAGGTACTGGGCTATGCGGTACACACCTCTGCCTATGCTCCGGAGGATGCGATTGCCTTTGGCGATTACAAATATTACAACATCGGTGACCGTGGCACCCGTTCTTTCTCTGAACTGCGGGAACTGTTTGCAGGAAACGGCATGATCGGCTATGTGGCGAAGGAACGTGTGGATGGCAAGTTGATCCTGCCGGAAGCAGTACAGATCCTGAAGCTGAAGACAAGCACGCCTTCCAGCGGTGGAACCGAGTAATCTTGATTTTATAGAAAGGGGGCATTCCTGTGATCGTTACGTTGGAAGAGATGAAGCAGTATCTCCGAGTAGACTACGAAGACGATGACCAGCTGATTGCCAGCTTTATCACTACGGCGGAGCAGCTTTGCAGGGATGTCCTCCGTATGGATGAAGACGATGATTTCAGTAATGATGAGAAAGTCAAAACAGCAGTCATGTACACAGTCGCATATTTCTATGAACACCGGGAGGAGGCGGATCATCATGATTTAATCCTGACGCTTCGCTCCCTTCTGTTTGGTTCGAGGAAGGAGGCTTTCTGATGAACATCGAACTTTTGAATGTACGGATTTTCATATCCAAGAATACGGTAGTTACGGACGACATCGGAAATCGCCGGAATGAATGGCAGCCTTTCTATACCTGCTATGCGACCGTCAGCGGTGAGGCCGGGAAAGAACAGACCGATGCAGGGCTGGTGGTGGATGACTCCAGCATTGATTTTACGATCCGTTGGTGTAAAAAGGCGGCTGAGATTGACTCCACCCATTTCCGTGTGGAGTTCAACGGGGAACTTTACAATATCGCCGCTGTGGATCATATGAATTTCAGGCGCAAGAGTATCAAACTGTCCTGTGAGAAAGTGAGGCGATAGCGATGGGAAGGAAAATCCCAATCAGCCAGCTTTCCGCTGCTGTGATGGAACAATTGACGGAGTACGCAGAGTTGGCTACAGAGGATATGAAGGAAGCGGTGAAAAAGGTGGGCACGACCGTCCGGAAAGATATTGAAGCCAGCGCACCAAGGGATACCGGAGACTATGCGAAAAGCTGGGCGGTGAAGACCACAAAGGAAAGCGCCAACGCTCTGCAGGTGACGGTACATTCCCGGAACCGATATCAGATCGCTCATCTGCTGGAGCATGGCCATGCAAAGCGTGGAGGTGGTCGGGTAGCTGCAAGGCCCCATATCGCCGCTGCGGAAGAAGCAGGTATCGAACAGCTGGAGCGTGAGATTGAAAGGAGCCTGACGAATGGATGACTTGGTGAAACTTTTGGAGGAGACAGGTATTCCGTTTGCTTATGATCATTTTGCGGAAGGGGAATCCCCCGATCCTCCCTTTATCTGCTACCTTCTGCCCCAGAGCGACAACTTCTCCGCAGATGGGAAAGTTTATCTGAAGGTCAGCAGTGTGAATATTGAACTGTACACAGGCAGCAAGGATCTGGCTGTGGAACAGAAGCTGGAAGCCGTGTTGGATATACAGGGTATTTTTTATGACAAAACAGAGGTCTGGATCGAGAGCGAAAAACTCTATGAAGTCCTTTACTCATTTGAATTGGAGGTATGATATTCATGGGAAACAAGGTGAAATATAACTTGAAAAATGTCCACGCTGCAAAACTGACAGAGACAGATTCCGATGGTACGACTACTTTTTCGTATGCGGAGCCAAAAGCAATCCCCGGTGCAGTGAGTATCAGTCTGGATGCGGAGGGCGAAACCAGCCCGTTCTATGCGGATGGTATTGTGTACTTCCGTAGCGTGACTAACAACGGTTACAGCGGCGATCTGGAGATCGCCCTGATCCCGGAATGGTTCCGCACGGAGATTTTGCAGGAGAAGCTGGATGCAAAAGGTGTGTTGGTAGAAAACAGCGGTGTTGGTGAGAGCGTGAAATTTGCCCTGCTCTTTGAATTTGATGGGGACGTGAATGCCATCCGTCATGTGCTGTATAACTGTTCCGCTTCCCGCCCGTCTATCGAATCGGAGACGAAGGAAGATACGATTGAGCCGGGTACGGAGACACTGTCGATTACAGCCGATCCCCGTTCCGATGGACTTGTAAAGGCCAGAACCGGTGATACCACGGATGCCGGAACTTATGCGAACTGGTATAAGACTGTGTATATTCCTACCGAGGAGGAAACAAGTGGTCAGGGAGGTAGCGTATGATTAAGCGTGAGATAGAAATCAGCGGGAAAAAGGTGCCGTTCCGTTCCTCTGCCACGATCCCCCGCCTTTACCGGGCGAAATTCAAGAGGGACATCTTTAAGGATTTATCCAAGCTGGAGAAGTCCTATAAAGGAAAGACTGAGGGCAGTGACGAATTCCAGATCGAGGATTTGGAAATCTTCGAGAATGTGGCATACATCATGGCCTACCATGCGGATAACAGCATTCCCTCCACTATCGAAGAGTGGCTGGATCAGTTTGAGATGTTCTCCATTTATGAGGTGCTGCCGCAGATTTTGGAACTTTGGGGAGATAACCTCATGACAGAGGTGACAGCAAAAAAAGGCTTGGCAGAAGTGAGCGGGAAATGACCACGCCGCTGTTCCTTCTGCGGAGTGTTGAGCTTGGCATTTCCGTCCACGACCTTGATCTGCTCACGATTGGACTGGTCTTGGATATGTGGACGGAAAAAGCCAATGATGGCGTGAAATATAAACGGTTAGCCAGCCAGGAGGATTTTGATAAGTTCTGATACACGTTGAATTTTCGGCCTTTTCTTGGTATACTTATTGTCATGAAAAGGCTGAAGATTCAGTGATAAATTTGAACTTGTGAAGGAGCAATTAGAATGAAAAAAACAATTTTATTCGTTATTTTACAGCAATATGCGGATTGGGAAGCTGCATATTTATCGTCTGCAATAACTATGTTAGGACAAGGGCATTATGATATAAAAACAGTATCATTATCAAAAGATTATGTTCAGTCTATAGGTGGTTTTCGAGTATTACCAGATTATGATATTAAATCTGTTCCAAAGGATTATGAAGCATTAGTTTTAATTGGTGGAATGACATGGAGAACAGAAAATACACAGCAAATAGAAGTGCTTGTAGAAGAGTGTTATCAAAAAGGTAAAGTATTAGGCGGTATTTGTGACGCTTCTGCTTTTTTAGGTAAAGCCGGTGTTTTGAATGATGTAATACATACAAGTAATGATATACATGACTTAAAACAATGGGCTGGCCCGTCCTATACAGGGGAAACAAAGTATGTTGCAAAACAGGCGGTTAGAGATAGAAATATAATAACTGCGAACGGAACGGCACCTATGGAATTTGCAAAAGAGATTTTGTCTGCTTTAAATGTAGCCAGTGAAGATAAAATATCAGAATGGTATAATTTCCATAAATTAGGTTTTTATACCGCACCTATGCCTAAAATGTAAATTCCAGTTGTAGAGCAGAGAAAATTGGAATTTGTAAAATTGGAGGAATACAGTATGTTGGCAGAATTGGGAATAAGCGGAGGAACTGCAATAATCGTTCTGATTGCGTTATATTTTATTGTCAAATGGGCTGTAAAAAATGGAATTAAAGAGGCATATAAAGATATAACTGGAAAGAAACCTATAGAGGATATAGAATTAGAAAAACAATTAGGCCTTTCCGATGATGAAGAACTTAAATAAATCCAAGTTTTATCAAAATAGAAATAATACATAGCATCGGTTAGAAATAATCGGTGCTTTTTTCATGCTCGGAGAACATCCGGGCATTTTTTATACCCATTTTCGAGGAGGTGAGAGTTGTGGCAAACCGTATCAAAGGGATTACCGTTGAGATCGGCGGTGACAGTACCGGTCTGGATAAGGCGTTAAAAAGCGTTAATTCCTCTATCACCAAAACGCAGTCCGCTTTAAATGACGTCAACCGATTGCTGAAACTCGACCCTTCCAATACGGTGCTTGTGGCGCAGAAGCAGGAGCTGCTGGCACAGGCTATTAGCCAGACGGAAGAGAAACTCTCTGTGTTGGAGTCTGCGCAGGAGCAGGTGACGGCTGCTTTTGCCCGTGGGGATATCGGGGCGGACAAGTATCAGGCTTTCCAACGGGAGATTGAAGAAACCCGTGGGAAGCTGAACAAATATAAGGCTGACCTTTCTGATTTGCAGACGGAGCAGGATAGCCTTTCACAGAACACATCACGGTTAGAAAAGCTGTTTGCCGCTACCGGAACAGAGGTAGATGACTATGCAGATGTTCTTGGTAGCAGGTTGACTTCTGCTATTAAAAATGGGACTGCCAATTCTGAACAGTTACGGACAGCCCTTGAGAAGATTGGCAAATCTGCTACGGGAGGAAAGGCGGATATCCGGCAGCTTACCGATGCCTTGGATACGGTGGATGACGGCGAGGCCGTCCGCAACCTGATCCAGCAGCTAAACGAGGCTGGAGATGCTGCGGAAAATACTGCCGAGGATATTGGGCAGATTGCGGAAAATACGAAAGGCGCTGCGCTCATGCAGGCGGCGGATCAGCTGTCTGCTGTGGGCGATAAGATCCAGGAAATCGGGAATAAGGCTCTGGATGCCTATACGGATACCGAGAGTGCCGTAACCAAAGTGAACGCCTACTTTGGCGAGACCGGGCAGGCGGCAGAGCAGTCCGCAAATGTCATTAAAAACGTGTATTCCTCCGGTGTCGGAGAAAGCATGGATGCTGTGGCCAATGCAGTTTTGATGGTCAAAAAGAATCTTGGCGATTTGAGTGAAACGGATCTTACCAACCTGACCCAGCAGGCGATTACGCTGGAGGAACTGTACGGCATTGACATGAATGAAACCCTCCGGGGCGTCAACTCCCTCATGCAGCAGTATGGTCTGACCGCCCAGGAGGCGATGGACTACATCGTGGTGGGTACCCAGAACGGTCTGGATAAGACCAATGAGCTGGGAGACAACCTCTCCGAGTATGCCGGGAAGTTCGCACAGGCAGGCTATTCTGCCTCGGAGTATTTCCAGCTGCTGGACAACGGCTTGAAGAATGGTGCATACAACCTTGATAAGGTCAACGATGCCATCAACGAGGTCACTACCCGTCTGGTGGACGGCACCATTGGGGAGTCTATTGGGATGTTCTCCACGAAAACACAGGAACTGTTCGCTTCTTGGCAGAATGGCGGCGCTACGCAAAAACAGGTCATTGACTCCATCGTGGCGGATATTGCCGGGTGTACGAACCAGCAGGAAGCCTTAAACCTTGCAGCTCTTGCTTTTGGAACGATGGCCGAGGATGGGAACCTGAAATTCATCACTTCTCTGACTTCGGTGGGAAGTACTTATGACAGTGTGAAAGGTTCCGCACAGGGCTTGTTCGATGCAACGACCACGCCTATGCAGGAGATGGAATCCAACACCCGGAAGCTGCAGCAATCCCTTGTTCCTCTTGGAGAGAAACTGGCTGAGATCGCCAATACAATCCTTCCTCCGCTGGTTGCGGTGATCCAGACGGTGAGCGGATGGTTTGCGCAGCTGCCGGGGCCGGTGCAGAACTTTATCATCATCCTTGGCGTTCTGCTTGCAGCTTTCACGGCGCTGACTCCGGTCATTGCGGCTTTGGCGGTTTCCGTAGGCGCGTTGAATATCTCCCTCCTACCGATCATTGCCGTGATTGCGGCGGTAGCGGCGGCTATTGCCGGGATTATTGCCATTATCCAGAACTGGGGTGCCATCACGGAGTGGTTTGGAAACCTGTGGAATACCATCTGTACCGGGATTGGCACCATGATCGAAAGTGTGAAAACGTGGTTTTCAAACCTCTGGACCCATCTGCAGAATGTTTGGAATGGCATCTGTAACGTAGTGCAGACAGCAGTGATGCTGCTTGGCTCTATCATTCAAGGGGCCGTGGATATCATCACGCTGCCTTTCCGGTTTATCTGGGAGAACTGCAAAGATATCGTTACTTCCGTCTGGAACGGAATTAAAAATACCGTCAGTTCCGTGCTGTCTGCGATTTCCGGTGTGATCTCCAGCATTATGGGGGCCATCCAGAACGTGATCAGTTCGATCTGGAATGCGATCAGCAGCAAAGTATCAGCGGTGGTCAACGCTATCAAAAATACAGTGACCTCCGTCTTTAATGCCATCAAGTCTGTAGCTTCTACGGTGTGGAACGGGATCAAATCTGTGATCTCCACAGTGGTCGATGGCATCAAGAGCAAGGTTTCCAGTGTGTTTAATGCTGTGAAGAGTACTGTGACTTCCGTATTCAACGGGATCAAAAGTACCGCCACCACGGTGTGGAATGGGATTAAGACCGCCATTACGAAGCCGATTGAAGCGGCAAAGAATACGATCAAAGGGATCGTGGATAAGATCAGTGGCTTCTTCTCCGGCATGAAACTGGAACTGCCGAAGATCAAACTGCCCCATTTCAAGATCTCGGGCAAGTTATCCCTTGCTCCGCCGAGCGTTCCCCACCTGTCGATTGACTGGTATAAGGAAGGCGGTATCATGACGAAACCGACCATCTTTGGCATGAATGGCAGCAGCCTGATGGCGGGCGGTGAGGCTGGCCGGGAAGCGGTTCTTCCGTTGAAGGGATTTTACCAGCAGCTGGATCAGATGATTTCCAGCTATCTGAACACCAGTGTTTTGGAGAAATATCTGGCGATCATTGCGGAAAACAGCTGCAAGGGACTGTATCTGGATGACGGGACGCTGGTAGGGCATCTGCTCCCTGCCATTGACAGCGGCCTTGGAAAAACACAGAAACTGCAAAGGAGGCTGAGCCTATGAGGGCAGATGTGAAAATCAATGATTTGTGGATGTTTGCGATAGGCTGGCTCCGGGAGGAGATTGACTTTCCAACGCCGCAGTCACAGACCAATACGGTTGTGGTACCGGGGCGCAATGCTCCGATCCGTTTTACTGAGGCTCTTGGGCGGGTATCCTACCAGCCCCGGAGCTTTTCTATTACCTTGTCCATGTTAGGGAGCCGGGAAAAGTTTAATCAGATGAAGGATGTTCTTGCCAATCTCTATGCCGGGCAGCTGTGCCACGTGATTCTTAGTGAGGAGCCGGAGCTATATGCCGTTGGTACCTTGGAAATGGAACCAGCTTATGATCCCCTTACTGGAAAGGGGCAGCTGGTGCTGTCCTGTTCAGACGGGGATGCCTACCGGTATCACACGGAAGAAACGGAAGTTGCTATTACGGGAGGCGGTACGGCGATCCTGAACAATGACTATATGCCTGTCGTACCTACGGTAGTCACGACAGCGGAAACAGCACTGAGCTGGAGTATCGGTGAAGATGAATTCCGAAAATCCGTCAGTGCCGGGACATGGACATTCCCAGAACTGGAACTGCAGAAAGGGCAAAACTCGGTCAGTATTACGGGAGAAGGAACGACTACCTTCCGGTACCGGGAGGGACGCTTATGAGCCTGTTTCGAGTTTTTGTAGACAATCAGTTATTTTACCACCCACACCTGTCCCAACTTTCGATTACCGAGGCGAAGGTGCAGGAGGATGCGGAGAATATTGACAGCCTGACTCTCTCTGCCCCGTTCAACCATCCCTATCTCTCTGCGATCCAGCCGATGTCTTCGACCATTGTCTGCAAGAAGGATGCCCTTACGGTATTTGAGGGGCGAGCTTTAGATGATGGGACAGATTTTTATAATACGCACACATGGACATGCGAGTCCTGCCTTGCGTATCTGAAGGACACCATGCAGCCTCCATTTTCCTATCAGGGGCCACTCCGTGGACTGCTGGAGCAGTTCCTCTCCGTGCATAATGCAGCAGTGGAGGAAAAGAAGCAGTTCACTCTCGGTACAGTGACGGTTACAGATAACAACGATTATATCAGCTACAGCAATTCCGATTACTCCGTGACGATGGATGCCATACAGGACAAGCTGATCAAAACGCATGGCGGGTATCTGCAGGTGCGTTATACCGATATGGGAAAATTTCTGGATTATCTGGAGGACTTTCCCGACCGGTCGCTGCAAACCGTGGAGTTTGGTAAGAATCTCACGGATGTGAAGATTACCCGTGACCACACGGAGCGGGTGACGGCTCTGATTCCGCTGGGAGCGAAACTTACGGAGACCGATGAGGATGGCAACGAAACCGAGACGGACACCCGGCTGGATATTACGGCGGTGAACGATGGCAAGAACTATGTGTACGATGAGGAAGCGGTGGAAGAAATCGGATGGATCTGGACAACCGAGATCTGGGAGGATGTGACGCTGGCAGGGAACCTGCTGCGGAAAGCAAATGCCAGACTCTCGGAACTTGTGAAAGGTGTCACCAGCATGGAACTGACCATCGTGGATGAGTCCGATACGGGTGCAGATATCGGGGATATCCGGGCAAGGATGTATGTGCGCTGCATTTCCAAACCGCACGGGATTGACGGGACATATCTGTGTCTTAGCCGTACAAGGGATTATCTGAATCCCTCCGGCAACACCATCACGATAGGGGCTGCAGGTGTACGGCTAACCTCTGAGTCTGCGAAGCAAGACCAGAATATCACTTCTATTGAAGATGATCTGTTAGGGCAGACCTCCAAGATCGAGGTGATTACGGGAAAAGTCGATCAGATCAATGCACAAAAGATGTACCGGACGGAACTGGTGGTGGATGGGGTGAACATTTTCCGGGATAAGGGGCAGCGCAGCATCCTTCGCTGCCGGGTGTATTCGTGGGATAAGGAGATCACGGATACCCTTCCGGCCAGCAGCTTTGTCTGGCACCGGAATTCCGGCCGGGAAGACCTTGATGCGGATTGGGACAGTTCCCATAGCGGGATGAAATCTATCACCATCACTACGGAAGATGTGACGGACAACGCATCGTTTTATTGTGAAATTACGATTTAAGAAGGAGGAAACCACTATGCCTACTGTATTAACTTCCAGCCAGCAGACCTTTGTAGATATTACGGACCAGAGGAAACTGTCGGCCTATATCACATCCAATCTGCCAAAGTCTCAGATTGAAGATCCCAACGTGCTGCCCCATACCTATGCGCCGGACTGGGCCAGTACACCCCTGACCCTGACTCCGGTGGTGTTCCTCGACCAGACCAATCTGGCACTGGACGTATCGGGGCTTACAATCTCGTGGAAACGGAAGGAGGGAAACGGTGCGGAAGCGGCGCTGACCTCCGGGGAGAGCGTATCCAAAGGCGTCCTGACGGTCAATGTCAACAAGCTGGCAGCGGCTGCATCCGGGATGCTGACCTACCTCTGCTATATCAGCTATTACGATTCAGAGACGAAGAATACGGTCAATATCTCCGCTGACATCACTTATACCCTGATCCGCAATGCGCAGAATGCAAGGCTGGCTTATCTTTCCGCAGACACTTATGTATTTAAGTATGACTCCAATTCTTCTCTGGTCGGGGCGGCGCAGGCTACCCTGACGGCGCAGGTGCAGGGAGTCACGATTACGGCATGGCAGTATAAGGACAGCACCGGGGCATGGAAGGATTATCCTACCACGCCGGATAACACCAGCATTTCCGGCGGTACCTTGGTGGTCAAACCGGAGCATGCGGTTTTCTTTAACGGGGTGGCCCAGATCAAGCTGGCGACCGATGACCCGGATGTGTATGATACGACTTCCCTCACGAAGATCTATGATGGTTCGCAGGGCGAACCGGGTGCAGCCGGAACCGGCGGGCTTTCCGTCATCCTTGGGAATGAGGCCCAGAACATTGCCTGTACCTCCGGCGGGCTGGTAGCAGCGGCTACGGATATCACCATTCCTTTTATGGGCTATTTGGGTATCAATCAGACCGCCTGTACCTGCACAGTGGGGACGCTGCCCTCTGGGGTGACGGTCAAAAGCAATACGGCAGCGACCGCATCAAAAGCCGGATCGGTAGTACTGGCCTTTGCCGCCAATGCGACTCTTGGCGGGGCTGCGGTCTTAAATGGTACGATTGACCTGACCTTTACGATTTCAGGAGCCTCCGTGGTAAAGAAGTTTGCATGGACAAAATCCAACAAGGGCAGCAACGGGGCCAGCGGTGCCAATGCAATCGTATTCTCTGTGTATGCGCCGGAAGGCACGGTGGTGATCAATCAGAGCGGCAGCCTTGCGTTGGCGGCAGTTGGCTATGACGGCGCTTCAGAGATTACCACGGGAGCTACCTACCAGTGGGCGAAATACACAGGTGGTGAGTGGGAGAATATCACAGGAGAAACGTCCTCCACCCTGTCGGTATCAGGGGCGGATATCGTGAACATCCAGTCCTATCGCTGTACCATGACCTACAAGGGCAATACCTATGAGGATGTGATCACGGTGGAAGATAAATCCGACCCTTATGTATCGGAGATGCTTTCCATCGGTGGCTTTACGGTCAAGAACAATCTCGGCGGTGTGGTGCCTTATGTGATCGTCCGTACCAACCAGAAGGAAGTCGATCCGCTGCTCGGCAGTATCTCGGAGACCGCCCCGTCCAATCCAAAGGAAGGGGATTTCTGGTATCAGGTGGATCATTCTGCGCAGACGGTTACTCTGATGAAGTATTCCGGCTCGGCTTGGGCGGCTGCGACAGAGAAACAGTCGTTGACCTACACATGGTATGCGCAGGACAAGGATGGTCATGCGGCAGAATTCGATCAGACCGGGAAGGTGATCTACCTTTCCGCAGCGGATATCGACAGCATCCTGACGCTGCAGTGTGATGTATCCAACTGACCGGAGGTGATCGCATGGCGCTTATCACCAGCTGTCAGGCAACCTTCCAGAACTTTTCCGGTTATGAGGATGACCTTGCTTCCTTAGAAGAAAACATCCGGGAATGCTACTCCGAGATCACGAAAACCTCAGAGCAGATCAACGCATCTGTGCGGGAAGAATTCGTTTCCCGCTCGGAACTGGAGACGATCCAGAAGGATTTCGAGACCAGCATTACCCAGAACAGCACAGAAATCCGGATGGATTTCACGGCGATCACGGATGAGATCAGGGAAAATGTCTCTACGAATCAGCTGCTTTTGGAAGAGTATATCCGGTTTAAGGGAGCGCTCATTGAACTGGGAAAGGTCGGGAACGCCTTCACGGCAGAACTGTCTAACGAGGAGCTGGCCTTTAAAGAGAATGGGCAGAAGATTGCCTATATCTCTAACCAGAGCCTTGTGATTACCAATGCGGAGATCCGCAACAAGCTATCCCTCGGCAATGAAAGCCGGGGGTGGTTTGATTTTATACCGAGAACCAATGGGAACCTTTCGATTAAATGGAGAGGTCCCGTCTAAGATGCTGAGAAACGGAAGGGGTGAGAACGATGGCATCCAGCGGCAGTTTTTCCGGTTCCATCCGGGACGGCCATTATAAGCTGCGGGTGGACTGGTCGCAGAGCAAGAATGTCTCTGCCAATACGTCTACGGTTACCTGTAAGCTGTATCTGGTGAATGACTGGAGTCTGAATATCAGTGGGCGAAGCGACAATACCTGCACCATTGACGGATCGGCTCAGACTTTTTCCTCCCCAGCGATTAGTACCACGGGGACACATTTGCTGGGAACGGTATCAAGGACGGTCAATCATGCCAGCGATGGCAGTAAGTCCTTAGCGATTTCAGCAGTGTTCCAGATCCGGGCAACCTTAAGTGGGACGTACTATGGAACCATCTCGGCCAGCGCCAACATTACGCTGGACAGCATCCCCCGTGCCTCCAGCGTATCTGCTGCGAATATGACGATGGGGTCTGCCGGTACGATTTCGATCAGCCGTGCTTCTTCCGCTTTTACGCATACGCTGACGTATTCCTTTGGAAATACCAGCGGGACAATTGCAACCAAGACAACGGCAACTTCTGTATCATGGACGCCAGCTCTTTCGCTGGCCAGCCAGATCCCGAATGCGATCAACGGTACCTGCACAATCACTTGTACGACCTATAACGGAAATACGAATATTGGTTCCAAAACCTGTACGCTGACTTTAAGTATTCCTGCCAGTGTGAAACCGACTATTTCCAGCCTGACTGCTTCCCGGATTGATGGAGAAGTGCCAAGTACATGGGGAATTTATGTGCAGACAAAGTCCAAGGTAAAGCTGACGATCAACGGGGCGGCTGGAAGTTATGGCTCCACCATCAAGTCCTACTCCATTACGGGCGGCGGGTACAGTGGTTCAGCGTCCACGCTGACGACAGGTTTCCTCAATAATTCCGGGACGATTACCTTTAGGGCTACCGTAACGGATTCCAGAGGACGGGCATCGGCGGAGGCTTCCGTTTCGATCACGGTGACCGCCTATTCCCCGCCATATTTCAATTCATCCCTGTCCCAGCGGTGCTTAAGCAATGGGGCGCTGGATGATGACGGGACATACATCCACGCGCTGGTGTCCTTTGGCTATTCCACTTGTGACGGGAAGAATACTCTCAAAACTTCTGTCCAGTACAAGCAGGTGTCAGCAGATCAATGGACGGATGCCGGGATGACTTTTGCCTCCAATACTGCCTTCACCTACGGTAAAGGCCAGATCTCTACGGAGACGTCCTATGATGTGCGCTATACCTTGGAGGATGCATTTTCCACCATCTCCGTGCAGGAGATCGTCTCCACGGCTGCAGTGGTCATGGATTTTAAGAGCGGCGGCAAAGGCGTGGCTATCGGGAAGGTATCAGAAAGCGACAATACCTTTGAGGTGGCGGAGAACTGGGAAGTGAAGGTCTATGGGATGCTCTTGAAGGAATACATCCAGCAATTTGCCAAGACCATGTATCCGGTCGGCAGTATCTATCTAAGTGTCAGCCCTACCAATCCGTCTACCTATTTTGGTGGGACGTGGGTCGCTTGGGGCAGCGGCCGTGTACCGGTCGGGATCAACACATCGGATAGCAATTTTAATACGGTGGAGAAAACCGGAGGCGCATCCACAGTGGCGCTGACTACGGCGCAGATGCCAAGCCACAGCCATGCCAAGGGTACACTGGCTACGGCAAGCTCCGGGGCGCATACCCATAACCTGCAGAACCAGAAAGCTCCGTGGGGGCTTGACGGCGGAGGCAACCGCTGCCTTGTAGATGCCACGTCCGGATATACGGCAGTGACCAATAAAACCACGACCTCCGGAGGGGCGCATACGCACACCGTCTCCGGCTCTACGGCGGCGGCAGGTTCCGGCAGCGCCCATAATAACCTGCAGCCCTATATCGTCTGCTACATGTGGAAGCGGACAGCATAACTTCATATCTTTTGGAAATCAGCGACTGTTCTTCGGAGCGGCCGCTTTTTTCATATCAACATTTCAAAGGAGGAACACACCATGAAAGAATTCTGGAACACCATCCAACTCATCTTTTCCGCTGTGGGCGGCTGGCTGGGATATTTCCTCGGTGGCTGTGACGGTTTGCTTTATGCCCTCATCGCCTTCGTGGTGATCGACTACATCACGGGAGTGATGTGCGCCATCATCAACCGGGAGTTATCCAGCGCAGTCGGCTTTAAGGGGATCTTCCGCAAAGTGCTGATCTTCCTGTTGGTCGGGATTGCGAACATCATCGATGTGCAGGTGATTGGAACCGGGGCGGTCTTACGGACAGCGGTGATCTTCTTCTACATCTCCAATGAAGGCGTGAGCCTGCTGGAGAATGCGGGACATCTGGGACTCCCCATCCCGGAGAAGATCAAAACAGTATTGGAGCAGCTCCATGACAGAGCAGAAAACACGGAAAGCGAGGAAAAATAATATGGCTTACACGAACAGTTCACTGGTATCTTACACAAACTTAAGTCCGAACCATTCCGGGCAGAGGACACATTCCATTGACCGGATCACGCCCCACTGCGTGGTCGGCCAGCTGACGGCAGAGAGCATCTGCGGATGCTTTACCAGCCCGTCCAGAGAGGCCAGCTGTAACTATGGCATTGGAAAGGATGGGAAGATCGCTCTTTGCGTGGAGGAGAAGAACCGTTCTTGGTGTTCTTCCAGCAGCGCTAACGACCAGAGGGCGGTCACTATCGAGTGCGCCAGCGATCTGAACGCTCCCTACGCAATGACCACAGCCGTTTATAATTCCCTTGTGAAACTTTGCACGGACATCTGCAAGCGAAATGGGAAGAAGAAACTTCTCTGGCTGGAGGATAAGAATAAGACGCTGAATTACTCGCCGAAGTCTGATGAGATGGTACTGACCGTCCATCGCTGGTTTGCGAACAAGTCCTGTCCGGGAGACTGGCTGTATTCCCGCCTTGGGGATCTGGCCTCCAAGGTAACGGTCGCACTGGGAGGTTCTTCCTCCGACTCGGCAGGCTCGGTCTTATACCGTGTCCGCAAAAGCTGGTCGGATGCCAAGAGCCAGAAGGGAGCCTTTAACAATCTGGATAACGCCAAGAAATGCGCTGACTCCAATGCAGGTTATTCTGTATTCGATGAGAGCGGCAAAGTTGTCTACACTGGAAAGCAGACTGGATCTGGAAGCTCTACCGGTTCCTTCTTGGTACAGGTGACAGCAACGGATCTGAACATCCGCAAAGGCCCCGGCACGAATTATGCCAAGACCGGCAAGTATACGGGGAAAGGCGTATTCACCATTACTGAGGTAAAATCCGGCACGGGTTCTACTGCGGGTTGGGGTAAACTCAAGAGCGGCGCTGGATGGATTTCCCTTGACTATGCTAAGAGACTTTGATGATTTGCCCGGTGGCGAAAGCTACCGGGCGCTCTTTTTTACGGAAAAAAGTTCTGCGAGAAATAGCGCCGTTATTGCTTGACTAATCGGCAGTTTGGAGTGATATATAGACTACCCTAAACGAAGGAGGTGCGCAGGGTGCAGATAAAAGTAATTCAACCATCAGCAGAAAGAGAACTGGAGCGTAAGAAAGTTTGCGCTTATGTACGTGTTTCTACGGATAGCGATGAACAAGAAGATTCTTATGATAATCAGATGCGTTATTACAAAGACAAAATTGAAAGCAATCCTGATTGGAATTTTGTCGGCATTTACTCTGATTTGGGAATTTCCGGCTATAAGGAAAAACGCCCCGGTTTCCTGAATATGATCCAAGAGGCAAGGAATGGCGGGATTGATCTTATTCTTGTCAAAAGCGTATCACGGTTTGCAAGGAATACGGAGACGGTTTTGAAGTATTCACGGGAACTGAAACGGCTTGGGGTAGGTATCTATTTTGAAGTGCAGAAGATCAATACGCTTTCCGGAGAAGGGGAATTGCTCCTGACAATTCTGGCAGCATTTGCACAGGCGGAGAGTGAGAGCAATTCCGGCAATGTAAGCATGAGTATCCGGCGAAAATTTGAAAAGGGAGAACTGAACTTCCCGATTTCAAAAATCTACGGGTATACAGAGGACGCAGACGGCAATCCCATCATCGATGAGGAGAAAGCGAAAATTGTCCGCCTGATTTTTGATCTTGCGGAGAAAGGGATCTGGGTGACCAAGATATCGGATTATCTCAATAAAAAACAGATCCCCGGAATTGCAGCCGAGAAGTGGAACTACGGGCAAGTGGCAAAGATGCTTCGACAGGAAGCCTATATGGGTGACCGAATTTTACAAAAGACCTATCGGGACAGCCGCCGCCGTACAAGAAGAAATAAAGGTCAAGTGGATCAGTGGTATGTGAAAGACACACATCCTGCAATCGTTACCAGAGAGCAATGGTATCGGGTGCAGGATATTTTATTGAAAAGAAATAAGGAACTTTACGATGTCACGCCGATCAGTGAAGAAAAAAATCTCAGTACGCACAGCACTTATCCCCTGTCTGGTATGCTCTATTGTCCATATTGCGGAAGAGTATTGATGCATCGCTGGGAAGGGAAAAAACGCTATGAGAACTGGGTGTGCGGTCTGCACAGAAAGGTATCAAAAGACGCTTGTCCGGGGATTTGCATTCCGAACCGGATCGCCAGCAGTTGGGGCGAATTGAAAGAGCCAATGACGGTTCTGAAATATACGGATGAATATGGGATGGAGCGGTTCACAGCTATTCCAAAAGTGGAATACGAGGCTTCTGAAGATTGCCCGTATGAGGTTACCAAACCAGAGCCAAAGCCGGAAAGACCGAAGAAACCTTCCTATAAAAAGGCCCCGAAGCCAGAAACTCCCCGCTATACTCGAAATGTTTATCCTTTAAGCGGAAAATTATTCTGTCCGAACTGCGGAAAGGTACTCACCCATAGATGGAATAAAGGGATGGAGTATTGGGTTTGCTCGACAAATCGGAATAAGCATCGAGCCGAGAACTTTGTGAGATGCAAGGGGATGTACTTCCCAGCAGAAGCGGCAAAAGACTGGGGTGAAATCACGGAACCGGTAACAGTCATTGCATATAAAAATGAATATGGACACCGCCTTTATACGGTGATGCCAAAAGAAGAATATGAGCAGTCACAAGACTGCCCTTACAGAAAGGAAGATTGAGATGGCAAGAGAAGTTGTACACATTCCGGCAAGACCACAGGCGGTCGGGACACGCACCATGCCGGAGAAGAAAATTCGATTAGCAGCATACTGCAGGGTGTCCAGTGAGCAGGATGAGCAGCTGAATTCTTTTGAAAATCAGGTAAGCTACTACAAAGAATATATTTCCAGCCACACGGACTATGAATTGGCCGGGATATACGCTGATGAAGGCATTTCTGGAACCAGCACTAAAAGACGAGATGAGTTCAACCGGATGATTGCGGATTGCGAGGCAGGATTGATTGATATGGTGATCACAAAGTCCATCAGCCGATTTGCCAGAAATACGCAGGATTGTCTGATGTACTCACGGAGGCTGAAAGACTTAGGAATTGGAATTCGGTTTGAAAAAGAAAATATTAACACGATGGATTCTACGGGAGAATTGCTTTTTACGATTCTGTCCTCCCTTGCACAGGATGAAAGCCGGAGCATCTCGGAAAACTGCCAGTGGGGAATTCGATCCCTTTTTAAGAGGGGCATCCATCACCTTAATACAAATCGTTTCTATGGCTACGATTCTGATGAAAACGGTAAACTGATCATAAACCCGGAACAGGCAAAAGTGGTAAAATGGATTTACGAATCTTTTATGGAAGGAATCAATCCAGATGTAATTGTGAAGATTCTTAACGAAAAAGAGGTTCCTACTTGTATGGGCAAAAGTAAATGGACGTGCAATCAGATAAAAAGTATCCTCCGGAATGAGAAACACATGGGAGATGCCGTTCTGCAGAAAACTTATACGCCGGATTATCTGACACATAAATCTGTAAAAAATGAAGGGCAACTTCCACAGTATTATATCAAAGAAGATCATCCCCCGATTGTGAGCCAGCAGCTTTGGGAAGCAGTCCAGCTAGAACTGGATCGGCGGGAGGCATTCATGAAGAAGCATTTCTTGACATCTATGGGACAGTATACCGATGAGAATCCACTGAGCCACCGGATCATCTGCGGGATTTGCGGACATACCTTCAGCAGGAGAACCATCACGAGATTGGAAGGACGATCAGAGAAGAATACCTGTACAAAGCCTTCCGGCTTGCGTGGGATCACCTTGTTGAAGAACGGGATAACAAGGCAAAAGACTGGAAAAAGAAGATGGCGGAGGGAAATGCGTTAGAGGCATACCGTGCAGAACAGTTTCTCAGGTTAACTGCAGAAAGTGGCAGGATAAAAGAAGGCAAGCCGCTGGTCAGCGCCGTACTGGATCACATCGTTTTTGAAAAGAGTGGAGATTTGACCATTTATTTTTTGGATGGAAGTCAGGTATGCGTGGAACCATAAAAATATGGGGCAGCCCTTACCAGTAAAGATGGGCTGCCCCTCCCGCTTATTATTTGTTAAGCGTACTCTTCATAAGCTGTTTCCTTTCATATGGGACAGCGGTCTTCAGGTTGAAAATAATCGCCTTGTCCTCTTTACTATAGGTACCGGTTATGATATATTTAGCTTCACGGTTCCATTCCGGCATCATATCCCAGACAACAGCCATCATAATTTCATTCTGGATGAGGATCGCAGATTTCTGCTTTTCCTTTGGCTTTGAAAATTTGTAGGTATTGCTTTCGTTTCCACGACCGATCTGGACAGCAAACTGCTGGCCTTTTGTATTGGCGAGGAAACGGACATACGGCGGATAGCCCAGCGTTTCTGTGACAGCCTTTACAAAACGGATGCGTTTTGGCTCAACAATAATATTCAATGGCGCTTCTTTTGGTTCTACAACTTTCTTAATCTCAATGACTTCAAAATTTTCTAACATAGTACATTCCTTCCTATTTCTTTAATTTGGCCAGTATATCTGGCAGACTTTTACGTTTCCAATGCGGATCAATGACGACAAATCCTTTGAGTTGTCCTCTTTTAGCCTGTGTCCATGCAATCGGCGGCGGCTGATGTTTTTTACGTTTGCGCCTCCTGCGGCCGGAGCCAATGATACTCTGTACGGCATCCCACTGAGTCCGGCTGATGATAGCAGGATGATGGTCACGCATAATGTACTTTCGTTCTTGCCCACGGTTCTTTACGGAACGATGTGACAAGCAGTCTGGCGTGTAAGTCTTTTGCATAATGACGTCACCACAATAACGCTCGTTATGGAGCATACTGTAGATGGTGCCTTCACACCAGTGATCATTTCCCTTGACCGTTGGGATTTTCCTTCGGGTGAGTTCTTCCGCAATATCTTTTACGGACATTCCATCAAGAAAATTTTCGTAAATAAAACGGACAATAGCGGCTTCGTTTTCTACGATGATCATATCGCCGTTATCGTCCGTAGTATATCCGAGTAGTGCCCATGTGGGGCAGAGTGGCAGACCCTTTTGGAATCTACGTTTGATTGACCACTTGATGGCTTCGGATTTATTTTCTGACTCCCCTTGTGCCACACTGCTAAGCATGGCGATAAATGCTTCGTTCCTCCGATCCAGCGTATTAAGATTTTCATTTTCAAAATAAATCGCTACGGGCGGGTCTAAAGAACGGAGCTGCCGTACATAGGAAATGCAGTCCAACGTATTACGTGCAAAGCGGCTGATGGACTTGGTGATGACAAGATCGATTTTGCCATCTTTACAGTCTTGGATCATGGTTTGAAATTGGATGCGCTTTGACACGCTGGTGCCGGAAATCCCTTCGTCTGCATAAACATTGACAAAGACCCAATCCGGGTTGCGATTGATGAGTTCCGTATAGTATTGCACCTGTAGTTCATAACTTCCTGCTTGTGCATCTTCATCTGTACTTACTCGGCAATAAGCAGCAACTCGCAGAGTCTTTGGTTTGCCTTCCTCAAGGTCAGAGATTGCTGGGATGATTTCGACCTCGGCCTGATGCTCATAGGCAGATTTGATTTTCTTTTTGGCAGCCTTTCGCCGCTCCTCCTTTGCTGATCCAGTCCATTTTGCCTGTAAATCTAAATTCCCTTTCAATTTTATCACCTTCTTTCCCCCTTATGATTCCGGGTAGGGAAGCCCGCCGGAGCGGGCACAATAAGATTATATAGTCAACTGTACTGGAGTACAAAGGTGCATAATGCTTTTATGCGTAAAAGGAAGTGCATATAGGATTTTGATTATGGAAATTATATTGTGGTTATATGAAGTTAATCGAAGTACTATTTATTATAGAAGAAACAGATTCACCCACCCACATTAAGGGGGTGTTTACCCCTAAGTTTTCACCCCCGTAGGCTAAAGGCATAGGATATGTAAAAGACACATATATTTTTGAAAAATAGCCAACGCTAAAAGATTTCTTCCGGGCAGTGAGACGGGTGTGCTGTTCCTTGACGAGCTGCCCGAATTTTCAAGAACGGCGCTTGAGGTAC